>Ga0206905_10246_pt2 | contig 13111 bp, 9 predicted proteins | sample Alteio_BWOrgHeat_43_FD_152940 | JGI IMG/M metagenome (GOLD analysis project Ga0206905, IMG submission 152940) | Enriched cells from forest soil in Barre Woods Harvard Forest LTER site, Petersham, Massachusetts, United States -... | ecosystem: Environmental > Terrestrial > Soil > Temperate forest >...
ATGATTTTTCCGTGGTGAAACCAAGTCGCGCGGCCAAAGAATATTCCAATGGCGGCGCCGGCGACGGTGTCGCTGGCCCAGTGGGCGTCGTCACTCCATCTTGAAATTCCTGTGAGGATTGCAAGAGAATATCCTGGGATTGCGGCATACCATCCGTAGGAGTAGGTGAGTGATGTTGCCGAGGCAAAAGTTGTTGAAGTGTGACCTGAGGGCATCGATTGTTTGTTTTCGCTGTTGGGCCTGTTTCTGTGGTTGAGTTCTTTGAGTCCGTACGTCACGAGCGCGGTTTCGATGAGGGCTTCGGCGTGGGCGATACCGTGTTGAGTGTCGAAATAGAGTTGGGTTGCTGCGATCAATGAGCCTGGAATTCCTGAGCCTAAGAAATTTCCAAAATTAGAAGTCGACGAGTTCATGCGCTGATTTCCGGCGTAGGCGGATCTGATGTCATAATCTTCGGGTTGAACAATGAAAACACCGAGGGCACCGGCGCCGATAATGATGAGGCCGGTTTCATCGAAACCATCAACAGCTGTGGGTTTGAGATGATCATTCCAAATGTCTGAGAGTGCGACATTGGGAACGAGGGCCAATAAAATGAAAATCGCCAAGATGTATTTCACGAGAGTGTCTCAATATTGCTTAGATGAATCGTGACGGTCAAGAACCAGTTCAAGTGTGTATGAGACGGCTCAAATCAATATGGTTAGAGATGGCGAGTTCTAAATATATTAGTAATTTTAGTGAGTTACAGTTATTTTGAGAATTTATTAAGCTTCTCACAATGATCCACCGATAGGTATTATGAGCGAAAGTTACGTCTCCTGCCAAAGATATGGACGGGGCTTTCAAACTAAAATCCAATCGGAGGAAACCAAAATGGCACGTTCACTGTTTATTGTAGTTAGCGACGACACAGAACTCACATCAAAGGCAAGAAGCTGGGGTGTGCAAAACAATGTCACCGTTACGACATACTCTTCTCAAACTTGGAGCGAAGGACTTAACAATCCATCTTTTCGTTCACAAATTCAAACCGAAGCTGTGACTCTTCACAGTGGCGGAACCGCAAAAGTATTAAACTTCCCAACTCGTGATCATGGAGGGGGTACATCTTCGACAGGATCAATGAATGTGCAAACCATGAATCAGTTGGAAAGCGAAGCCATCATCAACGCTATCGCTCAGTACAAAGGAAATTTGACTGAAGCCGCAAAAGCATTGGGAATCGGACGAGCCACAATCTACAGAAAGATTAAGCAATACAATATCAATCCCGACACCGCTCGCGGAAAAGGTTCGGAAGCAGCTTAAGATTTCATATTAAATTAGCAACTTTAAAAAGCCTGCCAAGTCGGTGGGCTTTTTTTTTGCCTCTTGCATTGGTCTTCGATGAGGAGGAGTAGTTAAAAATGTCAAAGATGAAATGGTAAAGTTTGAGTATAGGTTAGTTATAAAGCTCGGCGCACTGGTTACTGCCATTATTGCAACCGCCGTAACAATTTTAAAAATCCACTAAGGTTGATTTGGGTTGGAGATTTTGAACTGAAAAAGAAATTTTCGATCGTCATCCTATCACAACCGCAAACCCAACTGATGCTCTTTAACTGTCTCAAAATGAGATTTCGACACCTGACTACCAGCTATTCATAGAAGGCTCTCCATCCCTGAACCAATCGCTCCCCACTTGGAACAACAATCGCAGGGTAATAGGTAAAAGGCGGAGGGCTCTATGAACAACGCTAAATTAGAACAACTGAAGGTAAGAACTGATCTTGAGAATCGTCGCATTTTGATATCAGCGTCTCTCGTGTCAGTGCTTTTGGTGGTGAGCCTTTTTAATGAGACTCTCTTTTCTCAAAAAGAGACACCCGAAGCTCATCAGGTGAGAGCTGTTGCTAACGTGACTCGTTTTATGAATATAGAAAAAGCAGATTCTATTTGGGAGAAAAAACTAGCTCTCGCTCTTTCTCGAAAAGATGACCGGGACCCAGCAAGCCTTGGTCAATCAGCTTCTCCAATGGAGCAGTTGCGATTTGGTTTACTTGAGGGCAAATATGCCTTTCAGATGGAACAGGGCAAAATCAAAGCCATTGAATACGTTGACACAGATGCAACCAACGACAGGCCTAAATATATCAACGATAAGCCGGCGTTTTTGGATAATTACCGAGACCTTTTTAAAATCAATTTCTCTAAAGTCATTAAAAAGGGTGAGGAGTCTGAAGGTCTTCTGTCTAAAGAAACCTATCAGCTTTATAATGCTGGTCGAGTTGTGGGTGAGGCCCAATTCGTATCGGATCAATTCGGTCGGATCAGAGTCGTTCGCGTCGACAGTCTCAATTAAAACTCTCAAATAAAGGGACCACTCTCCTCATGAAAGTGGGTTTTCTCACCGATAAATATCTATGGTTTTTATCGACGAGACCTCCCATTTAGAACCTCAAAAAACATCTGAATTCAACTCACCGAAAATTGTCGACCGATTTTTAGCAGCTCTTATCGACCTCATCTTTTTTTGTTTTCTTGGCTATGTTCTTTTGTCTCCACTTCGAAGACAGTTGACCATTTCAAAACTCGTCGACTCCGATTCACAGTTTATAAATTCTTACACCCAGCTGGCTTTGGGCTTCTTATTTATCGGTCTGATTTATCAGCTTGTGTTTGTAGCATGGAAGGGTGCGACGCCAGGGAAGCTTATTTTTAAAATGAAGGTGATAAATATTTGGGATCGAAAAAAACCATCCATTGTCTCTTCTTTTTTACGTTCGCTCTTTTGGTGGGTGAGTTTTGCGACGGGGCTTCCGTTTTTATCGGTTTTGACCAACGAAAAAAGACGTCCTTTTTATGATCGTATTGCCGACACCGAGGTTATTTCGCTCACCGGTCGAGTCAGTGCCGCGCCTGCGCGAAGCATTGTGATGGCTGTGCGATTTGCGGCGGTGGTTGGTTTGATAATCGGCGCCGGGATTGTCGGTAAATTTTGTGTGCATTTTTATCTGCACGGCGAAGAGATGAATGAGTGGAGAGACGAACTCCAGGCCATGTCGGCCCAGTCCTGCGAGATCGTATCAGAGGCTCAAGAAAATTGGCCTGAAGAAGATGGCGAAGTCGCAAGCAGGCTTTCGGTGGCAATGGCACTATTTTCAGCCAATGCGATAAGTTCAGAATGCCTGGGCGTTGAAGCTTTTAGGTCCTTTCAAAACGGGGATCAAATCGAACTGGCTTATCTCGCAAAGTCATTTTTTAATTCCGACGATGCAGACCTCTCAGACAGCTATCTCAAGCGCGTCTGCCAAGAAGCTCCGAAGTCTGAGGCCTGTGGTTTTAGTGAAATGATCGAGCTCTGGACCGATCGAAGTTGGAGCGAGGCCACTCAAAAATTCAAAGAAATTCTTCTTCACGGTTCGATCTACGCCAAGGTTTGGGCTATCAAACACGATGAGAGAGTCAAAGATTTTTCAAGCGAGCTTGCGCTTATCGAAGGACTATGGCCTCAAAAATACTTGGCTGAATTTTTAGGAATTCACAGAAGTGTGGCTCTTTGGGGACTTCAGCGAAAAGACGAAGCAAGGATCTCGCTCGTTGGAGCTCTTGAAATGATGGAGCCCAATGACCGAGCCGAAATATCCAGCTGGTTTTGTTTGCGTGAACTCGCAGACAGTTGCTCTGGGGCGACACTGCCGAGTTGTCGATCTTTCTATGATTTTGCAAGCTCGAATGAAGACAGCCTCGCGACGGCCTCTCTCGCGGTCACCTATATCAAAGCGACAGAATGTCGTGAAGGCGACAAAGTTGAATACGAGAATTTGATTGGTAAGATTCCAAATGAGCAATCCACTATATTTTTGAGAGCCTTAACTTATTTAAAAAATGGAAAAACAAATGAAGCTCTCGGAATTTTTAAGCCCATCGCGAGAGATCCGAGATGGGATAAAGCTTATCGAGACGAGGCTATTGGTCGACTTGTTGGTATTTTGAAAACTGAAGAAGATCTCGGAGAATTTGTGGATATCTGGAAGAGTGAGGACTCTCTTTCCTGGGAGTGGAGAAGTCAGGGGCTCCAACTTTTTCAACGTTTTCAAAAATTGAACTTTAAGGAACAGGCTCTGAATGTCGGTAAGATCCTCTTCGATAAAGGCGCTCTTGACGAACCTCTTAGAAAAAATTTGATTGTTCTCGCTTTTCAGATCGGTCAAAAGAAGATGGCTTGGACGCTTTTGCACGGTGACGGAGATCGCGCCCCGGCAAGTCTCGATTCCTTTGACGAAATTAAATATTCTTTGACCAAGGAATTTGAAAAAGGGCTGAAGTGATGTTGATTCCATACCTTAACGGAATTGTCTGGTTCGCTAAGGCCCCAATGACTTGGCTTCTTTTCTTTATGAATTTTTTTGTATTTATCTATTTTATGAACAACCAAAACAATGTGCAAAATCAAATGAGAACTTATTTCGAAAAGAATGCTTTTGTGGCGAATCAAGGCATTCTCTATTCGCAATTTATTAGAAAAAATCCCGCGAGTTTTTCGCCTCTTCTTCAGACCATGTCGAAGTCTATTTATGTCGATACCGACTCTAAAGCGAAAATTATGGGGCAGCTTGCTTTTCGAGATGCTTTGTTTATGGAAAAGGGCACCAAAGAAAATTACTCTGGGGATCAAGTGGCTGTTGAAAATTGGAAAGACAATGTGAGGCAAATAGCGAGTATTCAAAAACGAAGTGCTTCTTTTCAGTATGGACTTAGTCATGAACATTCAGGTCCGATGAATTGGCTCACTTATCAGTTTATGCACGCCGATTGGACTCACCTGATGGCCAATATGTTTTTTCTTTTGATATTTGGCGCGGCCCTTGAGCCTGTTGTGGGTTCTGGAATGATGGCACTTATTTATTTTGTGGCGGGAGTGGCTGCGGCTTATTCGTTTTCTCTGCTTTCAGGTTTCGCGGCGGTCCCACTGATTGGAGCCAGCGGATCGATCAGTGGCCTGATGGGGCTTTTCGCAGGAGTTTTTAAAAACCGACCCGTTAAATTTTTTTACTGGTTACTTCCGAGACCCAACTATGTTGGGTTTCTTTTTCTTCCGGCATGGGTCGCACTTGCGATGTGGTCCCTCCTTGATCTCGGAGGACTTCTCGGTTCAGTGGAAGAACTCGGTGGAACCGCCCACGCGGCTCATTTGGGCGGAGCACTTTTTGGTTTAGTGATTGGTCTCGTTCTCTTCCGCGGGAGCAAAGCCACGGCGTAGCGTGTTCTCAGTCACGCATCTTGGTTCTACAAATTGGAGTAAGTAATCAGGTCCTCCGGTTTTACTGCCGACTCCCGAAAGTTTAAATCCGCCAAAAGGATGTCTCTCGACAAGAGCTCCCGTGATTCCACGATTCACATAGAGGTTGCCGACTTCAAATTCGCTTCGAACTTTCTCGATGTTGGCAGGACTTCTCGAAAAGAGTCCTCCGGTGAGAGCGTATTTGGTGGAGTTCGCTATATCGAGAGCTTCATCGATATTTTTCGCCTTGATCACTGCAAGCACTGGACCGAAAATTTCTTCTTGAGCAAGAGGACTGTCGGGATCCACATTATTAAAAATAGTGGGTGGAACAAAGTAACCGCCACTTGGAACTTCACCTTTAAAGATCACCTCAAAGAGTTTTTCATTTTCGCTGATTGTTTTTAGAATTCGATCATAGGCCTCTTGATCGACAACAGGTCCCACAACAGTGCCAGCTTTTTCGCTCGCTGAAATCTGAAGGCTCTTCGCAGCCTCGACCAATCTTTCAGTGAATCTCTCCGCGATGTCACCGACGACGATCACACGGGAACAGGCAGAACATTTCTGGCCCTGAAACCCAAACGCCGAATACAGAACACCGTTCACGGCCTCATCCAAGTCCGCATCGGAATCAATAATGATGGCGTTCTTTCCGCCCATCTCAATAATGCATTTCTTTACAAAATTTTGGTAAGAGCTTGGAGTTGCGGCCTTTTGTAGAATTCCAAGGCCCACGGACTTTGATCCTGTGAAGGAAATGATATGAACGAGAGGGCTCTTCACAAGGTATTCGCCGACTTCTTCGCCGTAACCTGGAAGAAATTGAACAACGCCTGGCGGGAATCCAACTTCAGAAATGATTTTCATCAGTTCACCGGCGATCAAACTACTTTGTTCAGCGGGTTTCATGATCACAGTGTTGCCGGTGACGGCAGCCGCCATAGCCATACCAGTTAGGATGGCCAGCGGAAAATTCCAAGGGGCTATGACAAGAGCGGTCCCGCGAGGATGGTATTGGTAGAGACTTGATTCGCCAGGCACATGACCTAGTTTTTTTGGAGTCGCAAGACGCCTCATTTCAACGGCGTAGTAGCGACAAAAATCGATGGCTTCGCAGACATCGGCATCAGCCTCCGACCAGTTCTTACCAACTTCGAAAACTTGAAGGGCCGAAAGCTCAAAGCGCTTCTCTTTCATCTTGTCTGCCACTTTTTCTAAAAGAAAACTTCGGTCGAGAGCAGGAATTTTTGACCAGACTTTAAAGGCTTTTTGAGATGCTTCGAGAGCGAGATCGGCATCTTGGGTTGTTGCCGCGCTGACTTTGCCGACATTGATATTTGTATAAGAGGGGTTGGGTCGCAGGATTTCTCGCGAAGTTTTGATTTCTTTTCCGTTGATAATAAGTGGATAGAAATTTTCGCGTCTTCGAACCAATTCTAAAGCTGTTTCGAATCTCTCGCGATTCTCCGGAATTGCAAAGTCAAGAAGAGCTTCGTTATCGAAACTATAATGTTTTTTTAAATTTTGAGTGACTAGGCTGGTGGCTGGGTCCGCGAGTAATTTTTCAGTCGAAACATTGTCGGCGAACTTGGAGCGTAAAAATGATTCGTTGGAAGTATTTTCGAGAAGACGTCGAACCAAATAGGCCATCCCTGGAATCAATTGGCCGATGGGAGTGTATTGTCTCATCCGATAGCCAAGTTTCGTGAGGGCTCGCTTGATCGGATCGGCCATTCCAAAAAGCATTTGAATTTCAAATGCATGATTCGGGACACCAAGTTTTTTTGCAAAAACAATCGCGTTGGCTAGGCTCCTAACGTTGTGACTTGCGATTGCGGAAAATACCAACTTATAGTTTTTTAAAAGAAGTTCCGTGCATCTCTCGAAATTGGCATCGGTTTCTTTTTTATTCGTGAAAACAGGAATTTCCCAATTTTTTTGCTGGGCATCGACAGTTTCATAGTCCCAGTAAGCGCCCTTCACAAGCCGCACCGTAAAGGGGGTCTCCCTCGTTTTCGAAAACTGAATCAGCTTTTCAATGTCGGACAATGAATCTTTAAGATAGCCCTGAATCACAATTCCAAAATGAGGATAAGTGCGATAGTCAGCTTCCATCAACAATTCTCTAAAAACTTCGAGCGTGATTTCTTTGAGAGAGAACTGTTCCATATCAAGATTGATAAAAACACCCTCTTTGATGGCGAGTTGAAAAATGGGGCGGACACGTTCTTTTAGTTTTTCTTTGGTAAAATCCCAGTCCTTTAAATTGATTTGCGAATAGAGGGCCGACAATTTGACGGATACGTTGACCTTTGGAATGGAGCCTAAATGATTTTGATCGATCAGCGGATTCTCGGTCCAATTTTTGGATTCTTGAGCAAGCCAAGAGATGAGTTCAAGGTATCTTGACTGATACTCGATGGCTTCTTTGGAACTCAGTGTGGCCTCACCTAGAAGATCCACCGTGAAACCAATATTTTTTTCGCGGTTTTTTTTAAGTTGAGGGAGAGCTTCTTTCGGAGTTTCTCCGGCAATAAACATTTTCGCCATTTGGGTGACATTTTTTCTGATGGCTCCAGCCATGAGGCCTGGCGCTAAAGCCCCCACACCGACACCGACGTTAAAAATTGATGGCAAATTTTCTCCGCCCTCCGCGAAATATTCTTTTAAATGTCTTGCTACTTCGCTGCTTGAATTGAGGTAGGGGAGAACGTCAACAAAACGAAACATCTGAACCTTGAAAGATTCGTTTTTCATACTCCATTCCATGATTCGGCCGTACCACCAATCTTTGTTAAAAATGGAGGTCGATTCTTCTTCCATCAGCCGAAAAATTTCTTCACCTTTGGAGCGGATCTCGTCTTGATTTTCGTTTTGTCTTTGCATGGGTGACATTTCTAACTCATTTTGCACTGATGGTCCACCTTCCGCGACTCATAAGTCGGTGAGGACCGATGGCCTCGGCCTCAACCAGGTCTCCGCTGTCCAACCGCGCCACACCGCTGGGTGTGCCGGTGAGTAAAAGGTCTCCTGGCTCGACCGGGAATCTTTCAAGAATATATTCCGTCAGTTTCGGAATCGAAAAGATCATTTCTGCGGTGTTTCCTTCCTGTCGCAGCTCACCATTTACAAGAAGTTTCATCTTAATGTTTTGAAGATCAGAGAGATTGTGGACGTCTACAAAATCACCAATGGGACAAGAAAACTTAAAGGATTTGGCGAGAGTCCAAGGCTTACTCTCCTTTTTGAGCTGGCTTTGGATGTCGCGGGCCGTGAGGTCAAGTGCGATGCAGACACGATTTATCGTGAGATCTCTCCCAAATTGGCAAGCAAGTTCAAGTTCGTGATGGACGTCTTGGGTCCAGTGGGGAAGAAGGACCTGGCCCCCAGTGGGTACAGCCGAGGAGCCGGCTTTTAAAAAAATAAGGGGTTCCGTAGGAACAGCGTTGCCCAATTCTTTGGCGTGATCCGCGTAATTTCGGCCGACAGCCCAAATATTTCCAATTCTGATTGATTCTAAGGAATTTGTCATTTTTTGGTCCCTTTTTTATGATTTGTTTTTACCTGAGGATGATCTAGTGTAAAGACTAATTTATGAAAGTTACTCCTACATCTTTGACCGGCGTGTTGATCGTGGATTTTGACGTCTTTTTTGATGATCGAGGGTATTTTCAGGAAATTTTTAAAACATCATCTCACAAAAATTTAGGTCTCCCACTTGTCTATGTGCAAGATAATTTGTCGATGAGTAAAAAAGCTGTGGTTCGGGGGCTCCATCTTCAAAAAAAACCGGCGGCTCAAGCCAAACTTGTTCAGTGTGTTCAAGGGCGAGTCTTTGACGTGGCTGTTGATGTGCGTCCGGGATCTTCAACCTTTGGTCAATTTGAGTCTGTGATTCTTGACGCTAAGGAACCCAGAGCTCTTTTTATTCCCGAGGGTTTTGCTCACGGCTTTCAGGCTTTAGAAGAGGGAACAAAAGTTTTCTATAAATGCACAAATCTCTATTCTAAAAATGATGAAATCGGGATCAGGTTCGATGATCCCGATATTAAAATTCCTTGGCCCCTGCCACCGCAATTTGTGTCTTCGAAGGATTTGGATCTTCCCCTGTTAAAGGCAGTTAAGAAGGATTTACTTTGAGACTGAAGATCGGCTCGTGCATGGCTGTGACGGGGCTCATCTTTGTTTTTATCGCCTACCTCGCTATCAACAGAAGTTATTTTCAGTCACCGATTGGAGCCAATTCTTTTCTTTGGGTGATGGTGGGTATCAATCACGGACCTTTTCAGGGGGACTCACATTTACTTGTCACGCCGAATGGACGATCTCTTTTAATTGATGGAGGTCAATACGCGGAGGCGCGAGGGAATTTATTGCCACTATTGAAGCGCATGGGAATTTCAAAGCTTGATACCATTTTGATCACCCATCCCCACAGTGACCACTATGGTGGGGTGCTTGCACTTTTGGATGCGGGTTTTTCGATCGGTGAAATTTATTGGTATGAACCGACCACTGAGTATTGCAATTCCGAGCCCTATGGTTGTTTTAATGACGATCTTAAACACCTAAAGCGAGTGGCACTGGAACGACAGGTCCTTCTTAAGCCAATGTCTTCGTTCACTGAATTTGTTTTCACAAAAAAAATTAAATTTCTGAAGCTCTTTCAGTTTTCTAAAGAAACTTGTCCGGTCACCTGTTCTATCAATGATACTTCTCTCATTGGTCGACTTGAAGTAGGGCCTGTCAAAGTGCTTTTCACAGGGGATCTCGATGAACCTCTGAGCAATTGGCTCGTGCTTCATCATCGAGACGAGTTGAAGGCTGATATTTTAAAAGTTCCTCACCATGGAGCTGATCGAACGGCCACCTATGACTTTTTCACGGCTGTCGCAGCACCTGTGGCCCTCGTTCCAGCCCCCTATGATCTTTGGTGCAGCGATCGCGATGGGCGAGTGAGAAATCTTCTTCTGCAAAAAAAGACGGAACTTTTTGTCAACGGGGTGAATGGTGACGTCTATGTTCATATGAACGATGACGGAAGATATTGGATTGATACTCAATACTGGGCGCGCTTGACCGCAAAATGCGATAGACCTTTGGTGAGGGGTATTGGGAGATATTTGTTATGATCCGCTCGGTTGTGGCAATTGTGGTTGATTACGCGTCTTTTGAAGATTCAGAAAAGCTGACACTCCAACTTGCCAGTGAAGATTGCAAATTTAAGCTTCGAGTGATTCATCTCGATAACGGTAACCAAAATCCTGTGAAGTTGTCATCCCAACAAGAAAAAGCTGGAGTCGGTCTCATTCGACTGAGTGAAAATGATGGATACGCAGGCGGGCTGATTGGTGCGATCGAACATCTCAAAAAAAATGGAGAAGAGTTTGATGCTTACTGGTGCCTCAACTGCGATCTTGAAATCGCGAAGGGAACTTTGAGTCAGCTCGTTGATGTTTTGGATTCCTATGAGCGAGTGGGAGCCGTTGGTCCTAAGGTGTTCAAAGGTCGGACTGATAAAGTTTGGGGAGCAAGAGGAGTTGTCGATCCTATCTTGGGTGTCACCGCTATGACTCCTTGGGATCAGGGCGGCTTTTTGCCAAAATGGTCTTATATACCAGGTTGTTCGATTCTCGTTCGAGCGACCAGTTACGATGATGTTGGGGGACTTCCCGAACGCTATCGAATGTATTACGAAGAAACAGAACTATGTATTCAGCTTCAGACTTGGCACCAATCAAAACAATTTCTAATTTGGTCTCTCGTAAAACCCGCTCTAAGAAAATCTTCCAGTGAGGCCACTTTTTTAGTTCAAATTCAGTCTTGAGGTTTTTTCCCCCGCCCAAGTGAATAACTACAAAATCACCGGCGAACTTCGTAGCCTCAGTGATGTGATCATAGTTCCAAGTCCAATCCAAACCATCGAACTCTTTTCCTCGCAGCTTGAAGTCTTCTTTCACTCCGGCTTCGACGAGTTTTTTAATCGCGAGGCTTTCGTGAAGAGACAGTGGAGGCACAACAATCTTACTTCGTAAGTGGTCGAGCAGCGAAGACTGGGCTCGCCGAGCCAACTGCACCAGTGGCCCCTTCACCAAAGGTTTTAACATCAAAGAGTAGAGGTTATCACGATGGGCCACAAAGCACAGGTCGTAGGGCCCTCGAAGTTTTTTGTGAAGATTTATAACTTCTTTAACTTGAATGGTTTTCTTCTTCGCATAAAAATTATTTTCATTAACAGTTACGATCTCATCAATAAAGGGACTACCCTGCAATAGATCCCTTGAAGACTCACCAACAACCCAAGTGATATAACTTTTAGTATATACTTTTTTGAGGGCTTCAATCGATGGTAAAGCATAACTGACATCTCCGAGAGCTCCGATTTTGACAAACAAAATCCTGTTTGAAATCTCTTTTTCATTCATGAACTTGCCAAGAAATCCATAAACATTTTTTCCGAGTAGTCCCGGATTGAAAGGCTCCTCTTGGTCGACCAGGCGTTTTGAAAAAGCCTCCACATTTAAAATAAATTTGGACCACTCCTCAGTGTTGTCAAAGACCTTTATCAGTTTAGATTTTCGAAGCTCTTGGTGAAGGCGATCAAAGGAGTCTCTCGTTGTCAGAACAGGAATTCCAGAAGCAACGGCATCCAAAACTTTGATTCGAACGCCTGAACCGCCCAAATCAGGCACAAGTAAAAAAGACAACGAAGCCCAAAAATCCGTTAAATCCGGCACAAAACCTAAGAACTCCAAGAAAGAATATTTCTTGGCACGTTCAACCACACTTAAGACCTTAGGATCCGTAAGACCTTTCCCTGCAATTAAAATCTTTCCAGTGAAACCAGAAAGATTGGGGCAGAGCACATCGACAATCCATTCAAGACTTATAAGATTGGGCTCAAAATCAAGCCCACCCACAAAACCTAAATTCAAATTGTGACCGGGAGAACTTATTTTTCTAACTTCACGAATTTTTGAATTGAAAGTCGGAGGAACCAATCTCAAGTTATTTGTCTTGGTCCGAAACTTCATCTCCTTGAGATCAACGGGGCTTAGCATCCAAAGCTCATCCGCAAGCTTGCCAAGCGCGATCTCATGGTTTTTTAATTTATTTTCATTGAGTCTATGAACCCATTTTTTCGACGGGCTCGTTTCACTGTCCCCACGCAATTTAAAGAGATCACTTTCGATATTATGAAAGACCACAACCTGCTTAGTTTCTCTTTTGATTCGGCTTTTAAGCCAAGAATAAGAAAAGCTATAGTGATAAATTCCAAGATCACAAAGGGGCAGCGTGTTTTGACCTTCAAATGTCGGGTAATAAAATAATTCTGGCGACGCCACATCCGAATACAAAGAAGTTCCGACTCGCAAAAAACGTTCACTTTGACTTGTTCTTTGTTTTTTCTCTGCCAGTGGAGCCGACAAGTTTCTCCAGTGCTCCAAAGTCTTAAGTCCGGTGGCTGGAACCGCCAGACTTCGAAGTAACAACTTTTCGGGAATGGGAATAATATCCATACTTCGCAACTTTTTTTGAATCTCATGGAGGCCGTCCTTCCAAACCACCATTTCAACTTCATGGCCCAACTCTAGAAGTGAACGGGCTTGGTCCCCGATCACTTGAAAAGCGCCTTCCGTCGAGGGGTATGGAAAGTATGGAGAGTAAATTCGAATCTTCATATCTACGACTTCCTAAGATTAAAAAGTCGTTTTTCAAAAAACGTGTGCTGATGCCTTAAAAATTCAAAGCCATCAAGAAGGCCCGCACCGATAAATTTGAGGCGATCAAAAAAATCACCCGGTTTTTTTGCTCGACGAAGTGGCAGCACCAATTCTTTCA
>Ga0206905_10254_pt1 | contig 13090 bp, 4 predicted proteins | sample Alteio_BWOrgHeat_43_FD_152940 | JGI IMG/M metagenome (GOLD analysis project Ga0206905, IMG submission 152940) | Enriched cells from forest soil in Barre Woods Harvard Forest LTER site, Petersham, Massachusetts, United States -... | ecosystem: Environmental > Terrestrial > Soil > Temperate forest >...
TTTTAGGGATTTCAGGTGGGGTGATCACTGTCCCTGCCCTGTTTTTTCTGTTTAGGTATTTAAATCTACCTCAAGGGTATTTGATGCACTACGCCATTGGGACCTCCATGGCGGCGATGATCTTCAATTCTTTATCTGCCACCTATAGCCACCACAAAAGATCTTCTGTTCTCTGGCCCGTAATCAAAAAAATGTTATTAGGAATTGTCCTTGGATCCGTTGTTGGGGCTGTCATTGCTGATCATCTTTCAGGGACTATTCTAGAAATATTTTTTGGGGCTTTTGCTCTTTTAATAGGTATCTATTTTTTTAAACCTTCTACTCTCCATGAGGGAGACCATCGACTCCCCTCTTTCTTTCCACTTAATGCCATTAGCTTTGGAGTGAGCTTTCTAGCAAATATTTTAGGTATAGGGGGAGGCATTATTACCGTCCCTATTTTAATGGCTTTTAAAATGAGCGATAGAAAGGCAATTGGGAGTTCTTCTGCGATAACTCTTTGCATCACAACACTTGGCGCATTGTTATATCTTTATTTTGGAGAGGGCGTTGTAACGTTTCATTCCTCAATAGGATTTATTTATCTACCAGCATTTTTTGTGATCGCTGTAACTACTTTTTTTTCAGCGCCCTATGGGGTAAAGCTTGCCCATCAACTCCCCTCTTCTATTATTAGAAAAATTTTTGCTTGCGCCCTGATTTTAACGGGACTAGTAATGATTTTTTCTAAATAATTTCTTCTATATCTTTTATTGTTTGACCAACGTTATAATCTTCCCTATGAATGAACCAATTAAAGCTTTTTCCTTCTATCGCTTAACCGATGTTAATTCTGGAAGCTATAAAAATGTTTGCGTTCCTGCTGGCGAACAAGTTCCCTCTAGTTCAAATCAGACTGTTAAAGAAGTTCATATTGCAAAACCTCCTAAGTCGATCTCTTTTGCCTCAAGATATAAAGAATTAATTGTCGATGCAGGCTGGTGGAACATTTTTCTTGGAGCCTTCCAAATTGGCCTTGCTCTATATTGTTTTTTTGAAGTTGCCGTAGAAAAAGAACTTGCGGAAAAATATTTAGACAATCTGTTAGATCCTCAAGTGTCTTCTCCGGAAGCTTTTTTTGAACTCCTTGAAACAACCAACCATATCACAGGGAAAAATCCAGAGATCACTCAAGCAATTAAACGCTCTTCCATCTTAATGCAATCAGCCTTCTCCCCTGAGAAAGATCGGGAAAGTATTGCAAGCGTGTTAAGTGAAGATTTTGCAACACCCGGAGAAAAATATCTTCCTACAGGGTATTATGTGGGATCAAGATTTGTTCCTATGATTTTAGGAATCGAGCTTAAAAAAGATGCACACGGTGCAGATCACTTTATCATCAAAGAATATTCCCTTGCCTCTCAAGAGATCGAATTTAAAAAATCTATCTATAAAGAATACTCTTTACCTAAAAGAATGCTCGCAAGCCTTCTTTTAAGCCTTTCCCATCTCTCTCATAAAGGGCATGACAACCAACAAAGAACAGATGCTACCAAGCAAAAAACAGCGTTTCTTCAACAGGGCGCAGACGTAGCAGCTGCTATGAATGCTGCAAGAGAAAGGATGGAAGAAGCAGATCCTGCAGCTCCACGCAGTGCAAAAAGAGGAGATCCAAACAAAGCCACTCCTATTGTGGAAACTTTGATTGTAGCAAGTGGAGGAGTAGTCAAAGATGTATCCCAACTGCGCAAAGTGAAGCCCTCTTCAGACCCCATCTCGCTGATCCTTCAGTGTCCCCTTTTTGCTACTGATGAAAAACCTGTGTTTTTGCTCCATATGGCAAACCATATGTTAAATGCTGTTTTACAAAATGAAGTCCTTCTAGACAGCAAAAAAAAGGAAATTTATTTAAATACTCTTTTCCAAAAGCTTGCCACTTTAGAGAAAAAACTCGAAAAAGCTTTTGGCAAAGAAGCAGCAACCTCTGTTTGTCAAACTCTTAAGGGGAAAATTGGGCAAAAGGCAGCAAGAGCATCGAAAAATTTAGTCCGCAAAAAAGAGCGTTTAAGAAAAGAGGCTTTCGACAAGTCTGTAAGTAGTAAAGAGATCCGTCTTCGCTGGGAAAAACCGAAAGAAGAGGATACGATTAAAAAAACGGGTGCAAAAGAGGTTAAAATCCATGAGGTTCCAGGGTTTACCGATCTTCAAGCTGCCTTTAATTTAGGCGCGCTCCAAAAGCTGTGTGGAGCTGCAAACTCCTGTCTTGATCGAAAAGAATATCTCAATGCCTGGAAAATCTCTCAGCATACGCTGCACGCTCTTCCTTCCATTGAAAATGTAGAGGCTTTGCTCCAAAATCATACCGATGATCAGCTCAATGAGATTTCGCTCCACCTCGAGCAAATCTCCCACTATCTGCTGGAAGCGAAATTAAAGCTTGGACAGACAAGACTCCATACAAACGAAGTTCTTGATACGATCAATTGTAGCGCCCTCCTCATCAGCATTATGCGCGCCCGCGTTACACAACTTGGAGTCCATAAATACTCTGTGCAATTTATACATGATCTTATTATGAGCCTAGGCGTACGAGCCTTTGATAATCTTGATATCAGAGGAGCATTGCATGTATTGGGAATAAGACAAGAAAATATAGCTGAAATGCGGGCGCAGATTCAAACAATCCAGCAACCTTTTTTCGATACATTAAACGAAGAGCTTACAAAGCTTGAAAAGAGAAAACCTCATCTAGAAGCAATTACTGTAGAACTGCAAAATTTTGAACAGATAGACAGAATTGATCTTATTAAGATTCGCAATGAGATTGCCCAAATCAAAGCAACAGTTGCTGACACCGATACCAAACGTTTTGACTTAGCGCTTAAGAGGTATGAACGAGACGATGCTGCGATGGCTATCCTTCGAGTGGAAGCTGCAAAACCTTTTGATCCGGTTGTAGTCAGCGCGATGCAATACCAGCTTGAAATTATGGAGCTCGATGGCTCTGATGTTGATAGTATGCTGGATCAGTTTGAAGCTTACAGGATCATACATGAGCACTTGCCTCTTCTTGAAGAAAAACCTTTACAAACAATTGAAATCATCTCCAAAAAGTTACTTATTTGGGGACATGAAAACTGGGACCTTAACACTTGCAAATACTGGATTGACCAGATCCAAAAAGGAAAGTTCCAAGGTGACATCAACACATACTTTGAAAGGGTAAGAACACATCTTCAAACTCTCAATCTGCAACAAATCCCTGTTCAAGACATTCGTAATGCCCTCCAGCAATTACAAGTAAGAGAAAGCGACATTGCAGAAGTGAGACTAGAACTTGGAAAGTTCAATGACGGTTCAGTTAAGATCATGAAAAAACAGATCCAAGGCCTTGGAGTTCCCGATTCCTTGCATTTAGACAGACCTACGACGAACCAGGCTCACCTCAATGCAATGCGATTAAAAATCCCTTTGCTTGGAATTCAGCTTTCCACTCCGTATATGACTGGAATGATCGCAAAAGCGATGAGACTGACAAAAGAACAAGGGATGCTCCTTTCTGTTGAAAATTATACTGTGCCAATAGATAGATTTCGCCAATTTCTTTCGCGCGACCCGTTTCTTCCTCTAGAACTTTTCCCTGAAAATAAAGGGAAGATCAAACATCTTGTGACTTTTTTTGAAAAAGAAGCAGCTTCCCAAAGAAAAACGATTCTTCTTGAGCCTTCAGACATTTTACAACATATGGAGAACTTAGGGAAAAAAGCAGCTCATTTTATAGAACAAACCCTTGCAAAAGTGCAATATAACCTCGCAGAAAGTGCTCGAAAATCTGATCACGAAAAAGGTGAAGCTGCAAGAAGAGAAAGGCATCAAAAAACAAGAGGACAAGATGGCCCTCCTTTTATCCCAAGAGAATTTATAGAAGCGGAACCTTTTGTCGAAGAGCCTTTTGTGAGTCGTGATGAAGAGGAAAAAAAATGTCTTAAAGACCTTTTTAGAATCTTACAAGGATTTGAGAAAGGACCCAAAGCTGGTGACGACAGAGAATTAATGCTTGATCCAACGTATCAAGCTTTTGAAGCAGAGCGCCTTCCTTTAATGGAGCGAAGTGCTCTTATTCCTTCTGCCATGATCGATTTTAGAAGGCAATACATCGCCTCTCAAATCTTGCTTGATCCGCAACATTATCTTTTCCCTGCTATGAATGTCGCCGAAGCTGCCAACTACGCAGCATTTAATTTCATGGATGCAGCTATCAAGGGAAATAACGATACAGAAACAATGGTAGAAATTGCCACAGAAGCCTTTGAAAGAGATGTGAGAAGTAGGCTTAATACGTTAGATAGAATTGAATTTTCTGTGAGTGTTGTTTTTGCAGATTGCCCCACACTGAACCTTGTCGATCCAAAACACAAAGAAAATGCTACAGTAGCCTATTCCCATCATCCTATGAAAGTAGGCATGGTGAGTGAAACAGGGACCAGAAAAATTCACGCTCCTGCACACGGCGATCTTCCCGTTCCCATCTCTGCTTCTGCACTTGGAAGACCATCTGACAAATATACTAGACGAGAAGAGGATAGCGCAATCCCCGCTGATAAATACAGAGAAGCACGTGATTTTCCTGTTTTAGAAGCTGCAACAGACACAGAATATGCGTTAAGATCTCTCATGATTCTCGGAGAGGAACCATATGCAGCAGCTCCAACAGTTATTACTCAAATCCACCGATTCTTGCTGAATAATCAAGATTCAAAGCTTTTAGAAAAAGATGTGGTACAAAAAAGGATCGCGCAAGTTCTTTTCTTACCAGGTGTGTTAAGTTCTGCTATCCCACGTGAAATCCAAACTATAGGAAACGATTTAAACAGACTGATCAAAGAAGCTTTAGAAGAGAAAAGAATTTTCACTGCTGCCTTTTTACTCTTTCTCGTAAAAAAATTGAAAGAGCACGGTTTTCATGTGCAATCAGAAACAAACTACAAGAACGTCATGAAAAGCGCTCTTACTGTTTATGAGAATCACTCTCAATATGCCTCTCTTTGCCTCTTTTATTTAGATGCCTTTGAAGATCAGCCAGAAGCAAACCCCGATTTCTTTATCCGAGCCTACGACCAAGTCCTTTTTGCAGGTCCAAGTATTGCGCTCACCTTCCTCCAAGAAACTCTTTTGCCTAAAATTGAAGCCAATGCTCTTCATAAACTAGACAAACAAATACGAGATAGAGATCTTGTGCAAAAAGGGAATAGATCTCTTGTTTTACCAGGGAATATCACCAATAAACGGGTCTACAAAAACCTTTTTGGAAGTCACAAATTTAAAGCACAAAAAACAGCTTCAGATGGGGGCAATAAAGTCCGTTATACTTGGTCTGTAAATGGATTTGCCTTGGAAGCTTTTCACAATGAACAGGGAAATGTCACCCAATTTTATCTCATCATCGAAGGAAAAAAATATCTCCATACAGAAGTATTTCCTCAAACAGAGCGCCACATAGGAAAAACACTTGCTCACCATGGAATGTGGCAAAGGATGGATAAACCCTCTGTTGCGTATTTAATCGCAGATCTTGTGCAAAATAGTAAAAAAGAAGATTTTCTTGTCCTCTCTCTTGATACAACAAGAAAACGGTTATCTAGTGTAAAAACGTTTCGAGGAGAAACTCTCTATTTTGATGAAGATCTCATTCTTGTCCCTCATATCGGTTGTATCCACGAAAGTGATATTCTCCTCCTCAAAGACTATTTTTCTGTGAACCAGATCCAATTCTTGCACACCTCTGTTCATCTTGTGAAAACAAGTGAAGGAAACTGGCTTAGAAAGACAGGAGAGCCTGGATGGAAACTCTGGATAGAGAACACCTCTCCCCTTGTTGAAGATCTCCCCTGCTATAACGAATTTATGCTCCCCTTTATCCATGAAGAAAAAGGGAAAGAGTATGTGATTTTCCCTCATAAAATCACGCGCGAGCTTGCCTTTATTAAAAAACCTCACCACGAAGAGCCTCTTAGCGCACTTAAAATAAGCATCGATAAAAACCAAAAAACCACAGGAACGCACGCCTCTTTCCTCTATATGGCTTATGTCTATTTCACCAGAGGAAATACCACAAAAGCTCTTTATTTCTTGCAAGCTTGCAAAGAAAAAGGGGAATTTGTTGCAAGCGAAGGGGAAAGTTTCAAAAAAATCGCGAGCTGGTTCTTAGAACATCCATGCAATACGGGAAAAGCTCTTGCCTTCCAACTAAAATTAGAGCTCGTTGTTCGTGAAATCCAAAGAGAGCAATTTCACATCCCTGAATATATAGAAGATAAAAAACACTCCTATCAGCGCCATCTTGCTCATCTCCTTTCTTTATACAGAGAATATAGTACAATATACACAAAACTCCCCTTTGAGCTTTGTCTTACTCAAGAAGAGGTAGAAAAATACTCCTGGCTACATTTGGAATCTTTCCAACATCAGTTAAATAACATTGCTCCTCCACGCAGCACCAATACTCCTGTACAAGAAAACACCCTTTTTGAACCCATTAAAGGGCCCCACGAACTGCACCCAGAATTTATACCCCACTTAGCAGTGATGGGAGAGCCTCCTGAAGAAGAAGCAACCTTAGAAACATTGCGCAGTAAAAAAATCACCCTCTCAGAAGATCTTCTCATCCACTTTTGGACAATCTGGAGTGTAATTAAAAAAAAGGAGCTTGAAGTAAAAGATCTCTCCTTCCTTTTCTTAAAATCGCCTGATGACCTAACCGACCCAAAACTCAAAGCTCTTGTCTATGATGCGGCTAGACTTCTCTTAATGCAAACACGAGCGCAAATCGACGCCCCTCCCTATCTTGAAGTCCCCTACTTAAAGGTTCAGTTTAAAAGTCTCCTTCCTACGGGTTATCCAGAAGGGGCCTACAAATGGTCGATGCTTGCAAATGCAATGATCATAGCTTACCAAGGAATTACCACTGCAGCAACTGCAGGTCTTTTGGCGCAAATTACGTTGCCTATTATCCAAGTTTGCACTAAAGGTGTTGTAAGTCACTTTAACAATATAGATGACCCTTTTAACGCAAAATCTCAAGAAAAAGAAACAAACAAGCATAGAGAACTCGTAGCTAAAGAAACAGAAACACTTGAAAGAGCGCAGCTTCTCCAATCCATTTTCATTAAACCTGCAGATGGGATAAAACCCGCACTTCCCTCTGTAGACTTCCCTGAGCATTTCAATCCAGTCGATGAGACAAGACTTACCTCCTTAGAACAAAAAGCAGCGGAAGCAACCGAATTTTTCACAAAATCTCAAGGAGATGCAGAAACAAAATTAATGACCGAAACGGAAAATACTCGGATCATCAAAGGGATCTTGGAAGCTAAAACAGAGATGCAAGAAAACATCTCCCATATGCGCTTTATCGATACGTTTCACTTAAGTCCATTAAAAACCGATCTCCAAAAAACGGCAGAAAAACTTGGAGTGGAAAAACTAAAAGCAGAAATCTTAAAAGAAGCCAAAAAACCAGAGAATGCAAGAGCTCTTCATATCGAACTTTTTGCAGCTTCGAAAGAAGAATATGATGAAGCGATCCTTGAGCGAGTTCTTGATCTGTATGACGAAGGGGCTCTTTCTAACCTCGAACTGGTAAGCAAGGTCACAACCTTTCTTTATGTAGCAACAGCAAAACAACAGATTGACAAAGCACTTGGGATGATTGGGGAGATAGGATCAGACTGGCGTTCTGAAGAATATAAGAGTCGAAGCTACCAACTCTCTGCACAAATTGTCAAAGTAAAGGCGACCACCCGATATACAAATAATGGAGTGTTTCAAGATAGTCCAATCCATAGAGCGATTCTTGTCCACGAATATAGAGAAGGGATCATCCTCACAAAAGATCAGATTCGCCTGATCCAAACGATTAAAAACAAAGATCGCTCTCTTGAAGAGCTTCGGATGGGCCTTGGAAAGACGACAGTTATTTTCCCTCTTGTTGCAAGACTCATTGCAAGAGAAAGACAAAAAATAGCGGTCGTTCTTCTTACAGAAGAGCTCTTACTCCAGTGTAAAGACAAGATCGACAGACGTGCGTATATCTTCCAGTTTGATCGAAACACCCCGATAACCGTTGATAGTCTCGCCGATGAATACCTCACCCTTCTTCGTCTTAAACAAAAAGGAAGACCTGTCATCACAACAATTGAGCGGTTAGCAGCTCTGCGCAATAAAATCGTCGAAACAATCCGGAAGCTAGAGCCTCACCAAAATCTTGCACCAAACTCTCCGAAAGAACAGATCGGAGAAGCTACCGCAATTGCACATCAACTTGAATCAATGAGAAAGATTTATCTTCTCTTACGCGATCCTACAAAAACCATCCTGATTGCAGACGAGATCGACGAAATTTGCAGCATCAATTCAGAGAAAAACTACGCCGATGGAACGCAAACGCCGATTGGCGTGAATATTTTCCAAGCAGGAGAATTCCTCTTTACAACTCTCCTTAAAATGGAAAATCTCCACCGTTTACTAGACAAAGATGCCCTTGCAACCCTTTCTGATGGGGGGCTTACCAACGCTGCAGAAAAAATTGCAGAAAACTTGTATGCCAACAACGAGTTTTGGGAGTGGGTAGGGGTCGCTCGTGTGGCAGATTCTCAAGCTTTTGCACTCTACCTCTCAGGACAATCCCAAGAGTTACCAGAAGGATTTCCCAAAGACGCCCTAAAAGGGACCGCTGCAGAAAAAATTGATCGGATGAAACACTATCTCACAAAAACTTTTGTAACCATTTCGAAAAAAGCTGCAGGGATCGATTACGATCTCAATGGAGATGGGTTAACTGTTGTTCCTAAAAAAGAAGAAAGGGAGCTTCCCAATACGAAGTATGGGCAAGAAGCAGAACTTGTAGCCTTCCACTTCCTCCACTACATCAAAAAAGGACCTAGCAGAGAAGGATTTGAGAAAGTGATTGGCTCGATTGAAGCAGAAGCTGCTCGTGGTACAGAGACATGGAAAACCTATCTTAAAGCTCTTGGGGCAGAAGAAGCTATCCAATACGCAACTCTTTGCAAACCTGAAAACGTCCAGTTAAGAATGCAGTTCTTACGTTTCATCATCAAAGAAAAGCCCTTTATCCTCATGTTCGATAAGCAACTTGTCTGCCACGTACAAGACGTTGTCTTTGGAACAAACAGCCGGGGTGCGTCTGGTACAGTAAACCGATTTGCTCTTCTCAATCTTTTTGGACTTCCCCAAATTGCTCCAAGAAAAGTTACAGGAGAAACGATCTTAAAACTCAATCTCGATGATGAAGTGCAAATTTTCACAAACGTCCTCGATCAAATGTCAGAAATCGCAGGAAATCAAGGATACAATACCATTGTAAACCAAGCTTTCTCTATCCCTGGAAAAAATACGACCGACGTGATTGCACAATTAAGAAAGAGAAGCCGCCGCGAATACATTTTTGTCCATCCTGAGAAAAAGACCCATTACATCTGGTACCCTTATGCAGAGGAACCAGCCCCCTTTAACAAACACAAAAATGTGATCAACAAACAAAACTGCCTCTTCTATTTTGGTCCTGCAGATACACGGGGAGTAGACTTTGTTATCCCTCTCGGAAAATATGCCGCGGTCTTTTTAGGACCTACAACTACTCTCACCCAAAAAGAACAAGCAGAATGGAGACTTCGCGCTCTAGGAAGTGGCCAAAAGCCCAAATTCTTTATCCAAGAAGAGCACGCAGGTCGTATCCGTCCCAAAACAGGTGGCTCCCCTATCCAAGTAAAACACTTGATTGCAGACGTACGGGATCAAACCATTGTCGAAGAGAGCATGCAAAACTTTAAAGCAGCATCCTTCACACCTGTAGCCATTACTCGGGGAGAGGCTTCAGAAGCCATCTTCAAACCTAGAGGAAATATCAGAGGTCAAGCTCTTCTTTTAGGCATCAAAGCTGATTACACAAACTTCGCCGCAGTGGAAGAAGTGTTTATCCACTCTAAACGGATGGTTGAGCTTAACGATTACACCCCATCAAAGCCGATAGAAATTTTAGAGCGTTTAACGCAAATCTATGCGATGCAGCTCCAAAAAATTACCAACTATCTCGAGCAGAACCCTCCTGCACGAATTAAGCAGGCTTGGGAAAATGCTGTTGGAAGAATTGCCGATGAGATGGATGCCCTTGGTGTAAAACATAGCAAATATCTCAAAACTCACATGCAATACGCTGCAACCGACAGTGGAGAGCAGGTCCAAATCCAAGAGCAGCAAGAGATCCAGCAAGAAGAAGTAGAGCAGATCAAAATGAACACCTTATCTCTCATCAAAGGAGACAAAAGGCCAAAACGTGCATACACGCCGTTTGGGCTAAAAGATTTCGCCGAAGGGATATTGGAAGAGATATCGGAACGTTTTAGAATAAGGGGACTCCAGTTTTCTCATGACTTCAAACTTCTTAATAAAGAAATGCCCTCTACAGGTTCTCCAATGGGATATTTACTTGTTGGACAAAATGACCAAGGAGAGTTCACATCTGCTCTGATCTCTGACCTCGACTTCGAGTTTCATAATAAACAAGGAAGACTCCACGGGCCGAACTATTACCAAGTCACTACAGGGGGTCTAAGTTCTTATTACTACTGGCAGCCTGCTTCTCCTCAACGTCACTGGAATATAGGCGTCTACATGCTCCAAAACGGCACCTCAGAAGTGCATCTTGAAGGTGGAACAGACTTTTCTAACAATCCCACGTTTCTTCTTTATGCTGCCATTGCGAAGTTTCTCCAAGGATTTACCGTCTACTCCCCTCTTGAAAAAGAAGCTCTAAAAAACTGGTTTAAATCTCTGGGCTTCGCAGAAAAAGCATCAACAAAAAATTATATTGAATCTCGCCATGCTCCTGATGATCTCATGAAAGAGGTTGGAACATGGATGCAGTAAAAATTTACAATGTGAGGCCTTATGCCATATGCCATTTCTAACGGTTACTACAGGTATGTCCCTGACCCAACATATGAGGGTCCCTCCTATTGTGAGATTTTTGCAGAAACAATTGGAAAGGTGATCAAAGTAGTATTTCGAGCTCTGACAGAAATCGTTACCTTTGCTCTAGCGCTGATTGCCATTCCTATAGCATTTTGCTGCCAAAAGTGGATCATTAAAAAAATGATCGTGCCGGGTGTCGATAATCTAAGCTATATTGCCAATCCTGTGTATTTCAAGGCAGAGGACGACGTCGAATTAGAAGGGGTATTCCATGAGGGAACCAAAAACCCAAAAGTTGTAGTCATCTGCTGCGGAGGCAACCAAGAAACGGCTCAGACAGATAGTTATTCATTCATTAAAGAGATGGGGTATTCCGTTTTTTGTTATAACAGAAGAGGAGTAAGAAAAAGTGGACTTCAGGGGGAAATGCAAAAAGAGGCTACAGGAGAATACCCTAAAAGCGCGGGCGATTTACAAAAAGATGCGCGCGCAGCCCTAAACCATGTCGTAACAACTCACAAACCCCAACAATTGTTAGGATTTGGATATTCGATGGGAGGATTTGAAATCCTTTCAATTGCAAATGAAGCAAAAAAACAAAACCTTACAATGCCAGTTGTTCTAGATGCCCCGTTTACCTCGATTTCTGATGTTCCCCATGCAATAATTGATAAGCATGAGGATTATGAAAGAAAAGAGCTTACACCAGGACAAAAATTCTTAAAGAAATTTCATGATAGCGCTATCTTTCCTCGGCACAGTTTGAAGTTTTTTACAAGCACAGTGCTTGCCATCATCGGTTTTAGAGGGGTGAACAACGAAAACCTCCTAAAAAATGTAAAGGATCATTGTTGTGTGGTTACTCGTGAAAACGATAGCATCATTCACAAAAATGCGCGCCTCTCAACAGAGACAGCTGAGAGCTTTCCTTTAGGGCATAACGACTCAAAATCTTCTGATTTAAAGCGCTCAGTCCAAGAATTCTTTCATAAATACGCTCCACAAGGAGATCGATCATGAGTCAAGTAGCCATTGCCCCAGCACAAAAACAGTCAGCCTGTTTGCAGAGAATAGAGGGCACGATGTTCATTGCTGCAGGTGTTACGACAATTGCCCTACTTGTGATTGCAGCCTTAGGTTTGGCAGGAAAATTTCCTTACCCTGACGTATTTCCTCACACTGTTATTGCTTTAAGCGGCGGAGCATTCACCTTTATGCTAGCTTCCTCCGCTGCAGCTGGCACACTAAAAAATCGGGAAAATCAGGTTGCACTCATTGCTGTAGCCATGCTCGTAGCTACAGCCGCAACTCTTGGAGGATTGGGAATTGGAAAGATTCTCACTATCCCACAAATCAGCAAAGGTCTTTTAGTGGTCGTTTGCGCAGGAATTGTCCCTGCAGCCCTTATTTCCTGCATGGGTAAACACATACAGGACAGAAATAACCCGGAATATTGGAGGACCTACTAATGTCAGCTGCCGCACCTGTTGTTCCCTCTATTTCTTCTGAAGTTAGAGCGAGTTGTTCAAAATTTTGGCATAATCATAAATTCGAAACTATGCTGCAGGTTATTTCTGGACTTGCCGCCTCTGCTTTAATGATCATTGCCTTCATGGGCATTAAAGGCTCTATTTCCGATCTCTCCACCTTAGCTCCCACTGTAATTGCCCTTTCTGGACTCTCTTTCCTGACTTCTATTGCTGGAGGAAGGTTTAAAGGACAAAAAGAAGCGTTTATCATTACAGCTCTTTTCGTATCTGTCGTCATCACCTTAGGGGTCTTAGGGGTATTGGGGTTTGTCACATTCAAACACATCAGTATCGGCTATCTCTGCGGCATCCTTGGCACAGTCGTCCTCCCTTGCATCGTTTGCCTCATTCACGCACACCGTCAATGTTCTTAGTCGCCAGTTCCTGGCTCAGATGTAAGACGTACGATTTCCGTGGGTTCCTCACATTCGTTCGTCACACCACGGCTAACAACTGCCATCGCTTCGCGATTGACAACCGCTTTGCGGTTAAGAACGGCATCTGATTTTGTTAACCTGAGTTTTGGGTTTAATCCTGAGCGAATTAAACCCAAAACTCAGGTGATTACGTCCGATCATCGGCGAAAATAGAGG
>Ga0206905_10021_pt2 | contig 13008 bp, 8 predicted proteins | sample Alteio_BWOrgHeat_43_FD_152940 | JGI IMG/M metagenome (GOLD analysis project Ga0206905, IMG submission 152940) | Enriched cells from forest soil in Barre Woods Harvard Forest LTER site, Petersham, Massachusetts, United States -... | ecosystem: Environmental > Terrestrial > Soil > Temperate forest >...
GAAAATTGGGGTTTAACAAGCATAGACTCGGCGAGATAGAACATGCAGCGTTAAACTCTTCTTCGGTCACATGAAATTGGTTGCGATATCACAGGGTTCCACTTAAAGCCCCCGGCATCGCCGCAAATCAGGCTGTCACCCGTACTCGGACGGAGCAACCGAATGCCTTCGAAGAAGCAGAATGGCCCTACCATCGCCGATGTCGCTCGCGAATCCGGTGTAGGCAGCATGACCGTATCGCGGGTCCTGAACGGCGGCAAATATGTAAAGGCCAATACCGCGGAGAAAGTCCGACGCGCGATCGCCAAACTGGAATACCGTCCCAACGAAGCGGCTCGAATCCTCCGGGGACAAGCGACTCGAACCATTGGCCTCGTCATCCCCAACCTTGCCGACCCATTTTTCTCAACCTGCGCTCATGCGGTCCAACAAGTAGCCGCTATGCGCGACTATGTAACGCTGCTGCTCGCCTGCGAATCCGATGTAGAAGAGGAAGATCAGGCCCTCGCTTTACTGAAGTCACGGAATATCTCTGGTCTGCTCATCTGCCCCTCGCGTATGGATTCCCCTCGTCTCTTACAGGAGTTGCAGGACAGAGGCGTTCCCATAGTTACGATTGACCGTACCGTCCCCGGACTGAATACCAATGAAGTAATGGCCGAAAACGCCGAGGGCACCCAGAAGGCCGTCGATCATTTGATCGAGCACGGGCACCGCCGCATTCTCTGCGTCGGCTACGACAGCCAGTTCAACTCGATCAGTCAGCGCATAGACGGCTACCGAAAAGCGATGGCCGATGCAGGATTGAAGCCCCAGATACTTGTCGTAGAGAACGAGGCTGACGTTCCTCGCGCACTCATGAAGAAGCTCCGCGGTCCAAGTCCTCCCACGGCTCTGTTCACTCTGAACAACGTGACGTCGACCCAGGTGCTACACCTGCTCCAGCGAGAAAACATTGAGGTGCCACAGCAGCTCGCGATTGCCGGCTTCGATGATTTTGATCTCGCCGGCTTACTCGCCGTTCCTCTCACTGCAGTCCGCCAGCCTGCCGCAGAGATCGGCCGAAGTGGAACTCGTATCTTGCTGGATTCGATTCAATCCGACGTCCCCATGCACCATCGGGCGCATTCCCGCACCGTGCTTCCCACCGAGCTGGTGATCCGTCGGTCCTGTGGTTGCGAAGCGCCGCCGAAAATCGCCCACTCTAGCGGATAACTCGCCCTTGCACGGTAAACCGTACTGCATGCCATTCTCCGTAAGCTGCCGCGTGGGGCCCTCAGTTCATACCACTGACGAGCTTCCACCGCACCGTCGAGGCTCCATACTCAAGAGCGGCTTGCAGGTTTCGATGGACTTGGTATCAGCCGGCCTTGATCTCCATCTAACGAACAAACCTGGCTAGCAAACGGATATAGGCAGTCTGGTAGGAGATTGATGGCTCGGTCACCTCCCAGGAATCGATTGGCCAGCTATCGCTAAAATCGGCATAGGCTTTTTGTGGCACTTCACCAACCGGGGGTGAAGGCGGTGCCTGCCCACAGCCAGGATTAATGTTCGGACACCCCTTGGCCCAGGTGTAGTGCGGATTGGCGCCACCCACGAGGAAACCGGGGGGAGGACCAAATTGCGAGCCGCTAACGCTGCCCCAAAGCGCACTGCCGTGGGCAAACCAAGTATGGTAGAAACGGTCCACCGAATTGCCCGCACCAAATGCTTTCATATTGGACAGATAGACCTTGCCGAGCGGATTGACGCCGTCGATATAGTGCAGATAGTCCGCCGCAGCGTTCATGGCATCGGCCGGGTTGTGGCTGCCCAAACCATAAAGTGCTTCGTCGCCAAAAATGTCGCCGTGATTGGATTTGGTCGCGTTGCTACCCCAGGCATAGGCTGAAATATGGGCCCGGTAAGGATCGCTCTCGATGGCCTTCCAACCGTCATCTTCGAACCCTTTAGCAAACTCAGTCTTGATGGCAGACGAAACCAAAGGCGTTGCCCCGGTTAAGCTTGCGTAATAGACCAAAGGTGCTGTCTGCGTATAGTCGAAATCAAGCGTACGGTGCTGGGTGAAGATCCGGTTGTCGCGGAAATGCGCGTCGATATAGTCGCGGTAGATTGTCTCTCCAGTAAGATCGAAGAGATAGACGGCGGCGGCTATTGCCCCCATCTCGCGTCCGTAATCGTCAACCTCCTGCTGCCCAGCCGCGAGCCCTTCAGAATGATCGCGTGGATCATTGTTGTAAAAGAGCACATGCGGATGCGCTTGGGCCCACACCCAGGCCCTAAGCGCCCGCTCTCTCAGATCATCGGCAAATGTTTTGAGGGCCGGAAACTGCCCGTAGGTCTTGGCTGCATAGGCAAAGGCCTCAGCGCCCGCATAGGTCGAAGAGGTGGTCGCCGGGCCATAGAAGCTAGGTCCCTTAGCCGCCGAAGCTGGACTTCCCGACGCGGATCCGATCACCGACAATAGGGAGCCATCATTATTTTGCATGCGCTTTAGCCACTCAACCTCCCACTTGACCTCATCGAGCAAATCGGGAATTCCGTTACCGGATTCTGGAATGTTAAAGTCGTCGGTAAAGGCTGTCGGGCTTTCGTGATAAGCGTGAAGGAGGCCCACTACATAATCACCGCTCCAGCGGGTATAGCGATTGAAATCACCGGCGTCATACCATCCGCCGTGCAGATCACGGGCTGTCGCCTTATCCCTCTTGGCGCTATAGAGCCGTGCCTCAGAGTCTTGACCTGGGCCCATATGACTTGCCTTGTCAGCCCAGCCGACGCCAGAATAACGCGCCCTCTTGGTAAAACCGGCGCGCTGATAATAGAGCATGCGGACAGCCTGTACTAAGATCGGCTTATAGAGATTGGCCGCGACCGAAAAGGCCAAGGAATCATACCCTACCTGCTTGTCCCGGATTAGATAGCGACCCGGTGTGACAACACCCGAAAAGTCGAATTGCCAGACACGGTCGCCTGAAGAGGGGTCGACATCACCGCCGCGCCAGGCGATAGGCGCGCCCTCAAAGACAACAGCCCCCGTCTCCACATTGACGACCTGATAGACCTCACCCGGCGCAAAGTGCCATTGGCTATCGAACCCGGTAGCCGGGTCGCGGATTACAGCGACCTTTTTTGCATCCGATAAATAGCCAAACTGATCGACGACGATGAAGGGCGTTGGCGACGCGCTAGCCTTGGAGCTACCCTTGGCACTGGCGGGAAGGCTCGGACACAAACTAAGTGCAGCAAGCCCCGCGATCAAGATCTTCTTCAACATGACACTCCACTTTTCTTTGTTGCGACGTTCGGAAGAATGACTAGCGTGGGGGAAGGCAGGTACGACTAAGAGTCTAGGCAGAATATCTGTGGAGTGTTATTGGATCCTTCTGGACCCACAAGGCCTATCGGTACGAGCTAACTCATTGGAAGTAATTGGTCGGGACGACTAGATTCGAACTAGCGACCTCACCCACCCCAAGGGTGCGCTCTACCAGGCTGAGCCACGTCCCGACTATTGGTTGCACGTCAGCCCGGGAGGGCTGCGGCGGGGTATGTTGCAGTGTTTAGTGTACACGAATCAGGGGGTTGAAACCCACTCGTTAGTGGGTCGGAGCTACGTATTCCTTGGGTAATGTGCCGCCTTCGCCGAAGAAGAATTCGTTCATTTGTTCGACGAGGAACTCTTGGGCTTCGCGGGTCCAGGGTTGGAGACGGTATTCATTTAACAGCATCTTCTGGCGCTCGATCCACTCGCCCCAGGCTTTTTTGCTGACGTTTTTGTAGATCTTCTGGCCGAAATCGGAGTCGAAGGGGGGTTCGTCGAGGCCTTCCATTTCAGCTTTGTACTTTGTGCAGAACACCATGTGCGCCATTTTTTCGTCAGCTCCTTTTGGTATTTTACGCGGATTTTTTTTGGCGTGGTCGAAGGGTGTTTTTACAGGGGTTTTGAGAAAAATGGCTGCTCAACGTGGTGTTTTTGTGGACAGGATGTGGTGAATTGGGTGGCAAAGATGGTTTTGAAAACGACGCATTCTGAGGTGTCGAAATTTTGCAGTTCGGGCAAGTTTATTTTCGGGTGGGTAATTTCGACATTCAATAACGAATCAGTGAATTTTGTCACCAACCGTCATCCGAACCTGATTGGATTGCAGAATCCTGCCTCCATCGGGCCGGAATATCCCGGGCTTCTGATTGACGGCAGTAGGCAATCGCGAGTCCTGAAGTGCCAGGTCCCACCGATTATCTAATACCTCTCTCTGCGATGAAGCATTAAGCACGGCTTGCCTTTGAATAGGGTCGCTTGTGGAACGGCATGCGCCGACGGTCACCCATGGAGTGGTGCTGACCAAATAAATCCAACTAGAGGCAGCCGTACCAGCGAGCGACGCGGTTCGCACTGACACCTAAAGCAGCCCAAATGCTAATTTTGCGGTCTGGTCCCTACCTGCCGTACCCGACCCATGTCAGCTAGAAACGCAAAGCATACGCAGAGGTCGAATATAGGGCTACTTTGGCCGCCCTTCGCTGCTTCTGCTACGGTCCGAACGCGATCATTCGTTTTTCTCGTCCTCTGCTTTCGACGCTTGCAGGACCTGTAGTTCCCGATAACCCGACTTTGCAGGAGCTAAGAGATTACTTCCGGTTTACCGGTTATTCGCTTAGAGTGGCCGTCAACGCTCAGAACTCGAATCGGCTGGCAGCATCTGCCCGTGCAACTATGCACTATGTGAGTGTAGGAGAGGCCTTCTAGAGAACGTTAGAGGTGCAGTAAGATTTGCGGGTTCGGAGTTCTGCCTGGGGATTGAGTTCCAGAAAACAGATTGATCATGGAGACGGTGAAGCCACTGGCGGCGAGTCGAAAGTTAGATTACGCCCACTTTGATCCGATCTGAGCATCGTGCGAGGAGACCGCCGTGAACGAAGCCCGAGAATTGTTTCGAGATCATATCCATACTTGTCGGAAACCTGTTTCCCCTAGGCCACACTCGATCAATTTAGCTACGCTGACCCGGTTCCTCGCCGACAGAGCAGCTATTAAGAGCCTCGCAATATTCGTGTTCTTTGCGCTCTCCTCGAACTGCTGCTTCGGCGGCCGCCTGAGCACAGATGTCGTGTACATGCGTAACGGCGACAAGATCACAGGCGAAATTAAGTCTCTGGCTCAGGGACAGCTCAGCGTCAAGCCGGACTACGCGCTCTCACCCATCCAGATCGACTGGACCAAAGTGGATCGTCTCGAAAGTAAACAACTGTTTATTGTCACCGATCCCAGCGGAAACACGTACACCGGAGCGCTGACCAAGGGACCGGAGAAAGATATGTTGAAGGTCACTTCGCCCACCAGCACAAATTTGCGGCACGACTCTGTCGTCAGCATTGATCAGCTTGGAAACACGTTCTTCAAGCGATTCCGTGGGAATGTGGACATTGGCTCCAACCTGACGCGCTCGAATTCTCAGGTAAACGTGACCGTTCAATCAGGCATGTCGTATCAATCCGAAAAATATTTCTATTCGATGAGCGCCAGCTCCCAGGTAACCACACAGAAAGAGGTTTCCAACACCAATGAATCGACACTGAAAAACACCCTGTTTCGCGAGCTGCGCAGGTCGAGCTGGTATGGCGCGGCTCTCGCCAACTTTCTTTCAAGCTCGGCACAGGAAGTCGATCTTCGCTCGACGCTCGGAGGAGGAATTGCCCGCCGCCTCATATTCACGAACCGCACAAACCTCTTCGCGCTTGCAGGCCTCGGATACACTGTCGATAAGCTCAGCAATGGGACTTCCACACCCCATCAGCAATCGTTGGACTCAGCTCTTGCGGTCAAGTACTCAACATTTCGCTTCGATAAAGCGACCTTTGATTCAACTCTATGGGTATACCCAAGCCTGTCGAATAGAGGCCGTCTGCGATTGACGTTTAATCAGGATGTCTACTACAAGTTGCCGAAGAACTTCTATGTCAGAGCGAGTTTTTTCGACAACTACGACAATCAGCCAGCACCTGGAGCGCTCTCAAACAATGTAGGCGTATCAAGCACAATTGGATGGTCGTTTCCCTAAATCGTGACTTTCTGCACTCGTTTGACACTCCACCACGAATTCGTCAAGCCGCACTCGGATGCTATGGTCGGCAATACGAAAGTTTGCCGAAACCTTCGCCCTCCCGGCAAGTTCGATCCCCGGGGGCTGGAAAAACTACCCTTGGTTACTTCCATATTGCCGGTGAATCGCCCGCGCAAGTTCGACGTAGCGATCGCTTTTTCCACCAATGGGTGAACGGTATGAAATACGATATCGTGCCGCGGGATTTGTTTAACCGCTTCCGTGAACCACCGGGAGCCATCCTTGCGCTTAGGCACCTGCTTTCTCCGGCGCATCGACGAGTAGCAGTCGCTGTATCAAATAGCGTTTTATTCAGTACAGGTGCAGAGCAGGCATTGAGGGAAGAAGTCATCACAAAAGGCATGATTGAGGCTGAACGTTCGATCGAATTGCGTGTTGTTTATTTGAGAGGGGTCATGTCGGTGTTGAAGGGACGGTCGGGAGGGATGGTGACGGGTTCTTCTCCTTTGTAGCCCTGTTTGGCGAAGACGAGGTGGAGGTATTTGGGTTTGGGTTGGGGTAGATGGAAGACGTATCTGCCGTCGCTGTCGGTGTAGGTGGTGAAGTGGTGGTCTTCGGCGGCGACCTGGACGCCGGGGATGGGAAGGTTGGTTACGCTGTCGGTGACGCGGCCGGTGAACTCCCAGGGTGGTGGTGGGCGGTGGGTGCGCCAATATGCGAGGGCCGAGGTGAGCAGGAGGAGAAAGAGTAGACAGAACTGCAGGGTTCGGCGGATGGAGAGCTTGAGGCCGAGGTGAGGGACGAAGAGGGCGGCGGCTTTTGCGGGATCGCTCTGGAGGATGCCTTGCAGCTCGACCATGCTGGGGAGTGGCGTGGAGTCGAGGAGCCATGGGAGGACGGGGCGGCGGAGAGCTTCGGCACGGGAGTACTCGAAGGCAACGAACTCGGAGTCGCGAGTGTGTTGCGACCAGCAGAGAATGCAGACGCGAGAGGAACGGACGGCGCGGGCGAGGCGCTGTTTCCAGGGGTCTCCAACGACGATGGATTGCGTGTCGAAGAAGACGGTATAGCCACGGCGGCGGAGTTCTTCGACGAAGGGTTGGACAACGGCGGTGTCCTGGCGGGAGTAGCTGATGAAGACGTCGTAGCGGGGGAAGAGCATGTCAGTTCCCTGCCCCCTGATGGATGGTGTGCGCGGCATCGGCGAGAGATGGTCCGTCGCCTTGTTCGAGGGATTGGAAGAGTTTGATCCAGGCGGTGCGGTTGTCGCTGAACTCGGGTGCGGCAGCGAGGTAGGCGCGGTCGCCGGAGGTGGACCAGTCTTGTTTGGTGAGTGTAGATGCGGAGGCGGCGAGGGCATCGGCGGTTTGGGATGCGGCTGCATGCTGGCCTGCGCCCCACTGACAGGCGAGTAGAAGCATTAGACGTCCATGTGTGAAGTGAGGGTCTAGCTTCGCCTGATTGACGGAGTTGACGAGATCGATGCAGGTGGAGAAATGAGATGCAGTGAGGGCGGCTTCGGCGAGGTTGAGTTTGTTGCTGTCGTTGGGATCGGCGGCTTCGGCGCGAGTGGCGTAGTCGTAAGCTTTGGGGAAGTCCAACAGGAGGTCGTGGTAGAGGCTGCTGAGGAAGGACAGGGTGATTGCGTTTTTTGGAGCGACCTGGAGCGCAGCGGTAAGGGCTTCAGCAGACTGGGTAAAAAACTCCTTCGCCTGTTGGCCGGAGGAATGCAGTCCCTGAGCTGCGCGGATTTGTCCGAGAGTTACCTGAATGCTCCCCCAGTCTTGCGGAGAGGTTTTCTGGGTAATGACTTCCAAGGATCCACTGAGAGCGTTGACGGACTGGGCTAAGAGATCTGTTGACGGATTGGCTGGGTCGGCCTGGCTTTGTGCGAAGAGGATATTACCGAGCGCCCATTGTGTGTGCGCCCATCGATCGGGATTGTTCTGCCGGTTGAAGACCTCGAGGGCTGCACGGTAGGCAGTAGCGGCCTGAGAACGATAGTCGGCATACTGGCTGGCCTGGCCCTGGCTGTTATAGAGATCGGCAATCCGCGCGAGGCCGGAGCCCAGATCATATTGGATTCCAGCCCAACGAAGAGGAAGGCTTGCTTTTGAAATGGCTTGAAGTTCGAAGCGCAAGGCGACGATAGCTTGCGTCATCAGATCGATTGCCTGGGCGCCGGAAAACTCGTTGCTTTTAGTGCGTAAAAGGACTGCGAGATTGTGCTGTGCGGCCGCCCAATCCAGCGGATCATCTTGCTTGGCGCTCGCTTGAAGAGAAGCTTGAACTGCTGCGGCACCTTGAAGGGCGAGGTCATGTGCCTGATTGCCAGGTGCGTTCAGAGAACGGGCGAAGAGCACGCTGCCGAGTGACCTTTCCGCCATAGCCCACTCGGCGGGATGATCGGCTTTAGGAAAAACTTCGATCGCGGCACGAGCGCTGGCCTCGGCCTGGGCCAGAAACTCGTCACCACGTTGGCCAGGGGTGATCATGGCCTCCAAGCTGAGCATATCGCCGATGACCATCTGGGCCTGTCCCCACTCCATAGGATTCTCTGATCGAGAACGTACGACGAGCACGGAACGGAGTTCGTCGACGGATTGAGAGAGTGATTGGGATACCTGATCCGCCGACATGTGCCCTTCCTGGTAGCTGTGCATATTTGCCGTTCCCGAGGTGAGGCCATAGTAGACAACGTACCTGGCCCATGTTTTCGGGTCCTTGTCCTTGTCGGTGGCGTCGAGTGCGGCACGGACAGATGCTATGGCCTGCGATCGGAGCTCTATTGCATCCTTATAGTTGGGCACTTGCACGCCCAGATAGAGCGCTGCTGAACCAATCACGAACTGAACGGAGGCCCATTGCTCTGGTTCAGCCGCCTTGTCGATCTGAGCGAGCATGCTCTTACAGTCGTCGATGACTTTTAAAAAGAGAGGGGCGGCGTTCTCCGATGGAGGATCCTGACTCAGGAGCTTCTCTCCTTCCTGAGTGCGGACCAAGCTTGTGTAGCGTACGGTGCGGAACCAGATGTGGCGAAGTGCGGCGTCCTCGGGAAAGCGCTGGTGCTCTGCGGCAGCTTCCTTCACGGCGTCGTCCATGATTTGCGTTGCCTGATGGAATTGACGTGCAAGCTGGAATGCATCGGCGCCTTGAGTCGATTCCTTGAACAGAGCGCGAAGGGCTTCGCGGCGGCCAATGAGGTAGCTCTCCTGTTCGCGGTGGAGTGCGAGTTTGCTGGTGAATGCGGCGCCTTGAAAGAGCTTGGCTGCATTCTCAAAGTTCCGTAAGGCGAGCTCGGCTTCGGCCTGCCTCGTCAGTGAGGCTTCCTCGCGATGGTCGAGGATGTCGTTGGCCCAGGCGCGCATTCGCTGATCGACCTGGTCGTAAGGGAGGCCGTTGGTGGTAGCCCAGTTGTGAAGCAACTGATCGAAGTCGGGTTTTTGATGTTCGGCTTTTGTGAGAGAGACCTGCAATTGCTGGTTCTGAATGGACAAGCGAGAGAGGCGATTGAGCATGGCTTCGATCTGCGCGGGCTGAAGCAGTGCGGGTGAGCCTTTGGGCAGGAGGACGATGGTGAGCGTTGGGTGGACGTCGGTCAGGATGCCTTCGCCGGGCTGAAAGATGACGAGGTCTGGGGCGTCGGAGATTTCGATGTGGAGATCGCCGCGCTGCTGGGCCTCGGGGGAGATGATGAGTTCGGTTTGGCCCTGACTGTTGGTGCGGTCGCGTGCCTCGGTGATTTTTTGTGAGCCGTCTACGAAGTCGATGGTGACCCTGATGCCGGGGACGGGCTGTCCGGGGTCGGCGTGCTTGTTAATGACCGTGACGATAACGTGCATGGGTGTGGCTGCAGGGGCTGCCGATAGAGGTAGTCCGGCGATCCAGCTGAGACCAAGCAGTAGCCATGCTTTGCCAACCATGCAACGCCCCCATTTGGGGCCCGAAATACTACCTTGCTGCTTTTTGGGGCAGCGGAGGTGACAGAAGTCTAACAAGGTTGTGAGCGGGTTAGTGCTTTCGTTTCACCTTTTGCCGGAACGGTTGGGCCGGTTTACCGGCGGGTGGGTTCGTGGCGCCCGAATCCTACCCTTCGCGATAAAGCGAAGGATGGACACCCGGTTTCGTATACCATCCTGAGAAAATGACTCGACCAAACAGGGCCACACTCCTTCTTGCCGCTCAGGTTCTCTTTGCCTGCTCGCTGCCCGCGCAGATTCAATACAACGTTGTTCGTCCGGATACGATTCGAAAACGGCTCGACATGTATAAGGGAAACGATACAAAGCGAGAAGCTGTGTTGATAAAGCTGTTTAGAGAGGCTGGATGTACACCAGCGAATTTATCTGAGCAGGAGGTTCCGCACCGGAAGCAACCGAATATTATCTGCGTGCTTCCGGGCAGCACGGCTGAGATGATCGTCATTGGAGCGCACTTCGATCACGTGTCCGACGGCGACGGGATTATTGATAACTGGAGTGGCGCGTCGCTGCTTCCGAGTTTGTTGCAGACGCTTGTTGGCTCGACGCCTAAGCACACGTTTATCTTCGTTGCTTTTACCGGCGAAGAAGAGGGCCTTCTTGGTTCTGATTTTTATGTGAAGCGGCTTCCGAAGGATCAACTTTCAGAGATAAAAGCCATGATCAATATGGATACTCTGGGGCTTGGGCCTACGAAGGTATGGGTAAGCCAATCGGATCCACTTCTTGTGAATGGGCTGGGTTTGTTGGCTCACTCGATGAATGTGCCTATTGCGGGCTTGAATATTGATCGCTTTGGGGAGTCTGACGAAGAGTCGTTCATTCGGGAAAAAGTATGTACGGTCACTATTCATAGCCTTACACCTGAGACCGTTCATGTGTTGCACCGCCCTGCCGATAATCCTACTGCGGTTCGCTTTCAGGACTACTACGACACATACCGTCTGCTCGCTGCTTACCTCACGGTTCTGGATGCACAGCTGGTTTCGGACGGGCATAGTTGCAACGCTAAGCCTATAGAGCTATCGAGCAAGCCGGCTTCACGGCCGAGATTCACGCGGCGATAAATCCTGACTCCGCTTATCAAGAGAAAGGGAGGCTACTTTCGCTTGCCCTTGGTTTTTTTGTTGCGCTCGCGGGCTTTTGCTTTGGATTTGGTTTTGCTTTTTTTGCCGGAGCGGTTGGGGCTGGTGTGGGAACGGTCGGCGTCGGCGGCACGCTTGGATGGTTTGCTCTTGCGTGCGGGACGGGGTTCGGAGGCAGGATCCCACGTCCGAGAATCCGGACGTGGGGCACCCGATTTTGTGGAGGGTTTGGAGTCTTCGATGAGGGCGAACTGGAGTCGGCGCTGTGGGCGGTCGATGCGGTCGAGAAGGACGTGGACGCGTTGGCCCATGCGGAAGATGTGGCCGTTGCGGGCGCCTGCGATGGTGCGGTCGGTGTCGCGGAAGAAGTAGTGGTCGTCGTGGAGGGTGGTGAGGGGGACCAGGCCTTCGATGAAGAGGTCGTCCAGCTCGACGAAGAAGCCGTATTTGGTGCAGGAGAGGATGATGGCGTTGAAGTCTTCGCCTATGCGGTCCTGCATGAATTTGATTTTCTTCCACTCGATTAGCTCGCGCTCGGCGTCGTCGGCCCGGCGCTCGGCCTGGGAGGATTCGGCGGCTATGGCTTCTAGTTCTTCGGCTGGGAGGGGTTCGGAGTAAGGCTGGTCAACGTTCTTGTCATCGTGACGATTCGTAATGGATAGATGGAGTGCGGTCGTGCTGCGCACGATGCCCACCTTAGGCGCATGATGCCGCGCCGAAGATGGGGCACCCGGTTTTGTGGCGGCTCGAGTTACTGCTTTTTCGCCCCAGGGTTGGGGTTCGGTGCTTGGGATGGCGGCGCCTTGTGGGTTGGCTCCGGCTTGGAGGAGGGTGCGGAGGAGGCGGTGAACGATGAGGTCTGGATAGCGGCGGATGGGTGAGGTGAAGTGGGTGTAGCTGGGGGAGGCTAGGGCGAAGTGGCCTACGTTTTTCTCGCTGTAGCGGGCTTGTTTGAGCGAGCGCAGCATGATGTAGGCGAGGATACGCTCTTCGGGCTTTCCGGCGATCTTGGCGGTGAGGCGTTGGTACATTTGCGGGGTTACTGGGATGGAGTCGGGGACTTCGTGGGTTTGGGCTTTGCGGTCGGTGCCGCGTACGTTGCGGCGATCACCTTTGGTTTGGATGCGTTTTACGGGGAGGTTGCTGAAGCCTAGCGAGTATCCGAATTGGGCGGCGGTGTCTTCGAAATCGATGATGCGTTTGGGGTCGGGGGTCTCGTGGATGCGGTAGATGCCGGGGATTTCCTGGGCTTCGATCCAGTGGGCTACGCACTCGTTGGCGGAGAGCATGAACTCTTCGATGAGGCGGTGGGACCAGCCGCGCTCGGAGCGGACGATGGCCTGCATGTTGCCGTCGGGGTCGAACTGGACGACGGGTTCGGGAAGATCGAAGTCGATGGAGCCGCGGCGATGGCGCTTAGTGTTTAGTTTGAGGGCGAGTTGGTGCATCTGCTCGATGGCTGGGATGAGGTCAGCGTGGCGCGTGAGGTATTGGGTGTACTCGGCGCTGATGGCTTCGGTGGGTTGCTTGTCGAGGATGGCCTGGACGAGGGTGTAGGTGAGGCGGGCGCGGGAGCGGATGATGCCTTCGCAGATCTCGTAGCCGAGGACTTCGCCTTGGGTGTCGATCTCGATGAGGCAGGAGAGGACGTGGCGGTCTTCTTCGGGGCGCAGGCTGCACATGCCGCTGGAGAGATCGGGCGGGAGCATGGGGATGGCGCGGTCGGGGAAGTAGACGGAGGTGCCGCGGAGGCGTGCTTCGAGGTCGAGCGCGGTGCCGGGGCGGACGTAGTGGCTAACGTCGGCTATGTGGACCTGGAGCTCATAGTTGCCGTTGGGGAGGGGTTGGACCAGGACGGCGTCGTCGAAGTCGCGG
>Ga0206905_10239_pt1 | contig 12954 bp, 15 predicted proteins | sample Alteio_BWOrgHeat_43_FD_152940 | JGI IMG/M metagenome (GOLD analysis project Ga0206905, IMG submission 152940) | Enriched cells from forest soil in Barre Woods Harvard Forest LTER site, Petersham, Massachusetts, United States -... | ecosystem: Environmental > Terrestrial > Soil > Temperate forest >...
TGATTAAAAAGATAAAATATCCTTTTTTTGCGCTCCACTTACTGTAAACGCACTCAACGTGAAAAGGATTAAGATTAAAGAATTACTAAGTCATTCAGACAAGTATATAGACCAGCAGGTAACGCTAAAGGGCTGGGTTAGAACGAAACGCGGGAATAAACACGTTGCTTTTGTAGCATTAAATGATGGTTCAACCATTAATACCATACAAATTGTACTTGACATTGCCCGTTTCAGCGAAGAGCAGTTGAAAGATGTAACAACAGGTGCCTGTATCAGTGTTACAGGTAAACTTGTAGGATCACAAGGTGCCGGCCAGTCTGTTGAAGTACAAGGCGATCAATTGGAAGTAATTGGCGTAGCAGATCCCGAAACATATCCGTTGCAGAAAAAAGGCCACTCACTGGAATTCTTAAGAGAGATTGCACACTTAAGACCAAGAACAAATACATTCAGCTGTGTGCTTCGTTTGCGTCATGCAATGGCTTTTGCGGTACATAAATTCTTTAATGAAAAAGGATTTGTATACGTGCATACACCTATTATTACAGGCTCTGATGCGGAAGGTGCCGGAGCGATGTTTCAGGTAACGACGCTGGATTTAAAGAATCCTGCAAGAACCAAAGAAGGCGAAGTTGATTTCTCAAAAGATTTCTTTGGAAAGGCTACAAACCTTACGGTTTCAGGGCAATTAGAAGGCGAGTTAGCAGCAATGGCGTTGGGCGAAGTATATACGTTTGGCCCGACATTCAGAGCTGAAAACTCAAATACAACGCGCCATCTGGCAGAATTCTGGATGATTGAACCTGAAATGGCGTTCTATGAAATTCAGGATAACATGGACCTGGCGGAAGAATTTTTGAAATATCTGGTTCAATATGCGTTAGGCAACTGCATTGACGATCTGAATTTCTTAAATGAAATGTATGATAAAGAATTGATTGAGCGTTTAAAAAGTGTTGTCGAAACACCATTTGTGCGTTTGAGCTATACCGAAGCTGTAGATATTTTGGTAAAAACAACGCAGAAATTTGAATATAAAGTAGAATGAAGAAGAATTTCCGGATTCGGACGATGAATATTCGGATGATGAACTGGATGTGCAGGAATATATCCGGGATGAAGATGTAGCAGGTTATAAAATGCAGGGCGACGGCCCTTCGCAGGACGATGAAGAGCGTGAGTCACCCTTGGCAGGTACGACTTCTCTGACTGAAATGATGTTAAATCAACTTGGCTTTTTACGACTGGATGAACGTCAGCAGAAAATTGCGGAACAACTCATTGGCAGTATAGATGAAGATGGATATATACGCAGAAATTTAGACCTGATTGTTGATGATCTGGCCTTCTCTCAAAACATTGAAACCAATGTTGAAGAAATTGAAGAAGTGCTTTTTAAAATACAGGACTTTGACCCTGCAGGCATTGGTGCCAGAGACTTACAGGAATGCTTGCTTCTTCAAATAGAACGCAAACATGTCGGCGAACCTGAAGTGTTGGTTGCATATAATATTTTAAAAGATTGCTTTGATGAATTTACTAAAAAGCATTATGATAAAATTCAGAAGAAACTGGATGTTGACGACGAATCTATCAAGGCAGCCGTAAATATTATCACGAAATTAAATCCTAAACCGGGCGGCAATTCCGGCGATGATATTAAAACACAATTCTTAATTCCGGACTTTATCTTACAAACTAATAATGGTCAGTTGGAGTTGTTTCTGAATTCTAAAAATGCACCCGATCTGCGTGTAAGCCGAAACTATTCGGAGATGTTTGAAACGTATGATAAGAGTGCCAAGAATGATAAAAAATTAAAAGAAGCCGTCACGTTTGTAAAACAAAAACTGGATGCCGCAAAATGGTTTATTGAAGCGATCAAACAACGCCAGCAAACACTGTTGAGAACCATGCACGCCATTCTGGAATTCCAGAAAGAATTCTTTTTTGAAGGCGATGAAAGCTATCTGAAGCCAATGATCTTAAAAGATATTGCTGATATGGTAGGTATGGATATCTCAACCATATCACGGGTTGCAAACAGTAAAGCCGTACAGACAGAATTTGGAATTTATCCGCTGAAATACTTCTTTTCTGAAGGGATCGCAACCGATTCAGGCGAAGATGCCAGCAGCAGAGAAGTAAAACATATTCTGAAAGAAATTATTGATGGCGAACAAAAGAAGAAGCCGCTCTCTGATGAAAAATTAGAGAAAGAACTGAACAAAAGAGGATATAACATCGCACGGAGAACCGTTGCAAAATACCGCGAACAATTGAACATTCCGGTAGCACGATTAAGAAAGGAATTATAATAGTTATGACATATCCAACTGAAAAAAATATCTGGTATTATCTTTCCTTAATTGTATCTTATATTATTCACCCGGTATTTATTCCTACATACATTTTCACTGTATTTCTATTCTTTGGGAATTTTATTTTCGAACCCTATTCAATTACCGGCCAGTTCAATGTGGTTGTATTGATTTTCATTACGACAGCTGTTATTCCATTGGTTCTATTAGGTATCAATCTTTTATTCGTGCGAAAAAAAATAACGCATAGTGCTCTTTTAATGGAGTCAAAAAAAGATCGTGTGGTGCCATTCTTTTATATCGGAATTTATTATTCGAGTTTATCGTATATGTTTTTTACTTATCTAAACAGCTTCCCGATACTACTCACATGTTTAATGGTAATCATAAGTGTTTCTGTACTATTGACAGCATTCATAAGTTTATTCTGGAAGATTAGTGCGCATGCTATTTCTCTTGGGGCAAGTATTATGATCTTTATTCTGATTGATACTGTAATACCTAATGAAGACTTACTTTATGCAATTATTACAACAGTATTTATCAGCGGCCTTACACTCTCCAGCCGTTTGTATCTGAATGCGCATAACTCAAGCCAAACCTATGTTGGTTTTTTACTGGGTATGCTTGTCAGTGCTATTGGCTTATATTTTTTACTTCCGAATCTTTTAATCTTTCCATTCTAACCGAGCACTACTATGGCACTTGTATTATCTGAAATAACCGGCAGAACAGCATTCGTTTCGATGAACAGACCGGAGGTCTACAATGCCCTGACAGTTGATCTCATTGAAGCACTTATTTCAGCGTTTGAATCCGTTGATAAAAATCAGGAAATAGATTTTATTGTTTTTAAAGGTGAAGGAAAAGGATTCTGCGCCGGCCTGGATCTACAGTGGGCACAAACCATACAAGGCGACCACGTTGTTGAACTGATAGAAAATTATTTCAATCGGTTAACAAAAGCCATTCATCTTTGCAGCAAACCTGTTATTTGTTTGTTACACGGCCCGGCAAGCGGCGCCGGTGCATCGTTAGCGCTGGCCTGCGATCTGATCTTTGCCTCACAAAATGGTTCCTTTGAGTTTCCGTTTTTAAGTTTAGGACTGCAGCCGGATACAGGCGCGAGTTATTACTTAAAACATCGCGTGGGTTATCACCAGGCATTTGAATGGTTACTGGAAGGCAAGAAACTAACGGTACAGGAAGCACTCGATCATAAACTCGTACAGAAGCTTTTTACAGATGATGAGGTTATGCACGATTACCTGACATTCTATTTGAAGTCGCTGGGCCAGCTACAAACGGGTGCGGGGGTTTCATTAAAATCATTATTAACCGGAACTGCTTCTTTTGAAGAAACACTAAAAAAAGAGGCGGAACAACAAGCGCTGGCTGTTAAAGGCGGAATGCTTAAGGTCAAGATTGAAGAGTTTTTTAAAAGTAGGCGCTAGTTGCGAGGTGCTAGATTTAAGTTGCCAGTTTCTAGGTACTAGTTGCTTGACGAGGAGGATATTTAGACGAATAAAACGTAGTCAAAGACTACAAAAATAAAGGCACTAGACTCGCTACGTTAAGTCTAGCGCCAGATGAAGAATCCCTAACTTTATAAATTCAGAGCTCTCCAACTAATTTAATCTAGTAACTAGTAACTAGCGACTGGAAACTATCAACGCCACCGCATAAGCATTCACACCTTCTTCTCTGCCTACGTAGCCGAGCTTTTCATTGGTTGTAGCTTTGATAGAAATGTCTTCGGTTGGAATGCTCATCGCTGCAGACAAGGCCTGTTGCATGCGTTCGATGTGGGGATTAATCTTCGGATTTTCAAGCGCTAACGATGCGTCTACGTTGCTGATCTCCCAGCCTTTTTCGCGAATCATTCTGCATACTTCTTTCAACAATACTTTCGAATCTACTCCTTTCCAACGAGCATCGGTATTTGAAAAATGAAAGCCAATATCACGCATATTCGCGGCACCTAAAATAGCGTCGCAGATGGCATGTATCAATACGTCGGCATCTGAATGTCCGTCCGGTCCTTTTGGATATTCAAGCTGAATACCACCCAGCCACATAGGTCGGCCTTCTTTCAAAGGATGTACGTCGTATCCAAAACCTACTTTAATTTTCATTTTAATTTACTTCGTTTTATACTACAGTTTTCCTGTCGGAATTTTAGGTAATCTTTCTTTTTTAATCTTCTGTTCTTTTGCCTTGATGCAAAAGAACCAAAAAATCAAGGTTATGTTTCAAAAAGGCTAAAATCAGAATTCTGTTTTATTCTTCCGATTTATAATATAAGGTAGAGCAGTTCTCTGGTTTTAATACCGATTTAGCAACCCGTGAAATATCTTCTGTTGTCACTTTTTGTATGGTAGCTGCTTCTTTGTTTACCAGTTCAGGATCTCCCAACATAGCTGCAAATGCCAGGTTCATGGCTCTGTTCAGTACTTCTACTTCACCAAATAACAAGGTCGATTCTGCCTGGTTTTTAACTTTTGTCAATTCCTGTTCCGAGAATTTCTCCTGCGCAATTGATGCAATCAATTCAGATACGGCATCGTCTGCATCTTTCAAGCCAACGCCCTGACTAAGCTTACCATCTATTACCAGCAAGCCCGGGTCAACGGAGCTCAGTACATAAGCATTCAGTGAGGTAAATATTTTTTTCTGCTGTACCAGCTTATCATACAAACGCGAAGACTTTCCTCTACCTAAAATATCACTCAGTAAATCTGTCGGATAATAATCCGGTGAAAGTTTGCCACTCATGTGATAGGTTTTGTACAAGGCGTTCAAGGGTACTTTAGCACTGGTCTCTTCAAAGCGTGCCGCTGTTTGTATTGCTTCTGCTGGTATGGCACGTTTTCTTCTGATCCCAGAAGGTATGGGACCAAACCATTTCTGAACAAGTTTTTTAACCTGCTCCAGTGTAACATTTCCGGCAACTACCATATAGGCGTTGTTCGGTAAATAATACGAATAGAAGAAATCACGCACATCGTCCATCGTGGCATCTTCAATATGCGAAATCTCTTTGCCGATCGTGGCCCACTGGTATGAATGCTGTTTGTAAGAGAGCGGGCGCAGTTTCAACCATACATCTCCGTACGGTTGGTTCAGATAGCGTTGTTTAAACTCTTCAATTACTACACTCCGTTGCACTTCCAGTACTTTCGGATCAAAGGAAAGCGACAGCATACGATCGCTCTCTAACCAAAATGCGGTTTCAATGTTGTTTGCAGGAATGGTAATATAATAGTTTGTAATATCCGGAGAGGTAAACGCATTGTTTTCGCCACCGGCTTTCTGAAGGGCTTCATCGTAGGAAGCTATATTTTTAGATCCTCCAAACATCAAATGTTCAAAGAGATGTGCAAATCCTGTTTTGGTAATAACTTCATCTTTTGAGCCCACATCATACAAAATGTTCAGCGCCGCCATTGAAGTAGTATGGTCTTCGTGCACGAAAACCTTTAAGCCATTGTCTAATACAAAAGAAGAATATTCAATCATTTCAAATTCATTTTAACAAAAATAGAAACAGAAGCCGTATTTTTATATCTTATTGACTAAAAGCTTTACACCAAACGCAATTTATTCTTTTACTTTGCAGTACATGTAGCTAAGGTGAATGCGCTAAAAATACGTTGTATGATATCATTTGAACGAAATAATATAGATCAGGAAATGCTTGTACGCTTATATAAAGAGCTGATAAAGCCCAGAATGATCGAAGAAAAGATGTTATTCCTACTACGTCAGGGCAAAATATCCAAATGGTTTTCCGGAATCGGACAAGAGGCCATTTCTGTTGGCGTGGCTTGTGCCCTTGAAAAAGAAGAATACATTTTACCCTTACATAGAAACTTAGGAATCTTTACAAGCAGAGGTGTGCCTTTGCATCGTCTGTTTTGTCAGTTCCAGGGCAAACCTTCCGGCTTTACAAAAGGCCGCGACCGCTCTTTTCACTTCGGTAGCAAAGAGCATCATATCGTAGGTATGATCTCGCATCTTGGTCCGCAGATGGCCGTGGCTGATGGTATTGCTTTAGCAGAAAAACTTTCGCGGAGCAACCGTGCTACTCTAGTATTCACCGGTGATGGCGGTACCAGCGAAGGTGATTTTCATGAAGCCTTAAACCTGGCTTCTGTCTGGGATCTGCCAGTAATATTTTTAGTTGAAAATAACGGCTATGGTCTGTCTACTCCATTAGAAGAACAATTCCGGATCAAAAGTTTTAAAGAAAAAGGCCCGGCGTATGCAATCGAAACACATACGATAGACGGTAATAATATTCTTGAAGTGTATACCAAGATCCGTGAACTGGCAGAATATGTGCGCAGAGAATCGAGACCGGTATTGGTTGAAGCCATCACGTTCCGTATGCGTGGCCACGAAGAGGCTTCCGGCACAAAATACATTCCGGAAGAACTGTTTGCTGCCTGGGCAAAAAAAGATCCGGTTGAAAATTTTGAACGTTATCTACTTGATGAGGGCATTCTTTCGATTCAGGAAATAGAATCTATCAAAGAAAAAATCAAACATGGCATTGAAGAAGCCTGGCACTATACCGAGAATGAGAAAGAGCCGGTGGCAGACAGTTCCATAGAAGAAGAAGATATGTACGCTCCGTTTGTACATATTAAGACAAGGCCAAGAACAAGTTTAAAAAGCAATAAAAGATATATTGATGCCATTAGCGACGGCTTACGGCTTGCGATGGATAAGTTTCCAAGACTTATTCAAATGGGTCAGGATATTGCAGAGTACGGTGGTGTATTCAAAGTTACCGAAGGTTTGATAGAACGTTTCAGCAAAGAACGTGTACGTAATACACCTTTGTGCGAATCGGCGATTATCGGTGCGGGATATGGCCTTGCGATTAAAGAATATAAGTCTGTTGTTGAAATGCAGTTTGCCGACTTCATTACCAGCGGTTTTAATCAGGTAGTAAATAATCTTGCGAAATCACATTACCGCTGGGAACAGCAGGCAGATGTGGTGATCCGTATGCCAACCGGTGCAGGCACCAGCGGCGGCCCTTTCCATTCACAGTCGAATGAAGCCTGGTTCTTCCATACGCCCGGTTTAAAAATTGTTTATCCATCTACCCCATACGATGCCAAAGGCTTACTGCTGGCAGCGATAGAAGACCCCAATCCGGTTTTGTATTTTGAGCACAAAGCCTTATACCGTTCTGTAAGCGAAGAAATACCGGACGATTATTATACTGTACCGATCGGCGAAGCGATTCTTGTTGAAGAAGGCGACGATGTAACCATTGTTGCGTATGGAAACGCAGTCTGGTGGGCCAAAGAAGCTGTTAAAAAAGAAGCCGCTTCTGCAGATATTATTGATCTGCGCAGCTTATTGCCCTGGGATAAAGAAATGGTTTTAAAAAGTGTTTTAAAGACCGGCAGGGTTTTAGTAATCAATGAAGATACATTGATGGGCTCCATTTCAGCTGAAATTGCAGCTTGGATCAGCGAAAATGCTTTTGAAAACCTGGATGCACCCGTTATGCGCGTAGGAAGCCTGGATACAGCTGTTCCTTTCGCTAAATCACTGGAAGATAATTTCCTGCCAATCAGACGGATTCAGGATAAACTGAAGGAACTTCAATACTATTAATCCCGTTATAGTATTTAATTGCAAATACTTTGTAAAATCCTTAGATTTACTTTACACTCTCATAATATTATGAAATACATCTTAATCCCCTTTATAGCCTTGTTCATTGCAATGAATCTTACTTCATGCAACAAGCATTCTTCATATCCTTGTCCGGGTTTAGGCCAGGCAAATGAAGCGGACATCAGTCAATTTGATGAGAATGGCCAATTAAAAACGGATTCTAAGAAAAAGAAAAAAAGTAATATAAACGGACGTTTCAATGTTGACAATGGGTTAATTAATAAAAAGAACCCAAAACAGCTTAAATCCAAAGGCCGCAAACGCGTTTAATTAACCCTGCATGAAACAATCTAACCATTTAATTTTTTCTTCGACCTTCCTGCTTGCATTTCTTTTGTTTTGTTTCACTGGCTTTAGCCAGACTGATACAAATATTAAGAAGAAACAAAAAGCGATGACCCAGTCTCAGGGTACAATGAATGCAAAAAAGGCGAATGCTTCCAAATCGGGCGGCCCTAAAAACAATCAGGCTACTGCTGAAGCAAATAAAATGAATGTTCAGAAGAACCAGAAGAACATGGGGCAATCGCAAGGTACAATGAATGCCAAGCAAGCGAACGCCTCTCATTCAACCGGTCCGAAAAATAATCAGGCTTTAGCAGAAGCAAATAAAGGTACAAACGTTCAGAAGAAACAACGTCAGATGGGCACCAATACAGGTGACATCGTGGTTTCAAATAAATCGGGCGTTAAACCTCCGCATTATGATAACTCTGTTGTCGTAAATGATAAACCGCAGCGTGAGCAATCTAAACAGATGAGCAAGTATCAGGGTGATATTGTTCCTGCAGAATCTAATTCTCACGGACCATTAAACTCCGGTTCCTCAGTGCTTGTGCGTGAAATTGACAGAAAGCAGGAAAAGCAACGTGCCAAGTATGCCGGCGATATGCCTAATAATTTCCTTGCGAAACGTTCTGCTATGCGTCAGGAAAAAAACAGGCAGGTTTCCTCTTACAAAGGCGATATCTTAGTAAGTACCTTAAATGCCCGTGCAAAACGTACCCGCAAGAAAGCGAAAGATATTGCGAACTACAGAGGCGATCTTATTGTTAAACGTGTGAAGAAAGGTATGCACCCAAGTGCTGTATACCAAGGCGGAAAAGTCAAAAACTCTTACGCGGCAAAAGAGAAATACCGTAAGAAAATGCTTAAGAAATACGGTAAAACAGAAGGCCTGGAAGATGCGAACTGGCAAAAAGAGAAACAAAAAAACAGTACGCCGAGATACGATAAAAGAGAAGCCGAAATCTGGAATTTACAACCCAAGCAATGAACTGGATACCTTTAACATCCGAAAGTCAATTAGAGGAAATCATAACGGGGTCTGCAGAGGCGCCCGTTATGATTTTTAAACATAGTACGCGCTGTTCAATCAGTTCAACATCGTTGAATAGATTGGAGCGCAACTGGAACGATGCAGAAATGGGGCCTGTTAAAGCTGTTTATCTGGACTTAATAGCTAACCGCCCGGTTTCGAATAAAATAGAAAGTTTGCTGCATGTTGAACATCAATCGCCGCAGGCAATACTTATTGAAAACGGAAAGAGCATTTGGGACGCATCGCATTACGACATTCAGTATGATGCCATAAAAAAGGCGTTGGGAAAGTAGTTGCCAGGTACCAGTTTCCAGTCACCAGACAATAGAGCTGCTAGTTTCGAGGCACTAGTTGCTACACATAGAAAAACCTTACAATTATTTACAAAAAAGAAAAGACCGGACAATTGTCTGGTCTTTTCTTTTTTGTCTGGTAACTGAAATCTGGTAACTGGTAACTAAATTTAAAAATTAAACGTTACCTCCTGCACTATTTCCGGATGCAGGCTTAATGCTACCGGACATGTATGTGCGGCACGTTTAAGCACTTCTGCTTGTTTTGCCGTTAATAATTGTGGTGCAGGGTGCGTAAAATCGATCTTAATTTTTGCAATTTTTCTTGGTGGTTCCGCAGTCATAAATTTTTCTATGGTGGCGGTTATGCCCACTAATTGAATCTGCTCTCTTTCTGCAACAATTCCCATAATAGTTATCATACAGTTACAAAGTGCGGCACTTACCAGATCCGTAGGTGAATAAGCCTCTCCCTTCCCGTTATTATCTACCGGGGCATCGGTTACAATCGTATTACCGGATTTAATGTGTTTACCTGTTGAACGAAGCCCTCCGATATATTCTGCGGTCATTTGATACATAAAGAAATATTTTAGCGTTGTAAGGAAAATTACTAAATTTAGCGGAACACTTCGTTATGAGATTACAAAATACTTATATATCCTTATTGTTATTCTTCTTTTTAAGCCTTCCGGTTTTTGCACAGCGTGAAGGTGAAATCGATTATGAAAAAGAATTTATCGGAGGCGTAAATTTCAATACCAATGGTGGTTTGATCGGCGGTTTCATGCTGCGCTACACTACGTTGGTAAGAGAATCAAATAAACAATTTCACAATTTTGGTTTGGGTCTGGATATTCTAAAACATCCTAAAGAGATCCGTTATGCGAGCCAGCAAAGCGGTGGTTCTTTTGTAGCATATAAAGCAAATCACTTGGTTGTGGTACGCCCAACATACGGTCGGGAATTTGTATTGTTCCATAAAGGAAATGAAGATGGTGTGCAACTGGATTTTATTCTGAACGGAGGTATTTCTTTCGGTATTCTTACGCCTTACTATATTGAATATCAAACCGGGCCCGGTGTTACAACCATCGAACCGTACGATCCTGTTAAAACTCCGGATGTGAATCTGGTAATTAATTCGCAGAGCTATACCACCGGTTTTTCTCATTCAAAGGTTGTTCCCGGAATACATTTAAAAACAGGTTTCAGCTTTGAATATGGCCATTTCAGCAATAAAGTTACCGGCCTTGAGGCAGGCTTCCTGTTTGAAGGATTTACCCGCAAAATGGTTATGATGGAAGCTCCGGCATACACGGGCGGTTCTTTCCATAACAATCAGTTTTTCTCTTCTATCTATCTGGTTATTTTTTACGGAGGGCGTAAATAAGTCCAAAACAAACCATTTACTCCTATTTTGTGTTCATAACAGGGAAACAAGGGCAAGATTTATTACCTTTGTACCATTCATTAGATTGCTGAATCATGATTGAATTACCTGTAGTACCCTCCGCTTCCGACCGCAAATCAAAACCTGATTGGCTCCGTGTTAAATTACCCATTGGAAAAGAATATACGAAGTTACGTGCGTTGGTAGACGAACATAAACTGCATACCATCTGCCAAAGCGGTAATTGTCCGAATATGGGCGAATGCTGGGGAGCAGGTACAGCTACTTTTATGATCTTAGGAAATGTATGTACGCGCAGCTGTTCTTTTTGCGCCGTTGCTACAGGCAGACCTACGGAATATGATATCGATGAACCAAAACGCGTTGCTGAGGCTGTTCGCTTGATGAACGTGAAGCATTGCGTTATTACTTCTGTAAACAGGGACGAATTAAAAGATAAGGGTGCCGAAGTCTGGTATCAGACTGTTGTGCGAGTGAAAGAAGAAAGCCCGGCTACTACTATAGAAACATTGATTCCGGATGTTAAATCTGATTGGGCCTCCTTAGAGCGCATGATCAGCGGCGGACAAGAAGTTGTTTCCCATAACATGGAAACAGTTGAACGGTTATACAGACGTGTACGCCCGCAGGCAAAATATACCCGTAGCTTAGAAGAGATTCAACGTATCAAAGATTTTGGCAAACGTACCAAATCAGGCATAATGCTTGGCCTGGGTGAAACCAAAGACGAAGTGTTGAAAGCAATGGACGATTTAGTTGCGCATGGTTTAGATGTGCTTACACTAGGCCAATACTTACAACCAACAAAAATGCACTTAGAGGTTGCAGAGTTCATTCATCCGGATCTATTTACCGAGTACAAAGAAATAGGTTTGTCTAAAGGCTTGAAATATGTGGAGTCAGGCCCGTTGGTACGTTCTTCGTATCACGCAGAAAAACATATCTGATCATTATTAGATAGTGATATAAATAAAAAAGCCATCCCGCTAATTAGCGGGATGGCTTTTTTATTTATATTATGAACCATTCTGCAATATAAGCGCTGAACATATAAAGTTTACCTCCGGGGTTATCTGGTTTACTTCGGAGGTTATATAGTTTCACTCTATGTTGGCGATCACAATCTCTAACCTAACCACGACTCAACCCGCTGTTGTGCCAACGGCCGACAGCCCACTACTCGATCCTCTGTAATGAGTGAGTATTCCTTCTCGAAATTCAGAACCCGTCTCATAATATCTTGCACTTGAATATAAATATTCTTCTGGCAAGTTACAAAGGTCTGCTTTTACAGGATTATAATGAATATAATCTAACTTCTGTTCAAATATAACATCATTATATAACTCTTTTGATTTGGCACAGCGTTTCCAAAAATGATATGATCTATCATTTTGCGAAGACTTAAAAAAGGGTAATATATTGGGATGATAGAGCTCTAAATCTGCTTTGATAAATTTACTGCAGCCTTCTAAAAATTGCTTCTGAACTTCTGAAGTATTTATCACACCTTTCACTTGCCAAATAATATGAATGTGATTATCCATAATGCAATAAGCATAAACAATCAATTGATTCTTTTTTATTTGTTCATTTAATTGATCTAAAATTATTTCTTTATACTTATCTGGTTTTAACAATCGTTTCCAGTGTCTGATAGTCGCTGTAAAAAATACAGGGTAGTAAATAATCTTTTCCATAGCAGAACAAAACTACTCTTTACTGTCTATTATTCAAACTTCATCTTGAGATCAGTGGGCTGTCGGCCGTTGGCACAACAGCGGGTTGAGTCGTGGCTAGTTAAGAGAGGAGGTCGCCAACATGCGATATAAATGCTATTTCCCGCAGGTATCGTTGTAGAAATTCACAATAGAATCTTCGTCGCCACGCTCAAAGTCTTTA
>Ga0206905_10201_pt2 | contig 12853 bp, 12 predicted proteins | sample Alteio_BWOrgHeat_43_FD_152940 | JGI IMG/M metagenome (GOLD analysis project Ga0206905, IMG submission 152940) | Enriched cells from forest soil in Barre Woods Harvard Forest LTER site, Petersham, Massachusetts, United States -... | ecosystem: Environmental > Terrestrial > Soil > Temperate forest >...
CTGCATCGTGGCGCTGACGGTGTCGGGCGTCACGGCGCAGTGTGTCGCGGCGGAGCGGCCGGCGTGCCTGGTGATTTCGATCACGACCAATGCCAGCGTTTATCACACGCTCAATCTTGTCTGGGGCATCAAACCGCTGCTGGTGGAGAGAATGGAAGGCGCGTTCGAGAGCCTGATTGAATGCGCGGAGAAGACGCTGCGCGAACGCGGGCTGGTTGCTTCGGGAGACCGGATTCTGGTGCTGGGAGGGAGTCCCGCGGGCGTGGCTGGCGGGTCGAATTTCATCAAGATTCACACGATGGGAATGACGAAACCAGAATGACGAATGACGATGGGGGCGGGCCCGCGGACACGCCCGCCTAGGATGCTGGAGCATCCCTTCCATGTGCGTGAACGAGGACGAGACCTGGAGGGAAGCGCTCCGTCGCTTCCCAGGCGGTCACACCGCCTTCGCCCGGCATCGACGGAGCGATGCCCTCCATGAAGAGCGGACCCGCAGACGCCCCCGCCTGGGAATCGGAGATTCCCTCCCATGGGCATTACGAAACGGAGTTCCGTAACGAGGATTAAAGATTAAACGCCGTTGGAGTTGCCGACCCGGGATCCCTACCGTGAAGCTGGAGCTTCAAAGACAGGTGCGTTCCGAAGGAGGGCTCGCCCATTCTCCTGCCCCCGCTTGTCCCGTACACCGCCGCCTCGGACCTTCGGAACGAGATCAGATCGTCATTCGTCATCCTGGTTTCGTCATTTACCGGAGTCCTTGCCGTCGGTCAGCCATTCGAGATTGAAGCGCGCGAGGGTCAGATGTTCGCCGGCGAAACCGGGCTTATCTCCACGGCCGTAGAAGCAGAGGATCGTGCCTTTCTTTGTGACGCCGATATCGCTGTAGGCGCTCCACCCCGGCTCGACGGACTTATTCACCGGCCATGTCTGGCCTTCGTCGTAGCTCACTTTTACGGAGATGTTTTTCCGGTCGCGATTTTTCCCTGGAGCTTCCTTGCCGTCGGCGCGGGTGAGATTGTCGGGATTGGAAAAGAGAATGCGGTTTTTCCCAGAGTCCGATTGCAGTGAATACCGGACGATGCTTCCCATGCAGATGGGCTCGAGCAGCGTGTCGTCGAATTTTGGCGTGCTCCATCCCGTTGCGCCGTCCTTGCTGATGGTCACGAGGCGCCGATTGGCTTTTGATTCGCTGCGCGAATTGAGCATCACACTGCCGTCGGCGAGTTCGATGGCCACGGTTTCATTGGGGTTGATCCATTCATCGGTGCAAGGCACGGCGATGTCGCCGGCGTGCCATGTCCTGCCCTGGTCATCGCTATAGATGGTGGCCGTTACTGAAGGCCGGTGCGCGTTGCCGCCCGTGCCGGTGGAGAGCCACACGGGAACGACGAGCCGGCCGTTTTTGAGCTGAATGGCATGGTCGGGGCCGGTCGCGAGGACCTTCCATGCGTATGCTTTGTGGAAATCCTCGAAGGCGCCCGTGATCTCCGTGGGCGCGCTCCACGTCACTCCGTCATCGGCGCTGCGCATGTAAAAGCAACGCATGTATTCGAGGCAGAACAAGCAATGCACCGTGCCGTCGTGGTCCGCGATGAGCACGGGATTGTTGTAAGTGACGTCGTTCGGATCCACCCCTTTTACGGCGAGCGAAAATGGATTTTTCGTCTTTGGTCCCGGCACGTCCGCAATGCTCCTGGGCTCGCTCCAGGTCTTGCCGTCGTCCGTGGAGCGGCGCAGCAGAATGTGGATGTCGTCCCAATCGCCGCCCTTTTGTCGCGCCTCGCCCCACGCCAGCACGGAGCCCTTGGCGGTAACAAGGATGCCTGGAATGTGGTAGAGCGCATAGCCGCCCTTGCCGGCATCGAAGAGATCGATTTTTTCAATGAACGGTTCGGCGGCAAAGAGGGATGCCGATGGCAGGAGAAGAGTCGCGGCGAGCGCGCAGAGGAGGGAACGCATGGAAGTAATCTGTGGCTTCCGCCCCGGAAAGCAAAGACGGCGCTGGTGGTCAGTTCACATGACCACTTTTTGGAGGGCATCGCTCCGTCGATGCCGGGCAAAGGCGGTGTAACCGCCTTGGAAGCGACGGAGCGCTTCCCTCCAGCGGACTGGGTCCGCCTGCTTTGATTCATCACGTCCCTCCTCCCCGGCTAGTGAGTCGCAGAGGGAGCTTCCGTGGGAAGCGGCACCTGGTTGGGATGCATGAGGTATCCAAGGAGGTCGCGCACCTTGGCGTCTCCGAGGCTCTGGAGCAGGCCTTCGGGCATGAGCGATTGCGGGACTTCCTGGATGCCGCTGATGTCCGCCCGATCGAGCGTCAGTTTTTCGGTCATCGTCTTAAGAGTCAGCGTGCGGTCGGACTTCCCGGTGATGAAACCGCTCAGGACGCGGCCATCCTTGAGGTTCACGATGTTCAAACGGTATTCCACGGCGACGACTGCGCTGGGATCGACCACGTTCTCGAGCAAGTAGTCGAGGTTCGCACGCCCGGAGCCGGTGAGATCGGGGCCCACATCGGCGCCCTCTCCATACAGGCGATGGCAAACCGCGCACGTCTGGCTAAAGACCAGGCGACCGGCGCTGAGATCGGCCTTGGCCATGACCGCCGGGCTGAGTTGCTTTTTCAGCTTGGCGATGAATTGCACCTTGTCAGCGGCGGATTCATGCACTTCGCCCCATACTTCGGAGAGCTGCTTGTCCAATTCGGGGTCTTTGAATGCGCGAATCTGCCGGGCGTGAAACGGAGTGATATCCGTCCTCGGAATCTTGCCTTCGCCCACCGCCTTGAGCAGCGGCCCGGCGAAGCTCGGACGGGACACAAGCGTGGCGAGCAATTGCGCGCGGTCGGTGGGATGGAACTGCTTGTAAGCCTTGACCAGCGTATCGCCAATCGATGGGTCGGTGAAGCTGGCGAGTCCCCGCGCCGCGATCGGATTGATGAATCGCACCGAGAGCAGTGTCTCGCAGATCTTGCGCAGATCGGGGCTCTTATTATCGATCAGCGTCTGCAATGCGGACTTCCGCAAGGCCATGTCCGCGTCGTTATCCAGCGCTACCTTTTTCAGTTCGTCGAGCGCGCGGCCATCGCCGAAAACCACGCTGAGCTGGCGCACGCTGGCTGAAAGCGAGGGATCCGAGAGAGCCGTCAGCTTTTGCGCCAGCGCATCCCACGAAGGGGGCTTCGGCGCTTTCCGCCAGCCGGCGAGCGTCTCGGCCATGCCCGCCAGGATGTCACGCGAAAATTCCTGGGAAGGATTCGCAAAGGCGACCTTCAGCAAGTCATCGAGCGGTTTCGGATTCTTCTCTACGTATTCCGTGAGCCGCCGGGCGATGTATTTGCGGGTGAGCGACATCTCACATTGCGCAGCCACATTCACCAATGCGCCCGGATCGGAATCCGCAACGGGGACGAGGCCGTACCAGATCATGAGCGGCAAATTATGGTCGTCCGCCTCATTACGATGCGAGACGAGACCCTCGGCAACCGCGGCGCGCTGCCCCAAAGGAAGCCGCTGGAGGGTCGAGGCCAGCGCGAGATGGACGAGGCCCGACCAATCCTGCCGCGCGAGATTTACCAAATCTTCCTGCAAAAGTGGAGCGGCAGCCTCCGCTGCCGCGTAGTCCGGGCGCCACGTGGGCCGGCGGCTTGTCGCGGTATCGAGCGGCCACGTGTCGGTGAGCATCCGGATGGCCCACGTGCGGACATGCTCGTTTGGATGATGAAGTTGCGCCTTGAGGAAGGCCTCATCCGCGCCGCCGATTTGAAAGAGCGTCCAGAGAGCGCGCAATTTCACGGTGTAGTTCGGCTCTGAGTCGAACATCGCGCGAAGCAGCCTTTTTGCGTCGTCGAGGTTCTGTCCGGTTGCGGCGCGGGAAGCTAGTTCCACCCGCGCGCGGCGCGAAAACCATTCATTCAACCGCGTGTGCATGCCGACCAATTCAGTCGCGCTGAGCTTCACGAAGTCTCCGGCTTCGACCGGCTTTGGATCACCGTAGGTCACCTTGAAAATGCGACCCGACGTGCGATCCACGCCCTGGTGCCCGTGGCATTCTCCGGTATCGCTCCAGTCCAGCACGAAGACCCCGCCGTCCGGACCGTAGCTCAGATCAATTCCCACGAACCACGGATCCGCGGCAAACATCGTATCCTGGCCCCGGTGCGCCACGTAGCCCGAGCCGGTGCGCTCCACGAGTTCCTCATTGGCGCGGCGCCCGTGCTGATTGAGCGTGTAAAATCGGCCGCGATATTCCGCGGGCCAGTTATCTCCGAGATAGAACATGGCGCCGATATGCGAGTGGCCGCCGCCGTAGGCATTCGCCGCTCCGCCGCGCGAATCGGTCCATTTTTTCCCAGTATCGAAATGCCAGTGATCCGCGTGCATATCGATGAGCTGATAGATGTGGGACGAATCCTGGGTGCTGCCGCGAGCAAAGTGTGCTCCGGCGAAGGCGTGCCAGAAATGGCCGTTCACCGTGTTGACGTTAAAGAGCTCGCCGTCCGCGTTCCAATCGTGCCCCCACGGATTGGTCAGGCCGGTGATGACGTTCTCGAAAACCTTGCGCTCCGGATGGTAGCGCCAGATGCCGCCGCGCACAGGCACGCGCTGATCCGCAGGCGTGCCGGGAGCGCCGATTTCGCCCGGCGCGCTGCCACCCACGCGTCCGTAAAGCCAGCCATCCGGACCGAAGCGCAAGCCGTTCGCGAAATTGTGATAGTTCTCCGCGGGGATGGTGAAGCCGTCGAGCACCACTTCCGGAGCGGAGTCCGGCGCATCGGCGCCTTTTCGATCCGGGATAAAAAGCAGGTTCGGAGGACACATCGCCCACACGCCGCCATGGCCCACCTCAATGCTCGTGAGCGCCTGAAGGTTATCGGTGAAAACCTTGCGCGAAGAGAAATGCCCGTCGCCCTTTTTGTCTTCAAAAATCAGGATCCGGTCGCGCAGCGACAGATCGATTTTCTTCGGCGGCTCCGCGTACGTGTAATTCTCAGCGACCCACAAACGCCCCTTTCCATCCCATGTCATCGCGATCGGATTTTGGACATCCGGTTCCGATGCAAACACCGTGGCTTTGAATCCGGGCGGAAGCGTAAACTTCGCCGCAGCTTCCGCGGCGGGCATGGGCTGGGTCTGCTCTTTGTGGCTGTTGTAAGGCGCGGGAAAATTGTCTGCCGCCGCCATCGTGGAGATGGCCAGAAGCGCGGGAAGCCAGGCTCGGAATGGGAGGATGCTGGATGCGATGCGAGTTTGCTTCGAGGGGTGGAGCATCAGCTTTTTCATGAAGAGTAAGGCTTGGGGTGCGATTAAAAATGGTGCAGGACGAGGCTGCTTCCGATGCGGGCGTTCGAGGCTTTGTGATTCGCGGGTGTCAACTCCGAGGCGACGACCGGCCCGCAGACCGGATATTAGAGGTGTTTCGACTACATTCAGGTCGTGGAACTCCCCTCATTTCGCTCAACATGACAGAAGCTTTTTGGGGCGCTTCGCGCGATGCCTCGACGCGCGTGGTTTGACTTGGCAAGAGTTCGTTCGGATAGATCGAAACCATTGCGATGCACCACATTCAATCAGACCCGTGAGACTGCGCGCAGATACGGGAAGCGGCCTATTTCGCCGGCAGATCGGGGGTGATCGTCTTCACGACCTGCTCCGCCAGCGCGGAATATCCATCCTTATTATAATGGACGTTTTTCGGGAGCTGAATCGTGCCCAACTGCGGAAGCGCAAACGCGTAGAGGTCGTCGATCTGGATGCCGTTTTCATCCATCACCTTTTTCGCGATGGCGTTGTAAGCGAGCACGTCTTCGTTTTTGCGGATTGGGCTGGTCGTTCCCTCGACCACGGGTGTCGTGCTGCACCAGATCAGCTTCGCGCCGGTGGCTTTCATGGCGGCCAGGAGAGCGCGGAGATTCTTTTCATAATCCTCCGGGCTCACCTGCCGAGTGCCGTCCGGCATGTATTTCAAATCGTGCAGTCCCCAGTTGAAATGGATCACATCCCATTTTCCGTCGCCAAGCCACTCCTTGATATGCGCGATTCCATTCGTCGTCGGACCTCCATTGGCGCCAATCCGATGCACGTTGGCCTTGCCCTCGAGCAGCTTCTGCACGGGCACCGTGTAGCCCATGGAAATCGAGTCGCCGATCAGCAACACGCGAGGCAACCCCGCCACGTCCTCCACTTTGTGAAGCGAGGGATCGGGCTTCTTGGGCGCCGGAGTGGCCTTCGTCTCCTGCCCGGAAACGAGCGGACTGAAAAGTAGGCCGAGGACGAGGGCGGCGAGCGTGGTTTGAATGGGAGAATTCATGGGATTTGGGACAGAGGATGAATGACTAACCGCGAAACAGAGCCCTTGATTAGAGCGTCTTTCCCAGTTTGCCGCAATTCCGCCGGCAGCCGGTTCATGTCATCAATTACACGTGGACTCTCGCAAACCCTCGAGTCCCCTGCCGGGGATGCTGGAGCGTCCAAGACAAGTGCGTGACGAAGGAGGCTTCGTCACGAGAGGCGTTAGGATCGCGCTCAACACGCCAGTGCGCGCTATTTTTCAATTTTCATTTCCCTCTTCTCATTTTTCATTCCTCCTCGCTCTCCGGGCGTTCCCGCCTTTCCCGCCTTTCACCGTCACCCCGCCGTCAACGCCGCGCGTTCATCCCCAAGCGCGCCGCTCTTCTCCAGGAAGTAATCATAACCACCCGGATAAGGCGCCACCTTGCCCGCATTCACATGGAGCACCTTGGTCGCGAGCTTCCGGATGAAATGCACATCGTGCGAAATGAAGACCAGCGTCCCTTCGTAGTGTTCGAGCGCGAGAATGAGCGATTCGACGGTGTGAATGTCGAGATGCGTCGTCGGTTCGTCCATCAGGAGCAGGTTCGGCGGATCGACCAGGAATTTGATCAGGTTCAGCCGCGTCTTTTCACCGCCGCTGAGTATTTCCGTCTTCTTAAAAATCTCCTCCTTGCGAAACAGAAACGAACCAAGAATGCCCCGCGCTTCGTTTTCCCCGAGCCGCCCATTGGCGTCCATCACTTCCTGAAGCACGGTCTTGTTTGGGTCCAGCGTCGCCGAGCGGTGCTGGCTGAAGTATCCGATCTTCGCGTTCAACCCTTCCTTGCGTTCGCCCTTCTGAAACTCCACGACGCCGGCGAGGATCTTTAGCAAGGTGGATTTCCCCGCTCCATTTGGACCCACGAGGACCGTGCGCTCGCCACGCTCGATATCGACGTCCACTCCGCGATAAACGTGGTGATCGCCGTAGGCCATGTGGATGCCCTCGAGCCCAATGACGCGCTGCCCGCTTCGAGGCGGTTGCGGAATCTGAAAGCGGAACGGCTTCCGCGGCGGAAGCGGCTTCTCGATGAGTTCCATTCGCTCGATCTGCTTCAGCTTGCTCATCGCCTGCGAAGCTTTGGACGCCACCTGCCGAAACCGGTCGTAGAACTCCCGGAGCGCCGCGATCTCCTTCTGCTGGTTTTTGTAGGCCGCGTTTTGTTGCTCGTAATGCGCCTCCTTCTGCTCCAGATAGGCCGCGTAGTTTCCCTTCCACTCGAGAAGCTTGCGATCGGAAATCTCGTACACCGTCTCCACGATTTCATCCATGAACTGCCGGTCATGCGAAATCAGGAGGACCGCCCCGGAATACGTCTTCAGATAATTCTGGAGCCACAGCAGCGCAAGCAGGTCGAGGTGGTTCGTGGGCTCATCGAGCATCAGCAGATCGGGCTCCATCACCAGCAGCCGCGCCAAGTGGGCGCGCATGACCTGCCCGCCGCTCATCTCGCGCGCCGGGCGCGTAAAGTCCGCCTCGCGATAACCCAGTCCCACAAGCATTCGCTTCGCCTTCGCCTCCACCTGCGGATTGCTGAGCGCCTCGTGTTTCGCGTGCGCCTCCAGATATTCCGGGCTCGTGACATCTCCGGTTTTCTCCATCTCGTGGAGACGCGCCTCCAGTCGGGGCAGTTCGCCCGCACGGCCGGTGGCCACATCCAGCACCGTCTCCGTGCCCACCGCCTCCCCTTCCTGCGGCAGATATCCGATCATCGTCCACTCGTCCCGCTCGACCGTGCCGGCGTCCGGCTCCTCCTTCTTCAGGACGATGGAAAAGAGCGTCGATTTGCCGGCGCCATTGGGTCCGACCAGCGCCACGCGCTCTCCATAGTTCACTTGCATCGCCGCTTCCTCAAAGAGAACGCGGCCCCCGTGGCTTTTTTTAAGATTGCGAATGGTCAGCATGGCGAAATGATTTTTCCCCGGAAAATCCGGCGGGCGGGAATGTGGGGGACAAATCGACGAATCTCAAGGGGATGATTTCGATGCAGTCCCGTTTTGATTTGCAGAGAGAGAATGCATGCTTTCTTTCAAGCACTAATTCAGCGATCCATACCGCCGTGATCATTTATTTCACAGAGACCGAACCCGACGAGCAGGAATTCTTTGCGAATGCGCTGGCCGAACACGACGTCCGTTTCGCCCCGCAACTCGAGGACGTGGGAGAGGACGCCGAGATTCTTTCACTGTTCATCTACTCGAAGGTCACCGCCGAATTTCTGGCGGCGCATCCGCGAGTGAAGCTCGTAGCCACGCGTTCCACCGGCGCCGAGCACATCGATCTGAAAGCGTGCCGCGCGCGCGGCGTCATCGTCTCCTACATCCCGTTTTTTGGCGATACCACCGTGGCTGAGCACACGTTTGCGCTGATCCTCGCCCTCTCGCGCCGGCTCCGGGAAGTGATGCTCGCGCCGAAAAATGGGCGCTTTTCCTACGAAGCCACCCGCGGCTTTGAGCTTTATGGAAAAACGCTCGGCATTATCGGCATGGGCCGGATCGGCGAACGGGTGGCCGATTTGGCGCATGCATTCAAGATGCGCGTGCTCGCGTATGACGTGGAGCAATCCGCGGTCACCGCGCAGAATCTCGGTTTTGAATTCGTGCCGCTGGATAAGCTCCTCGCCGACTCCGACGTGATCTCGCTGCATGCGACGCTCTCCGCCGCGACCTACCACATCCTCAATCGCGAAACCCTGGCAAAGTGCCGGCGCGGAGTGCTCGTGGTGAATACCGCGCGCGGCTCGCTGCTGGATACGCATGCCTTGCGCGAAGCGCTGGATTCCGGGCAGGTGGGCGGCGCCGGGCTGGATGTGCTCCAGGACGAACGAGTCATGCGCCAATCCGCCTCGCGCATCATCACCGCGGATATCGTGCAGCATTTGCGCTCAGACGCCGTGGCGACCGAGGAGCGCGACGCCGACCGGCTGCGTGAGCTGCGGGAACTCGTCTTGAGCGACGACCTGCTCTCGCGCTCAAATGTCGTCTTCACTCCGCACGTGGCGTTCAACAGCATCGAGGCCACGCAGCGGATGCGGCGGGCCACGCTGGAAAACATCTCGGGATTTGTCGCGGGTACGCCGGCAAACGTGCTGCCCTAGAGCGGCGAAAGCGCGGCCCTGAGGCGGATTTTTTAACCGCGAATTTCGCGGATGGGCGCGGATAGAAGAACTCCCCATCCGCGCTCATCCTGTAATCCGCGGTTCCACTTCTTCAGACGAGCGCCATTCCCATCAGACTCCGTCCGTGTGGTGCTTTTTGTGAATAAACTCGTGATCCGGAGTTCGCTCGAAGCGGTCGAAACCACCCCATTTGAAATGGTGGGCGAGCACAAAAAAGAACGCAATGAGCAACACCGCATGGATGATATGGCCGGCCAGGCGGGCAAAAAATCCGATCGCCCAGATGATCACCAAAATGATCGCGATATTGAGGAGCATGATGAGTTTGAATTGAAGCTGTTTAGACGCCGAGCAGCCTGAGTTCTTCAAGTCCCACTTCGACCGCGAGACGGCTCTCGGCAGGCGCAAGGCGCGTGGACCGCGGAGTGCCCACGCTCGACGCAAAGTCATTCAACTCCGTTTCGTAAGCGGAAGGCGTGTCGATGAGGATGCGATCATCCGCGCCTCCGTGCAGGAGGTGCAGCGCATCGGCATCGGAAGCCATATCATACACCAGAGTCGCCTTTTCCATGATCAGGCGAAACGCGTGGCGGAAGCTCCCGCCATGGCGATCCCAACTCGCATGAAGATTCACGGTCAGCCCTTCTTCGTAGCGCCATGCGGCGTCCATGATCATCGCCAGGCCATCCGGAGCGGAACCCGTCACAGAGATTTCCCGTGGCCGTCCAAACCACCAGAGCGCCACATCGATATCGTGGATGTGCATATCAAACACGCCGCCGCTTTCACCCGCTTTCATGTACCAATCATTGTCGCTCCACAAAGGCGCGGGGCTGGAGCGAAACAAGTGCGCATAAATCGGGCGCCCATATTTCCCACTGACGAGCATCTCATGCGCCTTCACGTAATGAGGCCAATACCGAAGGCAGTGGCCAATCATCAGCCGGCGGTCCGCCGCCAGCGCTTCGCGTTCCATTTCCGCGCACTCCGCGATCGTAAGCGCCATCGGTTTCTCGCAAAAGACGTGCTTCCCGGCGCGTAGCGCGGCGATCGTGAGAGGCGCATGATGCCGGGTCGGCATGCAAATATCCACGATATCCACATTCGGATCGGCAATCAGGTCCAGCGCCTTTTCGTAAGCGGTGAGCCCGTCCATATCCACCTTCTGCTGGGCCTGGTTTCCCAGATTGAAATCTTTCCCCGCCCAATCGCCGGCAAGCTTCCTGGGATGGCGGTCGCTCACCGCCACCAATTTGCCGGCGCTGCTCCTTTGCCAGATATCAAAATGAACACGCCCAATGGCGCCGAGACCGATGAGTCCGATGTTTGGCATCTCCTTTGAAGCGAAGAGACCGCCTTTTATTTGGCGGGAGGAACGGCGCTGTCCGCTTTCGCTTTTTCAGCATCCGCTTTCGCCTTCGCTTCGGCTTTGGCCTTGGCTTCGGCGGCCTTCTTCGCTGCTTCCTCCTCCGCTTTCACTTCGAGAGGCGCCCATGCTTCCTTCGCTTTCTTGAGTTGCGACTCGTCCAACCCAAACGTCTTCAGAATCACCGTGGCCATGACCTCATTCCCCGCCGTATTCATATGGACGCCGTCCACCGTGAGCACTTTCTCTTTCGGCTTGTTCTCGGCTTTGAGGCGCTCCTGGAACGCGGCATTCAAGTCCGCGAGCGCGAGATGCTTTTCCTTCGCGAGTTCGCGGAGGAAATCATTGTACGGCGCCAGCTTGGCATTCTCCGCATTGGTCAAATCCTCGCGGATCACCGTCGCTGTGAGAATCATCACCTTCACGCCGGCCGCCTCGGCTTTATCGACAATTTGCGTGATGTTCTTTTTGTAGGTGCCTTTCTCCGGCTCCTTTCCCTCCTGCTCGAAAACAGATGCCGACGCCTGCGCGTCGTCGAGCGGCACACCCTTTTTCCCATGCCACACGTCATTGACTCCGCAGCTCAGGGTCATCCATTGAGGCTTCTTCTTCAGCACATCGCGATCGAGGCGTTCCAGCATCTGATTGGATTTGTGCCCGCTCACGCCGGCGGGAATCGGTTCCGCATTGACGCCATTGGCAGCCAGGCCGGCAATCACGAGCCGCACATAGCCCGCGGGATTCCCCCAACCCGCCGCGGTGATGGAATCGCCCAAAAAGGCAATTTTTTCCCCGCTCTTCACCGCGATTTCCGCGGAAGCATTGGGGCAAAACGTAAAGAGTGAGACGGCCAAAATGGCGCTGCTGACCGCCGAAAAGATGCGCGAGGGGGACTTGTTCATCATGTTCTTGTCACCGATGCCCGCCCGCCAAAGCAAGTCCGAATCGGGGTGGCGTGGCGAGCCCGATTTTGGAGGGAAGCGCTCCCCTTCGACGAGTTCAGGGCCTTGAGCCTGTCGAAACGGCGTCGCTTCCGAGACGGTTCCACCGCCTTCGCCCGGCATCGACGGAGCGATGCCCTCCAATTGGACGCGTCGCGGAACACGTGGACCATGGTGCGTCTCTCGTTACGAAACTCTCTTTCGTAATGCGCATGGGAGGGAATCTCCGATTCCCAGGCGGAGTTCGCGGGTCCACCGCCGTCCATGTGTGCTTAAGAATACGTTCGGCTGGAATCGCACGCTCCCTCAGGCCATGATCATCGGCTCACCTATCCCAAAGCACCATGAAATCAGCTCTCACTTTCCGACGCCTCCTCATCATCGGATCGTTCGCGCTGATACTTCTCATAGCGCTGGCCGCCGTGGCGAACTGGTGGATCTTTCGCGCCGCATCAGGGCAAATCTTCACCGATTCCGCAAAGCTTCCTTCCAATGATGTGGCCCTCGTTCTCGGAACTTCGAAATTCACTGGCAGGGAACATTCTCCCAACCCCTTTTTTGAAAGCCGCATCGACGCCGCAGCCCTCCTTTATCACGCGGGCAAAGCGCGCCACTTTCTGGTGAGCGGCGACAATGGCCGCAAGGACTACGATGAGCCGACGTGGATGCGCGACGCGCTCATCACCCGCGGCGTGCCTTCGGATGCGATCACACTCGATTACGCGGGGTTCCGGACGCTGGATTCGATCGCCCGCGCGAAAGAGGTTTTCGGTCTCACTCATTTCACGATCATCACCGACGACTTCCATCTCCCGAGGTCGGTTTTTCTCGCGAAAGCGCGCGAATTGGATGTCGTGGGATTTCCCTCCGAGCCCGTACCGTGGCGCTGGTCGAAGAAGGCGCGCACCCGCGAACTGGCTTCCCGCGCTTGCGCATGCCTCGATGTCTATGTGCTTCACACACGGCCGAGATTCTTCGGGCCGCATGTGGAGATCCTTGTAGCTGCGGCACAGTAGCAGCCCTCTTTTAAACGTCCGCGCCGCGCTGACGGAGGAATCGCGCAAATTCCACGCCTTCGCGCAGCCGCCGCTT
>Ga0206905_10255_pt1 | contig 12808 bp, 14 predicted proteins | sample Alteio_BWOrgHeat_43_FD_152940 | JGI IMG/M metagenome (GOLD analysis project Ga0206905, IMG submission 152940) | Enriched cells from forest soil in Barre Woods Harvard Forest LTER site, Petersham, Massachusetts, United States -... | ecosystem: Environmental > Terrestrial > Soil > Temperate forest >...
AGATCTGGATGCGGTAGGCGACCAGAACAGCGGGATCTACGGTCAGGGACGCCGGCAGCGGATCGACAACGTGGCTCGGGCCCGGCTTTACGGCCAGGCGCTGGACGGGAGCGCAGGAGGTGGCGGGAGACGCCGTGAAACTGGTTTGGCGGCAGAGCTCGGCGGTGACGCTGCCTTTGATATCGACGCCGTCTGTAGTGCGGGAGGGGGTGGTCCAGTGGAGTTCGACCTGATCGCCGATACGCTGGGCGGTCAGGTCGGTGACCAGCTCGGGCAGATTGAGAGTGGGCGGGTGAGGATTGCCGGGGCTGGCGCAGCCGATGGTGAGAAGAAGGTATGCGGGGAGACAAGTGCTAAGCCATCTGCGGTGATGGGCATGCCGTTGATTTTGCGGAAACTTCATTGATTTCCAGCCTAGCATTTCGGGCCTTGTGAGCTGCGCGATGAAGAAGTATGCCAGTGTATTCCCCAAAAACTTAGTAACCGCATACATCCACTTGATGGAATTGCAACATCTTTCTATAGGACGAACACTCTTATGGCTAAAACAAATATCGCTACCGAGCTAACTGCAATCGACGCAAAGATTCTTCCTATGACCTCGCAGTCGATGATAGAGACGGCACACGAGAACCGCGATGTGCAAGTGGATGGCGGAGTTGTCGAGGAATTTATTGCCGAGAAACACATTGGGGAACGCATCAAGTATCTGCGCCTGAAAAAGTCTATGGGACTGGTGGAGCTGGGGCGGCATACGGGGCTGTCAGCCAGTTTTCTGTCTCAACTTGAGACGGGTCGCGTCGTTCCTACACTCAGAAACCTGGCGCGAATTGCGATGGTGTTCTCGAAGGATTTGAGCTACTTCTTTGAGCCTGCTCCGCAGACGCTTTTTCGGATGCATCGCAGAAAAGATCGCGTGAGACTGCCTCAGACGGGTGCGGACGATCCATCGTACTTCTTTGAGAGCCTGGGATACCTTGTGCCGGACCGGCAGCTTGATCCTTACTTCGCTGAGTTTCTACCGGTAAGAGCAGGGCGGATTCCGCGCGCCCACCAGCATGTGGGCTGCGAGTTTCTGTATCTGCTGACTGGCAGCCTGGACGTGCAGCATGGAGAGATTACACATCGCTTGGAGCCTGGGGATGCGGTGTACTTCGATGCCAACACGACACATAGCTATCTGTGCGCGGGAGAGGTTCCGGCGACGGCGGTGATTGTGACGCTGCAACATGCGGCACCGATGCCTCATGGCACGCGTCGATTGGAGCGCAGCCTGGCGGCGGCGATGCTGCGGCCTATCGAGGAAAAAGACGCTGAGAAGAGGGCACGGCAGCGGACGCAGTAGTGTGATGGCATGTCCCTTTTGATACGAGCGGCCGGAGCGGAAGATGCTCCGGCGATTGCTGTGATCTATGCGTCGTATGTGCTGTCGAGTACGGCTACGTTTGAGCTGGAACCGCCGGACGCGAATGAAATAGCCCAGCGAATTTGCTCTGTGGTGAAGAGCGGACTTCCTTACCTTGTAGCCGAAATGGACGGAGTGGTGGCGGGGTATGGCTATGCTTCTCCGTTTCGTCCTCGTGAGGCTTATAGATTTACGGTGGAGGACTCGGTGTATGTACAGGCCGAGTATGCAGGGCGTGGAATGGGCCGTACGCTGCTAAGAGAGTTGATGGAACGATGCAGGATCGCGGGCTGCCGTCAGATGATCGCGGTAATCGGCGGGGTGAATCCGGCGTCGGTTGCGATGCATAGGGCGATGGGGTTTGCGGATGTGGGTGTGCTTCGCGAGGTGGGGTTCAAGTTTGATACATGGCAGGATGTGACATTGATGCAGCGAAGGCTTTGAAGCTTTTGATATGGTTGTGCGCATGTGGATCAAGCGGATTGCTGTGGCTGTATTTGCGATGGGTTTGGTTTCGGTGGCGCACGCGCAGGAGAAGGTTCTGGCGCCCATGCCTCCGATGGGTTGGAATAGCTGGGACTCCTACGGGCTGACGATAACGGAGGCTCAGTTTCGCGCGAATGCGGATGTGGTGGCCGCGAGGTTGAAGGCGTTCGGCTGGCAGTATGTTGTGGTTGATGAGGGGTGGTATCTCCAGAATCCCGAGAGCGCGAGCAAGCCGGAGACGCTGGTGTACACGGTGAACGCGCAGGGACAGTATGCGCCTGCTTTGAACCGGTTTCCTTCGGCCGCGAATGATGTGGGATTCAAAGCGCTGAGCGATGCGGTGCATGCGAAGGGGCTGAAGTTTGGGATTCACATTATTCGAGGGATTCCGAAGAAGACCGTCGCGGCGGATATGACGATTCCTGGGAGTACGTTTCACGCCAGCGGTGCGGCGGATACCGCGGATGTGTGTCCGTGGAATCCGGATAACTTTGGCGTGAAGGACAATGCTGCAGGGCAGGCTTGGTACGACGCACTGATGAAGCAGTACGCTGACTTAGGCTTACGGGAGAGCTCCAACAGGAAGACATCGCGACCCAGCGCAAACACTATGCGAGCCTCGCGCTCTACCTCATCGCTATTCCACTCGCGCACTTTCATCCGTGGCTTGCGCTCGCGACTATAACCCTGGTCACCGTCGTCTGGATCGTACCGACTGCACGCTCCGCTCCCTGCGACAACAGGTAGTTGCGATGAAATCTGTTCCAACATCTGACGCATCGGCTACATTAGCTACATTGTCTACATCTTTCCGAGGTGACCTCCGTGCCACTCCGCTCACGCCTCTACGCCGTAGTCCTTGCACTTATCTTTGCCGTTACTCTCTCTGCCTACGCGCAGGACGATCAACTGAAGACCGCTTCCAAGCAGGAGCTCGACATCATGAAGGTCCTTGTGGCACAGGAGGACGCGTGGAATAAAGGCGACCTTCAGGGCTTCATTCAGGGGTACAAAAACTCTCCGGACACTCTTTTCGTCACACACCAGGTCTTTCGCGGCGTCGACGGTATGCTTGACGAGTATCGCCATAACTACCCCAACAGAGCTGCTATGGGCACTCTCGGCTTCTCGGAGTTGGAGGTCCATGGTCTCGACGAAAGATTCGCTGTAGTCATCGGCAAGTATCATCTTGACCGTGGTAAGAAAGAAGGCGGGGCGGCCGATGGCATCTTTTCGCTTGTCTTCGAAAAGACAGATCAGGGGTGGAAGATCATTGTCGACCATACGTCGTAGTTAGCGGGCAAATAGGTCTCAGAGCAGCGGACATTCATCTTTGACGTCCCGGGAACGGGTTGAGGGGGATCGCACCAAGTGACGACGTGAACGGTATGCCGTTCCGGTTTTATGAAGGAGCCGGTTTGCTTGTCATAGAGCTGCAAGACCGGGACAGGGCCGTTCATGTCCTGAATGCCGTAAGCATCGGACTGCTGCTCGACGATGAAGACTAATTTTACTTTGCTGCCGGAAGCCTCGAAATTCAGAGGCTTAGATTCGCGCACAAGCCTGCCGGTAAATGTTCCGAATCCATTTGCGCCTGCGAATGAAGTTGGTGCGTTAATCCTCGCTTTGAGAAACTGGCAGACGTTGCCTGATTTCATGGTGACTTCGTTCATCCAAAACTGGCGGTCACGATAGATGTCTGACCGTATCTGCGCTCGAACCTGAACCAGTTTTCCTTCGAATTGAAGCGGATTGTTGACGATATCGCAGACGGTCGCTTGCGTAATAGGCGTCGATTGCGCAGGAGCACCAATAGTTGCGATACCGATAACCAGAATCGCGAATTGCTTGCGGCAATTCATGGTTGGCATCTTACCTCTTATTGCATTCAACTCATCAGAACTGCAATGCGTTTCTACACAACTTCATGACTTGGAAGTATCATGGTCGCAGCGAGAAGCCATGCCGCCGACTGACCGCAATGCGCCATCCCGTTCTGCCGACGTATGGCCTGCTCTGCCCCAGGCTGCGTGGAGCGATACATGCGCTACCCTTCAGCTCTGGATGCAGATCGTCGGCAAGATTCGGCTTGAGCTGGTGCCCGCCATCAACCATGCGTGGAATGTGACGCTCTATCCGACGGTGCGCGGCCTTACCACCGCGCCCATGCCGCATGGCTCGCGAATGCTACAGATTGATTTTGACTTCATCGAGCACATTCTGGTGTTGCAGACCAGCGATGGAGGTCGCCGCACTCTGCTGCTTCAGCCCATGACCGTCGCGGCGTTCTACCAGTACGTCATGGCCGCGCTCGATGAGCTCAACACCCCTGTGCGGATCTGGCATATGCCTGTTGAGATAGTGGATCCGATTCCCTTCGAAGAAGATCACACCCATCAAGCGTACGACTCCGAATATGCGAACCGCTTCTGGCGCATTTTGCTGCAAACGACGCGGGTCTTCACTGTCTTTCGCGCTCGTTTCACCGGTAAGGTAAGCCCCATTCATCTCTTCTGGGGAGCGCTCGATCTTGCCTGCACGCGCTTCTCGGGCCGCCCTGCGCCTGAGCATCCCAGCATGGCTGGCCTGCCCGATCGCGTGACGCGCGATGCTTATTCTCATGAAGTCAGCAGTTGCGGTTTCTGGCCCGGAGCGCCCGGCATCGAGCCGTTTTTTTACAGCTACGCGTACCCGGAACCGAAGGGCTATGCACAGAGTCCGGTAGTGCCGGAGCTGGCTCACTTTGACTCCGCGATGGGCGAGTTCGTGCTGCCGTATGAAGCGATGCGCCATGCTGCAGACCCGGACTCGGCGCTGCTCGAGTTTCTGCAGAGCACCTATGAGGCTGCTGCGAACTGTGCCAACTGGGATAGAGCCGCTCTCGAAGCTCCGACAAAATCTAATAATCGCTGACGCTTCTATCAGAGATCACGGCAGCGAGTGCAAAGGCCGCGGTTCAAAATCAGAGTGGGCGTAACTGTACCATGATGTAGAACACCGATTGAGGAGAACAATGAACAGCATTAGTCAAAACATCTCACGCCGTCGCTTCCTCTCTACCAGTGCCGCAACTGCGGCTGCTGCTTATCTCACGCCGAGGGCGCTCTTCGCCCAGCAAGGTGCCCAGCCACCTGCCATGGTCGTTCAGGCCCGCGCAGACGCGGCTAAAGCGAAGATCACGACCCAGAAGCTCCGTGGCAATGTCAGCGTGCTTATCGGCTCTGGTGGCAACATCGCTGTGCTTCCCGGCCCACAGGGCAAGCTTCTCGTCGACACCGGCATCTCTACGTCGCGCCCGCAGATCACCGATGCCCTCACCGCCATCAGCGCCGATCCTATCGAGCATCTCATCAATACCCACTGGCACTATGACCATACCGACGGCAACTCCTGGATCCACTCTGTCGGGGCCACCATTATCGCCCACGAGAAGACCCGCTTCCGCCTCAGCAACCCGCAAACCATCGTTCTCTTCAACGCTACCTTCCCAGCGCTTCCAGCCGATGCACTTCCCACACTCCTCTTCACGGACGAGCATCTCCTTACGACCAACGGCGAAACTCTACACTTGCAGCACTACGATCCCGCCCACACCGACACGGACATCTCCGTCCACTTCACCGGCGCCGACGTCCTCCACACCGGCGACACATGGTTCAACGGAGCGTATCCGTTCATCGACTACTCCACCGGAGGCCACATCGACGGCATGATCCGCGCCACCAAGCGCAACCTCGCCACCGGAACCGACTCCACGATCATCATCCCCGGCCACGGCCCGGTCGGCAACAAGACGCAGCTCTCCGACTCCTACGACATGCTCACGGCGATCCGCGAAAAGATTGCCGCCCTCAAGCAACAAGGCAAATCCGCCGACGAAGCCGTAGCCGCCAAGCCTACTGCTCAGTTCGACGACAGGTTCGTCAAGGGCTTCGTCACTCCCGAGATGTTCGTCAAGCTCGTCTATCAGGGCGTCTAGTCCACGAGGCTCTACCCAATGGAAGGCCTGACGCGCCCCTGCATCTCGGCGATCAGGCCTTCCAGTCCCGCTTGCATATAAGCGCTCATCTCCTCGAAGAGGAATCCAGCGCCACTCCCGGGCCGCGTCGATCGCACCGTCGCACTCATGCGCAGAGTCAGATGGCCCGCTCGGAAGACCATCTGCACAGGCGTCCCCGGCTCCAGCGCCAGCCGTGCCCGCGTCTCGATAAAGCACCCCGACAGGCTGATATCCACCGTGTTGCCGCGAAACAGCAGCGTTCCATCGGCCACCATCACCTCGGCGTCGCCATCCACGGCATAACGCTGGTGCCGTCGCCTGTCGCGAACGTCGCTGCCGTCTCTCGCCACCGTCTCCTGACTCATCGTGCTCTCAAGGCGAACCGAAGAAGAACGAGCCGCCAAATCCTTCATCGGCAGAATCGACAAAAAGCTTCATCACAAAGCAAAAGGGCCAGGCAATAGCCCGGCCCCTCGCATTTCTCCCGTCGATACGGGCTCAGATCGTCATGACTTCTTTTTCCTTCGCCTTGAACAGCTCTTCTACCCGCTTGATCTCGGCATCCGTCAACTGCTGAACCTCTTCATTCGCCCGCTTCTCGTCGTCGGCAGAGATCAGCTTGTCCTTCGCAGCCTTCTTGATCTGGTCATTGCCATCCCGCCGAATATTCCGGATCGCCGTCTTATGATCTTCCATCGTCTTGTTCAACTGCTTCACCACATCCTTGCGCCGCTCCTCCGTCATAGGAGGCACCGGCACGCGAATCACCTTGCCATCGGTCATCGGATTCAGCCCCGTCCCCGAGGTCCGGATCGCCTTCTCAATCGCCGAAACCATTCCCGCGTCATACGGCTGAACCAGAATCAACGTCGGCTCCGGCGTGCTCACCTGACCCATCTGCGCCACCGGTGTATCCGTGCCGTAGTAATCCACCTTCACATGGTCGAGCATATGGACGTTCGCCCGCCCCGTCCGCGCACTCAGCAGATGCGCTCTGAAGTCCTCCACCGACTTCTCCATCCGTGTCTTCAGTTCCTGGTGGGTACCCTTCAACGCCTCAATATTTGCCATCGCTGATGCCATAAAAACCATCCTCACTGCGCGGATGCGCCAACGCAAATTCTACTGGAAATCAGGCCCATCCAGTACTTGACCCTCGCTTTTTTGCAATCACCGCTGTTGTTGCTAAGCCCTAAAACAAGCTCAACTTCCGCGGCATCTCAATCCCCAGATGCTCATACGCCAACCGCGTAGCTACTCTTCCACGTGGCGTACGATCCAGAAATCCAATCTGAATCAGAAACGGCTCGTACACTTCTTCCAGAGCATCCTGCTCCTCGGCCAGCGCCGCCGCCAGCGTATTCAATCCCACCGGCCCGCCATCGTACTTCTCGATAATCGTCCGCAGCAGCCGCCGATCCAGCTCATCAAAGCCATGAGCATCCACCTCAAGCAACGACAGCGCCGCATTCGCCGTAGGACGGTCGATCACGCCCTGCGCCCGCACCTGCGCATAGTCCCTCACACGGCGCAGCAGTCGATTCGCAATTCTCGGCGTCCCACGAGACCGCATCGCAATCTCCGCCGCACCATCGCGATCGATCGGCACACCGAGCACCTCCGCCGACCGCTCCACCACAAACCGCAGCTCATCGTCGGTATAAAACTCCAGCCGCAGCAGAATCCCAAACCGGCTTCGCAACGGCGACGAAAGCAACCCCGGCCGAGTTGTAGCCGCCACAAAAGTAAACGGACGAATCTCCATCACATGCGTCCGCGCCGCCGGCCCCTGCCCAATGATGATGTCGAGCTTGTAGTCCTCGAGCGCCGTATACAGCTTCTCCTCGAGCACCGGCTGCAACCGATGAATCTCATCCAGAAACAGCACCTGCTTTTCCCGCAGATTCGTCAGAATCGCCGTTAGGTCGCCCTGAATCTGCAACGCTGGCCCACTGGTCTGCTGATACCCCACTTCAAGCTCATTCGCAATAATCGTCGCGAGCGTAGTCTTCCCCAGCCCCGGAGGCCCAAACAGCAGCACATGATCCAGCGCCTCCCCCCGAGACTTCGCCGCCTCCAGCGCAATCGCCAACTGCTCCTTGGCCTTCTCCTGCCCGATAAACTCCGCCAGCCGCGTAGGCCGCAACTTCAGCTCAAACGCGGCATCATCATCCACCCGCCCAGCCGAAACCAGCCGCTCGGCTTCAGCGCTCTTCGCATTGTTCTTATTCATATCCACTCAGGGCGATACTAAGGCGAATGGTGTCTCCAAAGCAAAAATGATGGCCACTCACCAATTTTTTTATTCTTCGAGATCTTCGTAGCTCTACTCTGGCCCTCTTATTAATCGATAACCAGCAAAACGAAGTGGTTTGAAAATATTGAGCCAATTACCTTGGCCTACGGAAAGAACTTTCAAGTACGCTAAACCGCATGGCGGATGCCCTTCCGATTGCGATTTCAACTCTAGCTCTAGCCGTTTCGTCAGTGACGGCCTGGCTTACTCTATTCCGGCGCGGTGTTGTCAAAATGACACAGCCGACAATTATCTTCTTTGGACCAGACACTCCCCGTTCGCACAATGAACCCTCATTACCAAAGGTTTTTTTACGTACTCTTTTGTTTTCAACATCAATACGCGGACGTGTAATTGAAAGCATGCATGTCTCGCTTTCGCGAAACGAGACGCATCAGAACTTCAGCATTTGGGTCTATGGCGAACGAGAAAAACTCGTGCGAGGCAGCGGGTTGTTTGTAGGTGAAACAGGAGTTGCGGCGAATCATCACTTTCTCATACCGAAAGATGGCAGCTCTTTCCGTTTTACTGAAGGACACTATCGACTGGAGGTTTTCGCTCATTTGCTCGGCGACCCAAAGGCCACGCGACTCTTTATTCAGACGTTAGATATCTCCCACGAAATCGCATCCGCACTCGAAGAGCCCAACACAGGTCTGTATTTCGATTGGGGGCCAGACTCATCGCGTTACCTACCTCACATTGATAAACGACCACTCTCACCTGACCCAGAAAAGTTTCTTGAGCTATTAGGTCTCAAAGAGTAACCGTGACCACGATGAATATATTGCAAAGCTAGCTCACTCCTTCTGCCCCGCAGGCCGATAGTGGGCTACAATGTAGCCCAGAGGTGTGCCATGCCCGCCAACGCTGTAGTTCGCGCTCGCATCGACGAAAAGACGAAGAAGAAGGCCACGCGCGTGCTCAAGTCCATGGGTCTTACCCCTTCTTCGGCCTTCCGCCTTCTGATGACCAAGGTCGCCACAGAAAAGAATTTACCCTTCGAACTCAGAATCCCAAATGCTGAGACCGTAGAAGCGATGAAGGCCGGGTTGCGCGGTGATGTCACTACCGTCAACAGTGTCGAAGAGCTCTTCCGGGAGTTGAATGCGGACGATTAGCTTTACTGCTCGTTTTAAAAAAGATTTCAAACGTGTCCAGAAAGGCCAACCCACAGACTCTCTCCAAACGGAGTTGCAGCCCATTATCGACATGCTCGTCGCGGATATCGCCTTACCGCCAAAGAACCGCGATCACGCACTTCGCGGGGAATGGAATGGTTTCCGGGACTGTCACATTCGCCCCGATCTCGTCTTGATCTATCGCAAATTCGAGCCACAGATGTTGGAATTCGACCGCCTTGGCTCTCACAGCGAGCTCTTCAAGAAATAACCACCCTAAGGCCGCAGCTCCAGCAACACCGCTCCGTGCGCCGGAATCTCCTCCGAAACTCCGGTCTGCATCCCTTCGTTCTCCTTCTCCCAGAGGTCACGCACCTTATATTTCTCTCCCAACCCATACTTCGAAAAGGCAGATTCCACCTTTGCTGTGGCCTCCCCGAGATTAAACAAAGCCAGATATCGCACTCCCGATGAACCTGTTGAAGACTTAGCCGTCCAGGCGACCACATCTCCGTTCTGACCCGCCATCTGGTTTTCGACAGAGTGCTGATTTACCCCAATCACCTCGGCATTTGTCACAAGCGAGGTTGTCAACGCATCCAGCCTCGTCAAATTCGCCCCTAGAAACAGCGGCGACCGCGAGATCGACCACAGCGTAACCATCGTCCGCTGCTCTTCATGCGTCAGCCTCGTATCGCGATCCTTCCCATCGCCGGGCACCGGCCCCAGATGTCCCAGCGGCAACATATCCGCATCGGGCCAGTTTCCCGGCTTCACATACTTCGACCAGCTCGCAATCACCGGAAACTGCGCCTTCAAACTCTGCGACCACTCCTTACCTTTTTCCCACCTGTCCCAAACATCATCGGAGATCCGCCACAGTTGCGCATTCTCCCCAACCAGCGCCGCATTTTCGAGAGCCGTCGGCCCGGGCGAAAGGCTCAGCACAATATCTCGGCCCGTCTTCGCAATCGCCCGATGAATCATCTGAATCTCCGCGCCCTTGAAAGGATGCGAAGCGATACAGTCCACCTTCAAATAATCCACGCCCCAGTCAGCGTACTGCTTCATCAGTGCGTCGTACCAAGCCTGCCCTGCAGCATTGTCCTTCACGCCAAAGTTATCCGGATTCCACGGACACACATCCGCGGTATCCGCCGCACCGCTGGCGTGAAACGTACTCCCAGGAATCGTCATATCCGCCGCGACGGTCTTCTTCGGAATCCCTCGAATAATGTGAATCCCAAACTTCAGCCCCTTCGCATGCACCGCATCGCTCAGCGCTTTGAATCCCACATCATTCGCGGCCGAAGGAAACCGGTTCAAAGCAGGCGCATACTGTCCCTGCGCGTTCACCGTGTACACCAGCGTCTCCGGCTTGCTCGCGCTCTCGGGATTCTGGAGATACCACCCCTCATCAACCACAACATACTGCCAGCCGAACGCCTTCAACCTCGCGGCCACCACATCCGCATTCGCGCGAAACTGAGCCTCCGTTATCGTCAGCCCGTAGGAGTCCCAGCTATTCCAACCCATCGGAGGCATGGGCGCCAGAACCTTCTCCTGCGCGTGCGCCACCGAAACCAAACCCATCGCAAATACAGCCACAGCAATCCGCTTGATCCACATGCGCACAACCATATCAAAAGCTTCAAAGCCTTCGCTGCATCAATGTCACATCCTGCCATGTATCAAACTTGAACCCCACCTCGCGAAGCACACCCACATCCGCAAACCCCATCGCCCTATGCATCGCAACCGACGCCGGATTCACCCCGCCGATTACCGCGATCATCTGACGGCAGCCCGCGATCCTGCATCGTTCCATCAACTCTCTTAGCAGCGTACGGCCCATTCCACGCCCTGCATACTCGGCCTGTACATACACCGAGTCCTCCACCGTAAATCTATAAGCCTCACGAGGACGAAACGGAGAAGCATAGCCATACCCCGCCACCACTCCGTCCATTTCGGCTACAAGGTAAGGAAGTCCGCTCTTCACCACAGAGCAAATTCGCTGGGCTATTTCATTCGCGTCCGGCGGTTCCAGCTCAAACGTAGCCGTACTCGACAGCACATACGACGCATAGATCACAGCAATCGCCGGAGCATCTTCCGCTCCGGCCGCTCGTATCAAAAGGGACATGCCATCACACTACTGCGTCCGCTGCCGTGCCCTCTTCTCAGCGTCTTTTTCCTCGATAGGCCGCAGCATCGCCGCCGCCAGGCTGCGCTCCAATCGACGCGTGCCATGAGGCATCGGTGCCGCATGTTGCAGCGTCACAATCACCGCCGTCGCCGGAACCTCTCCCGCGCACAGATAGCTATGTGTCGTGTTGGCATCGAAGTACACCGCATCCCCAGGCTCCAAGCGATGTGTAATCTCTCCATGCTGCACGTCCAGGCTGCCAGTCAGCAGATACAGAAACTCGCAGCCCACATGCTGGTGGGCGCGCGGAATCCGCCCTGCTCTTACCGGTAGAAACTCAGCGAAGTAAGGATCAAGCTGCCGGTCCGGCACAAGGTATCCCAGGCTCTCAAAGAAGTACGATGGATCGTCCGCACCCGTCTGAGGCAGTCTCACGCGATCTTTTCTGCGATGCATCCGAAAAAGCGTCTGCGGAGCAGGCTCAAAGAAGTAGCTCAAATCCTTCGAGAACACCATCGCAATTCGCGCCAGGTTTCTGAGTGTAGGAACGACGCGACCCGTCTCAAGTTGAGACAGAAAACTGGCTGACAGCCCCGTATGCCGCCCCAGCTCCACCAGTCCCATAGACTTTTTCAGGCGCAGATACTTGATGCGTTCCCCAATGTGTTTCTCGGCAATAAATTCCTCGACAACTCCGCCATCCACTTGCACATCGCGGTTCTCGTGTGCCGTCTCTATCATCGACTGCGAGGTCATAGGAAGAATCTTTGCGTCGATTGCAGTTAGCTCGGTAGCGATATTTGTTTTAGCCATAAGAGTGTTCGTCCTATAGAAAGATGTTGCAATTCCATCAAGTGGATGTATGCGGTTACTAAGTTTTTGGGGAATACACTGGCATACTTCTTCATCGCGCAGCTCACAAGGCCCGAAATGCTAGGCTGGAAATCAATGAAGTTTCCGCAAAATCAACGGCATGCCCATCACCGCAGATGGCTTAGCACTTGTCTCCCCGCATACCTTCTTCTCACCATCGGCTGCGCCAGCCCCGGCAATCCTCACCCGCCCACTCTCAATCTGCCCGAGCTGGTCACCGACCTGACCGCCCAGCGTATCGGCGATCAGGTCGAACTCCACTGGACCACCCCCTCCCGCACTACAGACGGCGTCGATATCAAAGGCAGCGTCACCGCCGAGCTCTGCCGCCAAACCAGTTTCACGGCGTCTCCCGCCACCTCCTGCGCTCCCGTCCAGCGCCTGGCCGTAAAGCCGGGCCCGAGCCACGTTGTCGATCCGCTGCCGGCGTCCCTGACCGTAGATCCCGCTGTTCTGGTCGCCTACCGCATCCAGATCT
>Ga0206905_10259_pt1 | contig 12717 bp, 10 predicted proteins | sample Alteio_BWOrgHeat_43_FD_152940 | JGI IMG/M metagenome (GOLD analysis project Ga0206905, IMG submission 152940) | Enriched cells from forest soil in Barre Woods Harvard Forest LTER site, Petersham, Massachusetts, United States -... | ecosystem: Environmental > Terrestrial > Soil > Temperate forest >...
CCTTGCACCTGAAGTTCGGGCAGACCACCTGAGTTGGAGCTGATCACAGGCACTTCGCACGCCATCGCTTCGAGAGCTGCCAGCCCGAAACTTTCCTTTTCTGAAGGCATCAGGAATAAATCGGCTACGGATAAAACTTCTTCTACCGCCTCGAGTTTTCCCAAGAACCGTACGTCATCACAAATGTCAAGGTCACGACACTGTTGCTCGGCACCATCACGCTCAGGGCCATCACCGATCATTAACAGCTTGGCAGGGATTTCTTTGTGGATGTTGTAGAAAACTTTAACTACATCAGCCACTCGTTTCACTTTTCTGAAGTTGGAGGTATGCACAATCAGCATTTCGCCATCTGGGCAAATGGCCTTTTTAAAGTGATCCTTCTTCTGCTTTTTGAACTTCTCGAGGTCGATGAAATTGGGGATTACTTCAATGTGCTTTTGGATATCAAAAAATTCATAGGTTTCTTTTTTCAGATCGCGTGATACAGAAGTTACGCCATCCGACTGATTAATGCTGAATGTGACTACAGGTTCGTACGAAGGATCGCGACCAACGAGTGTAATATCAGTTCCGTGAAGGGTGGTCACGACTGGAATGTAAATCCCCTGACTTTTTAATATTTGCTTGGCCATATAAGCGGCCGAAGCATGAGGAATGGCATAATGAACATGCAACAGGTCCAGTTTCTCATTTTTAACGACACTTACCATTTTACTGGCTAATGCGAGTTCATAAGGAGGATATTCAAATAGGGGATAAGAGCGAAATTCGACCTCATGATAAAACAAGTTTTCGCTTAAAAAATCAAGGCGGCTTGGCTGGTTATAGGTTATGAAATGCACCGGATGGCCCTTTTTGGCCAGCGCTTTGCCCAGTTCTGTAGCCACCACACCACTGCCCCCAAACGTTGGGTAACATACTATTCCAATTTTCATTTTTTCCACAGGATTGGTTTTTTTCGGTTTTCAGGTTTAACCGGATTTAAGCCATTTTGGTTTCGCGGAAACCGCTTACTTTATATCCAAATATAGACTGAATGACGAATTTAAGCTTCTTCTTATTTTATAAGTGGTGTTAAACCTTACGGTTATGAGCCTATCTATCCTACTTAACAATTAAATCAACCCATTATGAAAAAGACCATGTTATTAGCTGTCATGTTTGTGCTTACGTTGGCTGGCTATGCACAGGATGCACCTGCAAAAGGAGGCAAAACCCCCGAAGAACGGGCCACACAATTTACTGCCTGGATTGATCAAACCGTGCAACTTACTCCCGATCAGAAGACAAAAGTGCAGGCGTGTAATTTGAAATATGCTCAGATGAAGGCAACGGCCAAAACCACTGATCAAAATGACCGTCAGGCTATGCGCAAAGACATGATGGAGGATAACCAGGAGCAAGAAGCTGAGCTCAAGGGTATTCTTACTGCAGATCAGTACACTGCATATACCGCCGCGAAAAAACAGAAGCGCGAAGATATGCGTGCGAAACGCAAAGCTAACTAGTACTTGTTGATAGAATAAAAGCCTTCTGATAAACAGAGGGCTTTTTTATTTTGTGGAATATTCAAAAATGGATTTGTAGATCACATCCTGAATGCGAGGCCTGATATTCTCATTTAATAATTTAGTGTTGTTCATATCGGGGTTTACTCTGTTTGATAGAAATACATAAACAAGGTTAAACTCGGGATCAACCCAAATACAGGTGCCTGTAAAACCCGTATGGCCGAAAGTAGCAGCTGAGGCATACATTGACGTGGGGCTGTTCCAATCGCTAAGTATCGGCTTGTCCCACCCCAGTCCGCGCCTGCTGTTTTCATACTGCTTGGCAGTAAAAAACTCAAGTGTTTCAGGCTTAAAGAAACTGACCCCGCCATAGCTGCCTTTGTTGAGCCACATCTGCCCAAGTTTAGCAAGGTCATAGGCGTTGCTGAAAAGTCCGGCGTGTCCCGCTACGCCACCGTGCATTGCTGCCCCCTGATCGTGTACATAACCCGTGAGTAAACTTTTGCGGAATAGCGTATCCTTTTCGGTTGGTGCAATTTGACTGGCAGGAAATTTCCGGAGTGGTAAATAGCCAAGCGATGACGCCCCAAGTGGACGATAAATATTTTTCTGTAAGAAGTCTTCCATTGATTCGCCCAAGATCTTTTCCGCCAAATGTTGCATGATATAAAAACCCATGTCGCTGTAGCGATAATCGTAACCAGTTCGCGGTGCTTTGTCGCGAATTTTGGCTTTGATGATCCAATGCCAAAGTGAATCTTTCATTGATTTGGCGGCAAACATGTTTTCGGCTACGGGATAAGGGAACTCTTCACTTGAAGTGGTGCTGTAATATTTTTTGGTAGATGAAGTGTCTTTCACAGTCTCCGACCAGAAAGGGAGGTATGGCCAAAGTCCGGCTTGGTGCGTGAGGATATCTTTAATAATTAAATCCTCCTTATTCGTTTTCTTTAATTCAGGCAGATAGACAGAAACCTTCTTATTGACATCGATCATGCCTTTCTCTTGCATGTACATTACGGTTTGAAGTGTTGCCGATACTTTTGTTACTGAGGCCAGATCATAGATTGTTTCGTCGCCCACAAGAATTTTCTTGTCGTACGCGAGCCATCCAAAAGAACGGTCGTACACAACTTTTCCGTTTCTAGCCACTAGCACGCGGCAGCCAGGCGTGGCTCCTGTATTTATTGCCTCCAAGGCTATCGGCTCAATTCTCTCAAGAGTCTTGCTGTCCATTTCGGCAGCTTCTGGTAAGTTAAATGCAAAACGATTGATCGTTGCTGTAGATAAACCTGTACCACTTGGAATAGAATCAGAAATTTTCATAGGCAGTTTTCCACGAGCAGCTATTGCGCCAAAAATAATTTGTGCCGCGGCCTGAGGTATGCCGGCTTCGTCGCTGTAAGCTGCTATGAGCGATGGGATAGTTTCCAGGTTTTCTAATCCGTTAAGATCGAAACTGCATACGACTACCTGATGCTGGCTGGAAATTTTTTTAAGTAACTCGGCTATATCTTTTGTTATGGAACCATAGGCTGGGAACAGGCCAATAACAATAATGTCCTTGTCTTTCAACTTTGTTTCGAGACCTGTAGTGTCTTTTAAATTTCGTATCGAAAAATGTTCAAACCCAACATAACGCGAGAGGTACCGATCAAATTCATTTCCGACAGGTGCTCCTATACTTACTGATGCAAATGTTCGATTATCTAATTTTTGAATCGGCATTAAATCCTGTTGGTTCTGAACAACAGTTACAGATGCTTCGGCTATTTGTTGTTTGAGTAGTTGTGCTTCGGGCGAGTGTAGTCGCTGATTGAGGTTATCGGTATCAATGAATTTCCTTTGAGCTAATCCGGCATCATATTTCAGTGCGAGTATTTTGCTTACAGATTGATCAAGTCGCGCTGAAAGCACTTTATCTTTTTTAACGATTTTCAAGATCGACTTGATGGCAGCGTCAATTTCCCTTGGATCGATTAATAGTAAATCGTCACGCGAAAGGAATACCTGCTTGGCAGCTTCGCCCTTTTTTAACTTTGGATTTATCGCCAGTCCACGCATGTCAAAAAACTTCAGTTCTCCGGAGTCTTTTCGAAGTTGACTTAAATTAAAATGAATACCCAACGATTTCATTTCGTGTGCTATCTCGCTACTTACCATTCTTTTAAGGCTGTCACTTGTTACGGCATCAATTGCCATAGGATCATAAAAACTCATGGTACTATCAAAAATTTCAGACAGATTATTAGTGAATCCGGCCAGAATCAGTAACGGGGGTTTTGCCTGAGATTGAATTTGGTTAATCAGTTTTGAGCTGCGTACAGGGCTGCCGTGTACAGGGCTGCCGTGAGTGATCAGAAGGCCACCAATTTTATTTGACTTGACTTGGCTTGCAAGGTTTTTGATTTCATCTGCTGAGGAGCTTGATGACATAAGCCCGATCATCAGTTGTCCGATTTTCTCTTCGTTATTGAGAATATGAAGAACACTATCCACCCAGTGGTTTTTGGTTTGCCCAAACGACTGACTGAACAGTAAAGCAAAGAACAGAATGAAAAAAAGCCTTGACATATAGAGAAACGAAATAAAATTAAAGGGTCGTGTTGAATTCAAAGATAAAGGAAGTTACTTTCGGTTAGATGAATAAAGTTTTGATGTTGATTAGCGTAGGATGGATGGCCACCTCGTGTGCCGGCCGCCTCACTGAAAATGAATTGTTGCTCACGAGCATGATGAAGCGGTACCCCGCCAAGTTCAAGAAAGTATTAACTCAAAGAGACACACTTGACGTTCAGATTATTTATACACAAATCAATCGTGACCAGCACAATGTTCCGGTCTTCAGGTCATTCTATTATAATGTAGACTCTACAAAATATTTTTACCCTGCCAGCACGGTTAAGTTGCCGATGGTCTTACTGGCTCTGGAAAAATTAAATCGGCTTGACATCAGGGGTGTTAACAAATTTACACCGATGTTTCACGATAGTACTTATTCAGGACAGCTTTCGGTTGAGAAAGATTCTACGTCAGAGAATGGATTCCCCTCCGTGGCACATTACACTAAAAAGATTTTGGTTGCAAGTGATAATGATGCTTTCAACAGGTTATATGAGTTTGTTGGACAAAAGGAAACGAACTATGAATTGAAAAGGAAAGGTTATAACATTCGTATTCTTCATCGTCTGGAGCGACCATTGAAACCAGATGAAAATCGTCATACCGAAGCAGTTCGGTTCATCAGCCGCGATTCACTCCTGCTTGGTCAGCCAATGTTGGTTAACAATGATTCAATCAAACCTTCCCGAAGAGTTTTTAAAGGAATTGGTTATTATAAAAATGATCAGTTGATTAAAATGCCTTTCGATTTTACTTACAAAAACTTTTATCCATTACAAGAGCAACAGGAAATCCTGAAGGCTATTTTATTCCCAGGCAAGGTTGACTCCAAGAAGAAATTTAATATTACGGAGGCTGACAGAAAATTTGTGATGCAATACATGTCGCAGTGGCCACGTGAAACGAAATTTCCGGCCTACTATAAAGATCAAACGTACTTTGACTCCTTTGGCAAGTTTTTGATTTATGGCGAAAACAGAAAGCGAATACCTCCCAACATTCGGATTTTCAACAAAGTTGGTGATGCCTATGGCTACTTGATTGACAATATCTACTTCGTTGACTTTAAAAATAATGTCGAGTTTATACTTTCTGCCGTGATCAATACCAATACCGATGGTATTTATAATGACAGCAAGTACGAATATCTTTCACTCGGGTTTCCGTTCATGCGTAACCTTGGGCAAGCTGTCTACAAATATGAATTGAAACGAAAGCGGCCAAATAAGCCTGACCTCTCTGAATTTAAACTAAAGTACGATCAATAATAGTTGTGCGTTCGTCAACTTTCTCCGAATTTTCAGTTTTTAAAGTTTATGAAAAAAAGTAATGCCATCGTAATCACGGCCAGTTTCCTTGATACAGATAATGCCAAAACTGCTCACGGACTCATTCGCGGTACAGAACGATTTAATATTCTTGCAATCATTGATAAGAAATATCCTGGCGAAGACGCAGGCGAAGTGCTGGATGGTCGCAAGCGAGACATTCCTGTTTATGCATCGTTGAAAGAATTTGGTTCTCAGTCGAAGAAGAAAGCAAAGTACTGTATCATCGGTGTGGCTACCAAGGGCGGTGTACTTCCTAAAGAACTGCGTGCTCTGTTGCGTGAAGCAATTTCGTTGGGTTATAGTATTGTTAATGGCTTACACGATTATGTTTCCGATCATGCTGATCTGGTGGCGCTTGCGAAAAAGAAACGCGTGGAGATTATTGACGTACGCAAACCGAAGAAATTCAAAGACCTTCATTTCTGGTCGGGCGAAATTCAAAGAGTGCGTTGCCCAAAGATTGCTGTACTGGGAACGGACTGCGCCATGGGTAAAAGAACAACCACGCGCTTTTTAGTTCAGGCCATGCAGAAGGCTGGCTTTAAAGCAGAAATGATTTATACAGGGCAGACTGGCTGGATGCAAGGTGCTAAGTATGGTTTTATTTTTGACAGCACACTTAACGACTTCATTTCTGGCGAGATGGAACATGCTATAGTTCAATGCTGGGAAGAGGTGAAGCCTGATATTATTTTCATTGAAGGTCAATCGAGTTTGCGCAACCCCAGCGGTCCGGCAGGAGCGGAGTGGCTCATTAGCGCTGAAGCTGATGCAGTGGTGTTGCAACACAATCCTGCAAGGAAAAAATATAAAGGACTTGAAAACTATCCTGTTGATATTGCCGATGTTAAAGACGAAATTGATTTGATCAAAATTTATGGAGTGCCTACCGTGGCACTTACGGTTAATACGATGAAGATGAAGAAAACTGATGCCAGAACTTGGGCAGCATCAAAGGAAAGCGAGCTTGGTATTCCGGTGATCCTTCCGCTTGAAGATAGTGTCGAAAGACTTGTGCCAATTTTTAAAAAGATGATTGCCGAAGGAAAACGTAAAGGGTGATTTCTATTTTTTTATCTCACTACTTGATACTTTCTACTTACTACCATTTATGAAAATAAAATCTATAAAATCCTGGACAGCCGATTTGGGCAACACAAAACCTTATACCATTGCATTTAAAACTGTAGATGAAGTAAACAACGCCTTTGTAGAGATTACTCTTGAGAATGGAATTACCGGAATAGGAAGTGGCAACCCAAGTGAATATGTCACCGGCGAAAAATTCCAATCCTGTAAGGAGGCTTTGCAAGAAAACAATATTTCTTTCCTTGTTGGTCAGGATATTCGGGAACTTAATCAATTGACTTTTGAAGTCTGGCAAAAATTTCCGAAGAATCCGGCCGCTCGTGCCGCGCTCGATATTGCTTTGTATGACGCTTTCACTAAGTTTTTGAATATTCCCTTGGTGAAATATCTCGGGCAAAAGATTTATTCACTCCCAACATCTAATACCATCGGAATAAAAAATGTAGACGAGACTTTAAAAGAAGCACAGGAATATCGTGAACGCGGTTTTAAAATTTTAAAAGTAAAGCTTGGAAAAGACCTGCAAGAAGACATTGAACGCATCGTAAAGCTTCGTGAGAAATTCGGAAAGAAATTTGTAATCAGAATTGATGCCAATCAAGGTTACACAGCTGAGAAGACTGTCGAGTTTTATGAAAACACAAAACACCTGGATGTTGAATTGATCGAGCAGCCACTTCCCGCGAAAGCGGTAGCCGAAATGAAAAACCTTCCTGAGGAAATTCGCTTGAAGATTGCCGCCGATGAATCGTTGCTTACACCAAAGGATGCATTAGAGCTAGTGAAGCCGCCGCGCGCCACAGGTATATTCAATATTAAACTGATGAAGTGCGGAGGCATAAGTCAGGCATTGAAAATAGCTGATATCGCTGCTCAGGAAAATGTAGGACTTTTTTGGGGCTGCAATGATGAAAGTATTGTGAGTATCACTGCGGCATTGCACACAGCATTTTCTTGTGCCAACACAAAATATATTGACCTTGATGGAAGCCTTGACTTGGCTCGTGATGTAGTCAAGGGTGGTTTTATTTTAAAAGACGGTGTAATGACTTGTTCAGATAAGCCAGGACTTGGAGTAGACCAACTGTAAAAAAATATCAAACATGTGTCTCATTTTTATTTCACTTCATCGAAATCCGAATTACAAACTGATCGTTGCAGCCAACCGTGATGAATTTTACGCTCGTAAAACAGTGGCTGCAGATTTCTGGGAGGATCATTCGCAAATTATCGGAGGGCGGGACCTAGAGGCGAAGAAACCAGATGGCACGTGTGGCACATGGATGGCTATGAATAAAAACGGTCGCATCGCAATGGTCACCAACTATCGAGACTTAAAAAATTTAAAAACACAAGCGCCTTCACGTGGACATCTGGTTACCGACTTTTTGTTAACTAACGAGCATCCCAATAAATATTTGAAGTCAATTGCGCCAAACGCAAGTCTTTACAACGGATTCAATTTGATTGTTGGCAATGGAGAAGAATTATTTTACCTATCTAATTACCGGGAAGGGATTTTAAAAATTGAAAATGGGTTTCACGGACTGAGTAATCATTTGCTCGACACACCATGGCCTAAAGTTGCAAATGGAAAAGAGAAAATGAAACCCTTGTTTGAGCAACCAAAAATTGATCCTGAGAAAATATTGAATGCTCTTCACAATGAGCAACAGGCGCCAGATGATCAGCTACCCGACACGGGTGTGGGCCTGGAGCGGGAGCGAATGCTTTCTTCTATGTTTATCAAAAGTCCGAATTACGGATCGCGTTGCTCCACGGTAGTTACGATTGATCGCAATAACAAAGTAGAATTTACCGAGCGCGTCTATGATTTAAAAACGTTTGAGTTTATGCAGAAGAGTTTCGCGTTTGACGTTGAAGGATAGTTGACCGCCTTATCCTTCAGCCAATGAATTTCCAAAAATATTCCCCTCACATCTCCACGAGTTTAAAACTAGCCGTGCCCGTTATGTTAAGTCAGCTCGGCCATGTAATGATGGGTGTGATTGATAGCTTGATGGTTGGTCATGTTGGTGCGGTGCCGCTGGCAGGTTCATCGTTGGCCAATGTTGCCTTCAATGTGATTTTGCTTTTTGGTATTGGCGTTTCGTATGCCATCACGCCCTTGGTTGCAGCAGCCCAGGGAGAAAATGATGCAAATAAAATCGGTTCGGTATTAAAGCATGGACTTGCTATCAATCTCACCAATAGTTTTATTTTAGTCGGCCTGGTAATGGCCGCTAAAAATATATTGTACCACATCGATCAGCCAGCAGATGTTGTGGCGGAAGCAATTCCTTATTTGAGTATCATTACCTTTTCGATAATCCCTACATTGATCTTTCAAACGTTCCGGCAATTTACTGAAGGACTTTCACACACACGCATCGCCATGGTTGCAGTCATTGGCAGCAACGTCATTCATATTCCATTGAATTATATTTTTATTTATGGTCGCCTTGGCTTGCCTGCGATGGGTTTGGTGGGCGCAGGCTGGGCTACACTGATCTCACGGATAATCATGGCTTCGGGAATTGCCTTATATGTTTACTACTCTTCCGATTTTAAAAAATACAGATCAGGATTTTCGATCGGAGCATATTCTCGTGAGCTCTTCAGCAAAATGCTTCACATTGGCTTGCCAGCCGGCGTACAATTTATCTTTGAAGTCGCAGCCTTCGATTTTTCGGCAGTCATGATGGGTTGGCTCGGCGCAAAAACTTTGGCAGCGCATCAAATCGCTATCAACCTTGCCACAATTAGTTACATGACAACTTCGGGTCTTGCAGCTGCCGCTACCATTCGTGTGAGCAACGAACTTGGTAAAAAAGATTTCGCTACACTACGCACGGTTGCTTTTGTGTTGCTCTCACTCGCTATAACAATTATGTTTTTGTGGGGACTGCTTTTTATTTTCGGAAAAGATTTCCTTCCGACTCTTTATGTGAGTGATCCCGAAGTGATTGCTATAGCCGCACCGCTGCTGATCATTGCTGGATTCTTTCAGCTGAGTGATGGAATCCAAGTAGTGTGCCTCGGCGAATTGCGTGGTTTGCAAGACGTCAAGGTTCCTTCGTTTTTTATTTTCATCTCCTACTGGATCATCGGCTTGCCATTGGGTTATTGGCTCGCATTCAAAATCAATTGGGGCGCCATCGGCATCTGGACCGGCCTGCTGATTGGCCTCACCCTAACGGCAACAGCGATGGTTCTGCGATTTAACCGAATGACCAATAAGATGAAGCAACCTTCAAAATGATTTTTTGGCGGCATGCCTCCCGAGCTGTCGAGAGGCACCGGGCTATCACTACAAGTCCGGCCACGCGCCAGCTTACACGCTTCGGGCTTTCCATTACTATCCCTTGCCGGAGTCAGGTGCTACATCACTATTCCGACTGACCAATAACTATTAACTATTCTTTTTCCTATCTTTTAGAAACTTTTTTCACCATGCAAGCCAAGCCTGTCAAAGATTCGCAGACAACGATCACTGAGCTCATGATCCCTTCATATGCCAACTTTGGCGGAAAAATTCACGGAGGCATCTTACTTTCTATGATGGACAAAGTCGCGTATGCCTGTTCCAGTAAACACGCAGGCACCTACTGTGTTACGGTCTCAGTCGATAAAGTGGAATTTTTGCAACCTGTAGAAGTTGGTGAGTTAGTTTCTTTGAAAGCTTCAGTCAATTATGTTGGCCGCACCTCCCTTATCGTAGGCATTCGTGTAGAATCTGAAAATGTAAAAACCGGAATGATCAAACACACGAATTCTTGTTACTTCACAATGGTAGCCAAAGGTGACGACAACAAACCAATGCAAGTGCCGGCCCTGATTTTGGAAAACGAAGAAGATGTGAAGCGTTTCATCGAAGCAATACATGTAAAAGGAATTAAAGAAAAAGTGCGGGATGAAATGGACGATGCAAAATCAACGATCGAGATTATCAATGCTAAAGAGATTTTAAAAAATGAACGCTGTATCATTCAATTGGGAATTTAAAATTTGAGTCAAAATGAAATTTCTTCGGCTAACCCCACTATTCTTTTTATTTTTCACTGCTTCTGCTCAGCACCCGCTTATTCTTTCGCAGCGAGAGCAGGCGCCGGTTATCGACAATTTACTTAATGACAGGCTGACTAATCTTTTGCCCGGTTTGATGCGCCGTGAAGGGATGGATATGTGGGTGATTGTTTCAAGGGAATACAACGAAGACCCAATAATTAAGACAATGTTGCCTGCTACATGGATGGCCGCCCGCCGAACAACTATGCTTGTCGTATTTGACAAAGGACCCGATAAAGGATTGGAATATTTGGCCGTTGCCCGCTACGATGTTGGCAAACTCTTTCAGCGAGCTTGGGATCCTGAAAGTCAACCCGACCAGTGGGCACAACTTGGTAAACTTATTGAAGAAAGAAACCCCAAGAAAATTGGTGTCAATAAATCATCAATCTATGGTCATGCCGACGGAATCTCTGCAAATGACTATGAAAATGTTTTGCATGTCGTATCTGCTAAAACGCGTGATCGTGTCGTGTCCGCCGAAAGGCTTGCCGTAGCTTGGCTCGAGACGCGCACAGAAAAAGAAATGGTGATCTATCAACAGATTTGCCGCATTGCGCATGAAATCATTGCTGAAGGATTTTCGGATCATGTAATTCAACCAGGAGTTACAACTACTGACGATGTTGTTTGGTGGTATCGTGAAAGAATTAAGGAATTAAAGTTAGACACATGGTTTCATCCGTCTGTTGAAATTCAGCGAAACGAATCCTCTAATTCCAATGTGATTATACCTGGCGATTTACTTCACGTAGATTTTGGTATTACATACCTGCGCCTGAATACCGACACTCAACAGCATGCGTATGTTTTGAGGCAGAGAGAATCTGATGCACCTGGGTTTTTAAAGAACGCTTTCAAGCAAGCAAATAAATTGCAGGATATCCTGACAGCAAATTTTAAAGAAAAGAAAACCGGCAACCAGATTCTCGCCGATTCGCGCAAGCAAGCCATCGATCAGGGAATCACGCCATCGATCTATACCCACCCGATTGGTTATCATGGCCACGCCGCCGGCACTACTATTGGCATGTGGGACAAGCAAGATGGTGTTCCTCTTACAGGTGATCATCCGATGAATTTTAATACTGCTTACTCAATTGAATTAAACGTAACTGTCGCGATAGCAGAATGGAAGAAAGAAATAAAAATCATGCTGGAAGAGGATGGCTTTTTTGATGAGACAGGTTTTAGATACATTGATGGAAGACAAACCGAACTTATTTTGATTTCTAAGCCGACAAGTAAATAACCGGAATTACATGAATGAAAATTCTAAAAATTATTCACACTACTTATGGTTTTTTCATTTTTATCTTGTTGTTCATTTTGTTATTTCCGTTTTTACTAATTCCAATTCTTTTCCCTTCACAATTTAAACTTACAGGTACCATCAACCGCTGGTGGGCTAAGCTGCTTTTCACTTTCGTGTTTCTTCCGTATGAGATCGAGTGTCATGCAAAGCTTGATCCTAAACGAACCTACATCTTTTGTCCTAACCATTTTTCTTACCTTGACATCCCTACTATGGGGCTGAATCCATGCAACACATTATTTGTGGGTAAGAACGATATGGAGAAAGTGCCCTTCTTTGGATTTATGTATCGGAGACTTCATATCACCGTAAACCGCGAAAGCATTCGCAGCCGCGGACATACGTTGAAGAAAACAATGTTGGCGATTGAAGACGGCAAAAGCCTGGTGATTTACCCTGAAGGAGGGATGATGACGAAACAAGCACCTCAGATGGTTCCATTCAAAAATGGCGCATTTAGAGCTGCTATCGAAAAACAAATTGCAATTGTACCGGTAACGATTCCTTTCAATTGGATAATTTTACCCGATCAAAGCCCGTTAAGGTTGAATTGGGGTAAGGTGAAAGTTATTTTTCATGAACCCATTGAAACAGCCGGACTGACGTTGGAGGACATAAATGAACTAAAAGAGAAAGTTTATAATACTATTGATGAAGAATTGAAAAGACATGCAGATCGATAAAGAAACTCTGAATAAAATAGCACACTTGGCACGATTGGAATTCGACGAAAACGATTCAGAGAAAATGATGAAGGACATGACCAACATTATTTCAT
>Ga0206905_10260_pt1 | contig 12605 bp, 6 predicted proteins | sample Alteio_BWOrgHeat_43_FD_152940 | JGI IMG/M metagenome (GOLD analysis project Ga0206905, IMG submission 152940) | Enriched cells from forest soil in Barre Woods Harvard Forest LTER site, Petersham, Massachusetts, United States -... | ecosystem: Environmental > Terrestrial > Soil > Temperate forest >...
TGGTACTTCGAAGTGTGGAACGAACCCAATATCGATTTCTGGGGTGGAATCCCGCGAGATCGTTCGTATTATGAGCTCTACGAGCACACGGCGCGCGATCTGAAGGCCGTGCATGCGAGGATTCGCGTGGGCGGCCCGGCAACCGCCGCAATTGCGTGGATCAGCGACTTTCTCAAGTTCACCTCAGAGCACCAGGTCCCGGTTGACTTTGTCTCCACGCACGCCTATGCGGACGATACGACGCTCGACCTCTTCGGCACAGACGAGGACATCCCGATGGATGAGCGCGAGTACCGCGCCTTGTCTCGGGTGCGGGAAGAGATCAAGGCTTCAGCCATGCCGAATCTGCCGTTCTTCTTGACCGAATGGAATGTGCAGGGGCAGCGGGAGTCGCGTGACTCAACTTTTGTGGGGCCAGCGCTGGCAAATACCATCCGCCAGTGTGATGGCTTGGTGAACATGATGTCGTTCTGGACCTTTTCCGACGTGTTCGAGGAAGGCGGTCCGATAGCCAGGCCTTTCGTAGGCATGTTTGGATTGCGAGCCGAAGGCGGGATCAACAAGCCAAGCTACTACGCATACGGTCTATTGCACAAACTGGGAGCCGAGCGCATTGCAAACCCGTCAAAGAACGCGATCGTGACCAAGACTCGGGATGGCGGGCTAGCCATTGCGGCGTGGAATCTGGTTGATCCCGGCGAGCAGGGGAGTTCGCGGACGATGACTTTGGTTTTTCAGCATCCCTCTCCTGACATGCGCGTCACCACGCAGCGCGTGGATGAGAGCCACGGCAATGTGCTGCCGTTCTATGCGAAGATGGGCAGCCCGCAGTATCCTTCTCCTGCTCAAATCGAGGAACTCAATGGGGAAACCGCTTTACCGCTTCCAGAAGAAACAAAACCGGAACATGGGCAAATACAGCTGAGACTCACGCCGAATACGCTGGTTCTCGTTCAGGTAGATCGATAACTCGTTCTCGTAAGTGCCAAGGCGATGGACTTATGCAGCGGACTTATGCAGCCTCCGCCGTCTTGGGAGGAATGAACGCGAAGTCCTTCATCATGGCCTTAAGCGCAGCTTTGCTGATCTGCGTTTCATGCAGCAGCAACTCCGACGACTGAATGAGCGCGTTGGCGTGGAACCATTCCTGGGTGACGTTGTCGCACAGGCAATTGAGCAGCGCGAGGAGAGACATTCCCTGATGGTGCGCCATCCACTCGCGGACAAGATCGCCGCGGTGTGTTGAAGTCGTGTAGTCAGTGGATTCGTAAAACCCGAAGGGGCCGACCCATCCGGCGGAGGCCATGTGGCGCAAGTTGCGGATGGCTTCCGCGGTATCCACGCCCAGCGCAAGGAAAGTGGAGTATGGAGAGATTACGGGTCCGGCGGTTGCCTCACTGAAAACAGCAACCTGCGGCACGCCGAAGGCATGATAGCCGTAGTTGCCGGCGTCATCGCGGCGTGCTGCGCCTGACTCCGAGATTCCCCATGGAATGCCCTGCGTGCGAGCGTATGCCTGCTGCACATGGACGCACGCCTGCATCATGTCGGCGAGCAGAGTGTTGGGGTAGCTGCGCATCCACAGACTCGGCATCATGTACTCAAACATCGTTCCAGTCCAGGACAGGACAATGTGCGTGCCGAATGCGACGGTGTGGTCGCGGGCGAGCTTGAACCAGCTTTGTTGCGGCAATTCGCCGCGAGCGACCGCCAAAAATGTTGCAATCCGCGCTTCGGAAGCGAGCATGTCATAGGAGGCCTCGTGCGCGCGCTGATTGCGGACGTCATATCCAATGGACAGTGCAGACTCAGGGCGAGTTCTCGAAGATTGCGGACCGCTGAGGGCAAAGCGGTGTGAAGTTCTTCCGCGAGGGTGCGCTTGTCTCCATCGAGGTGGGAATGCGGCGCGAGGTTGCGCTCGAGCATCTCGGCGAAGAGAGCGGCCTGATCGATGCTGAGCAATTCAAATCCGGCGTTTAGATCGAATTCCGAGACCTCACGGAGAGGAGCGAACTGGGGCAGCAACCACGGCAGATATTCGCTTACAAGCGTCTGTATGGCTGTAATTCGACGGAGAGTCTCGTCAGCCCACCATGGGTCGGCTGCTGACCCGTCTGCCGGCGCCGCTTGAAATGCTTTTGCCGCCGAGGGTAACCACGCCAGCCATTCTGTAATAGCGGCATCGTGCCCAGGGAGCGAAATCTTGGAGATGGCCGGGGACAACTTACCCTGCGCACTGAGAACATCCCAATGGGTGCGAATGCCAGCGAACAATTGGCGGGAGAGCAGCGGCTTTTTGAAAAGGGCAAGCGTGCCGGAGTGAAGCGTGTAGAGCGATGCGACCAGGTTTCCGCTGTCGACGGTCGAAACGAAAGGGCTGGCCTCAAGGGGCTGGCACGTCCTGGTGTCGAACCAGTTATAGAGATGACCACGCAGTTTTTCAAGACGGCTGATGGTGTCGAGGCTTTTCTGGGTGAGGAATGCATACTCGGGAACAGAGAGAAACCCAAGCTCGCACGCTGCCTGTCGTGCATTGAGGAGAAGGCCGATGTTGGTGGGAGACACGCGAGGAGCCTCTCTCATGCCCTTCTCTTCCACGTTATCGGGAACGAGATAGTTGTGGCTCTCACCGCCGAATTGATTAAAGTAGCGCCAGATTCTTAACGCATGTGCATGGAGAAAACTGCGATCGGAAGGGCTCAGCTGTTTCGTTTCCTGTGGGGGGCGATTGAGCCACGCCGTGAGAACCGTGGCCATGCACCATCCAAGGAGAATCGGTGCGGAGACGAGGAAAGCTGCGCGATGAGGCGCGAAGAGAAAGATGACTATGGCGAGGGTGCAGGCGACGACCGGCATCAATGCCAGGTATCGGTCAACGGGCGTCGACTTTCGGGTTTGCGACTCGGCTTCAGCGGCAGTTTCCCACTCGAGCAGCCGCTCGCCTGTAATGAAGCGGCGAATCAGCGCGCGCATGACCGCATCGAGCGAAAGAAGCGCCTGATGAGGAAGGAAGAAGAGGTTCAGCAGTGTTAACTGCGCGGAATGCGCGGCTCCGGACATGGCTTGGCCGACACTGCCCTCACGTCCGCTCAAGAGCGCGCGGCCAACGCTGAATGCGGTCTGCACAATTGTGGGGAAGAAGAAGAGCAGAAGAAGGGCGATCGTCCAGTACACGGGGCCGCCGGGAAGCCAGAGCCATCCGGCGACGAAGAGGATGAAGGTGAAAGGCTCCACCAGCGAGCGCCTTAAATTATCGAAGATCTTCCAGCGAGAAATGGTTGAGATCGGGTTGCGGACAAGGCGGTTTGACTCGTCGGGAACGCGCGAAAACATCCAGCGGGCAATCTGCCAGTCGCCGCGCACCCAGCGATGCTTACGCCGGGTATACGCGCTGTAATGCGTCGGGTAGTCGTCAATCAATTCGACATCGGTGATAAGGCCCGCCCGCGCATACGATCCTTCGATGAGGTCGTGGCTGAGCAAAGTGTTGCGTGGGAATCGCCGATTCAAGACTGTATGTAGAGCGGCGACTTCGTAGATGCCCTTGCCGGTAAAACTGCCCTCGCCGTAAAGGTCCTGGTAGGCATCGGAGATCGCGCGCGTATAGACGTCGAACCCGCTTTGACCGGAGTACAGGGCTGCGAGACGAGAGCGGGTTGCGGAGCTGACGCTCACGCCGACGCGCGGTTGCAGGATTCCATACCCCTCTGCAACGATTCGCAGTTTGGGATCAATGATGGCCTGGTTCAGCGGGTGTGCGATGGCTCCGACAAGCTTTGCCGCGGTGCCGCGCGGAAGTTGGGTATCGGAATCCAGGGTCAGGATGTAGCGAACAGTCCTGAGCGCATCAAGGCGTCCGGCCTTGATCGGGAATGCGTCGAACTCGCCCATGAGCAGTTTGTTGAGATCAAGCAGCTTGCCGCGCTTGCGTTCCCATCCCATCCAGACGCCTTGCCGCACGTTAAAGATCCGGTGACGATGCAGAAACAAGAACGAACCGTTACGAGGCGAAGAGTAGCGAGCATTCAGATCATTGATCAGCTGAATCGCAAGGTCGACAAGCGGATTGCTGTCATGCGTGTGTGGTTTGCTCACAGAATCAGGGAGGTCCGTGATCAGGGCGAAGTGAAGGTTGGGGTCACGATTGGCAAGAAAGCGGACTTCGAGTCCATTAACCATCTCCCTGACCTGCTTTTCATTCAGCAGCAGCGTCGGCACAGCGACGAGCGTGGCGCAATCGGGGGGAATGCGCTCACAAAAGTCAAGCTTGGGTAGCGATTCAGCGTCGAAGATGGAAGTAGTGGCATTGTTGACCAGTTCAACGGCGCATTGCATCGCCGGCATGATCATTAGAAGAAATGCGATGGCCAGCCGTCCGAAGAGTGGATAGTTAGGAAGAAGAGGGAAGACCGCGGCGGCGATGAAAAAAATTGTGATGAGCTCGATGCTGGTGATATAGAAGTCGTCCGCGTTGCGGCGAATAAATGTGCGGATCCGGAACGAGACGGGGGGATGGAAATTGACACGCTCCGCGAGCCTGGCAAACCCCTTATCGACAAGGTAATAGCCAATGTGACTATAGCGCTGCAGCTGGCGAGGATCAGAATAGTCTCGGCTCACGCCCTCGCGCGCGAGTTCCAGGGCCTGGGCAGCGACTTGTGCTTCGGTTAAATCGGAGTGGCGGGCAATCAGGGCCACGCGATTGCGATATTGCTGCCGCGATTCCAGATCCATTTTGGAATAGGTGCCCGCTGGATCGTCCCCCAGTGCCGCGTCAAAGACAATGAGCGACTCGAGTAAGCTGCTCCACTCCGAGTTCATCACGACGCGCAAACTGGAAAACAGTAACCTGATGCGAGCATCCGACTCAACGTCGCGAGTCTTTAAAGAGCGTTCGGCCGCGGCAAGAATGTTCTCGAGCAATACAAAATTGAGATATGCGGGAATATTCCAGATCTCCATCAGAAGAAGCGGCTCATGAACCTGCAGCTCCTGAACAAATAGCGCGAGACTCGCGGCGGATACGTCTCCGAGAACCGCGTCGAGATAGACCGCGGCCAGAGTTGCAACTCGCGGTTCCTCGCCGTTCGCACCCAGCAGAACTCGGGGCAGGTCATCGCGATCTCGAGGCTGGGGAGTAACGCCTGCAACGGCAAACCGCAATAGCCTCGGATTTCCGCGCAGATCGAGAAGTCCGGTTACCGGCTTATCGTTTCGAACATTCTGCGGCAGATTGGCGAGCTCAATCTCCAGGCGTTCCACAGCCGTACGCGCAGCGGCGACCCTCTTTTGGAATCCGCTTGGCGTTGCAGGCCGGAGAGAGACTTCCCAGGACGCAGCGGAGTGCGCAGCTCTCTTGATAACCTCGATTCGTTCTCCGTTCAACACGCGCTTTGCATCCAGTATGGAGATGGTTTCATTCATCCGTTCCTCATCGATAACTGGCGGCCTGCATCTCGAACATCTCGGCGTAGCGGCCGCCCAGCGCCATAAGCTGCGAGTGATTTCCTTCTTCGACCAGCCGTCCGCCCTCGAGTACTACAATCCGGTCGGCCATGCGCACGGTGGAGAACCGATGCGAGATCAGAAGCGCCATCTTGCTTTCAGTTAACTCCGCGAATCGCTCGAATACTTCCAGCTCGCTGCGCGCATCGAGAGCCGCGGTGGGTTCATCGAGAATCAACAGTTGTGCATCTCGAAGGTAGGCTCGTGCCAGAGCCAGTTTCTGCCATTCGCCGCCGGAGAGATCCACGCCGGTGTCAAATCGTCTTCCGAGCATCTGGTCGTACCCGCGCTCGAGCTTGGCAATGACTCCGGCGGCGAGGCTTTTCTGCGCAGCGGACTCGATTTCGCCAGGAGAGTGTGGAACCTCAATGCGCCCCACGGCGATGTTCTCCCGCGCTGTCATCTCATACCGCATGAAGTCCTGAAAGATTACGGCTATTTCGGCATGGAGTTCAGCCAGGTCGTAGTCACGCAGGTCTTTTCCATCGAGCAGGATTTCTCCCTCTGTCGGATCGTAGAGGCGCGTAATGAGCTTGACGACCGTGGTCTTTCCCTGTCCGTTCTCGCCGATCAGTGCTACGCGTTCGCCCGGTTCGAGTGTGAAGTTGAAATTCTTGAGCACACGGCGCTCGCTCCCGGGATAGGCAAACGACACGTTGTGAAATTCGAATCCGCGGCGTATCTGCCGGGGAACGGGCAGGCCATCGGCCTTCGATTCCACGCGCGGCTTCATTTCGAAGAAAGCGAGCAGGTCGGTAAGGAAAAGAGCCTGATCGGCGACACCCGAAGCTGTGGAAAATGCCTGTTGGATATTTGCCATTGCCTGCATGATGGCGGTGGTGATCAGGGTTAGATCGCCGATAGTGTATTGGCCGTTTACCGTGCGCCAAATGCTGTATCCGTAGGCGCCGTAGTATCCAAGCTGCCCGATGATAGCCAGTACGCCGCCCCACAGGAGACGGCGTCTGTTGAGCGCAACGTTCTGTTCGTAGATTCTTTGGGACAGCGCGGAGAAACGCTCGGTGAGATAGTTGCTCAAATTAAAGAGCTTCAGTTCCTTCGCTGCTTCCTTGCTTCCGCCTACCTGGCGGAGATAGTCCATCTGCCGGCGCATCGGCGTCTGCCTGAAATTCTTGGCATAGGTGAGGAAGGCGAAGTGGCTCTCACCGAGGAACGCGGGGATGATTCCCGCAACCAGAAGAAGCAGCAGAAACGGTGAGTACCTAATGAGCACGGCGGAAAAGGCGATTGCCGTAACTGTTTGCTGGATGAGCCTGCCCATCTGCTGAATCATTGCCAGGCGATCGGTGGCCTGCACTCGCGCACGCTCCAGGCGGTCGTAGAACACCGGGTCTTCGTAGACGGTTACGTCCAGCGCCGCCGCCTTGCGCATTACCTCCACACTCACGTGATGGGTGTACCGGTCGGCAAGCAGGTTGTCGAAGTAGTCGACGGAACGTGCGAGAATTCCGGTAATGACAGCAAGGGCCATCTCCGAGCCCACCAGCCACCAGAAATGCTGCGGAAGAGGCTGGTGCAGGCGAATGCGAGTTACGCCATCGATGATGAATCGTCCGATGATGCCGATGCCTACGGGAAGGAACGCCACCACGATGCGGATGGCGATGTTCCAGAACACGACAGCAGGCCCTGACTCCCAGACGAACCGAAGCACCGGCGGCACATTCCTGAGCGCGCGCACGCGATCGGCCCACGCGCTTCCCCCCTTGGCGGGCGCCTCAGAATTTGTATCGCCGGATGCAGAGGCAAGTTCCGACTGGTTGAGTTCGGTGGACATCAACTTCCTTGGTTTCCGTGGTTGGTTGAATGGCTGGAATACCAACCGCTGTGCGGGCAGAAATCCGTGATGACGCAGTGATCTGCAATCCGGGGCCGCATCTAGTGGATACGATGCGGACTAGCGGGGCATTGTTGTTTCGAGGCCCAACTCAAGGCAACGGGCTGACGATTGACGCCCGATCAAGACTCGTATGGTTTGAAGCCTGCGCCATCCATGCCGCGCTGCGCCTCGGGGTTCTTCATGAAAGTATCCCATACGAACCCCGATCGGGCGTTTTCGGCCATCAGCATTGTGATGCCCGTATCGATCCCGACAACATCGGGATCATACCAGTCGGTCAGCGGGTTAAATGCGTCAATGAATCCGTAGCGGCACCAGGCCTTTGGATAGTGGTCGTGAATGGTGTGCAGGACCCGAAGCGTTGCGGCGGGCTGAAAGGGAATGGAACCTCCCGCGGCCGCGGGCACAACAGTTCCATCGATCGGCCCCATGGCCGGCGGCCCTCCCCACGCCACGTATCCCTTGGCGGAATCCGATGCGGTAATGCCCCACAGGGCATTGCTGTAATCGGGAAACTGCGGATTCAGCTCCACGCAAAAGCGCCGATGGACGTCGGTGGCGATGATGGAGTTCTGGAAATAATCGGCATAGCGATCCCGCTTCTTGCGGAAATCGAACCACGCCTGCGAATACTGATTAATGAACAGCGGCGCATAGGATCCGATGTAGCGCATGCCATCGTACTCGAAGATCTTCCGCTTCCACGCGAACCACGTTTCACTCGGCAGCGGGTGGGTAGCCGAGCCCATTCCGAGCAGGTACATCATCATCAATTCGCTGTAGTCCTCCCACCGCGAAGGGATGAAGCCCGACTCCGGCGTCCAGCCATGGGAGAGCAGAGTCGTGTCTTCCGAGAGCCAGGTCCACTCCACGCGGTCGAAGATGGCGTGCGCCAGCTCCTGGATGTCTCTGTCGTTGAAGTGCTGCTTGCAGGTCATAATCCCGCACAACAGCAACGCCGTATCGACCGAGGACACTTCAGAGTCCCACACTCGCTCGCCCGTATTGATGTTGGCGAAATGATAGAAGAATCCGCGATGCGTGGGCAGCTTGTGCCAGATGAACGAAAGCGTGGAAATCACGCGATGACGCGCATCTTCATAGCTGACAAACCCCCGCATCTGGCCGATGCAGATGGCGGTTAATCCGAACCCCGTCGACGCGATGCTGGCAACGATACTGGTATCGTTTGTGAGAACATTACAGCGGTCCTTGATGAGTCCGGTTTCGGGATTGCCCTGTTCCCAGAAGAAGAGAAAATTGGCGTGTTCAAGGTCGTTGAGAAACTGATCGTCCGCCGGAGTCAGGCCGCTCGAGGGTGGGGTGGGAGGCGGTTCGTGCGATGTCCGTCGGTTCCGCTCCTGTGCGGGCGGCTCCAGGGCCGCCAGGGGACCGGCGGACAGCGGGAGGCCGAGCGAGAGAGCGGCAATCTGTTGCAGCATGCGGCGGCGCGCCACGCTGCGCAGAGCAGGCGGGCCTGGCTCCGATGCTTTACGGGCAATCATCTCGTCTGACTCGTGGGGTGGCTCCAAGTCGCGTGATCTCCGCCGGTTGGCCCGGTGCAAAACGATTTCGACAGCCAGAATTTTAGATGCTTTGAATGGGTCGACGGTGCGTGAGTGGAGTGCATCAAAACATTTTGGCCTCGCGTCAAATGAACCAGGACGTCTTTTGGACTTTCGAACTCGATGAAGTGGAAACCTTTGATCACCTGGATGGCAATCCTGGCAGCGCTGGGCGCGGGTATCGCGATCCTGATAGTGCGCAGCCATCTCTGGCGCCCGCGAACCATTACAATCCAGGGCGCGGTGATTCGCCGCGACTCGGACCCGCGTCGGCAGCTGCCTCTTTCCGACGTTACCATTACCGCTTCCGATGGCCTGCTCGCCTTGACCACCAAATCCGATGCCTCGGGATACTTCAAGCTCAACTTCAAAGAGAACTTTTGGCCCGGCCAGAAGGTGCAGCTGTCTTTCCGTGACCCCCAGTATGAACCCTTCGAGCTGACCCTTCCCATCGGCCTTCGAACGGCCGCCAGACGGCTTTACGTAGCCGAGTTGACATCTCTGGCTCCAGAGGAAGCACCGCCCGTGAGCAAGAAGGTTGCCGTAGTCGGCAACGTGCGCATTCGATACACAGTCAACTCGCAGGGGGATGAGAACATCGGCAGCGCGGCCAACACGTTCCAGGTAGTGAACAACGGCAATGTCCCGTGCAATGGAGAAGGGCCGTGCTCTCCGGACGGAGTGTGGAAGGCAGCAACGGGAGAAGTGACACTCGACGCCGGCTCAGGCAACGACTTTCGCAATGTCAGCGCCTCGTGCATTGCCGGCCCATGTCCATTCACCCGCATCGACCCCACCGGATTTCAGCATGGCGGTCGCGTGATCACAGCGCGAGCGCTCGACTGGTCCAACACGGCCACCTTTCTTGTCGAAGCCGAAGTCTTCAGGACCTCCATCAATTCCAGCGTGCGCGAGTCTTACCCCGTCGTGTTCGGGCGCACTCTCAACTTTGTCCTGCCTGCGACGGCTGAGGGCGTGAGCATTGAAGCGGATCTCGATAAGACGCCGATGATTTTTCCGCTCGGACCGGAGCTTTTGTTGAGCTGGGCTAATTGCACCGCGCGCGCCAGCCGGGACAGCGCAAGTTCCACCGTCTACCGTTGTGAGCTGAAGCCGGCTTATCGCTTTTGATCAACCTGCTCAGACCGTCTTGACGTCCGACTTTGCTCTGCCTTACTGTGGGTACCAGCGCGAAGGGCGCATCCAGTCCGCGGAAAGGGCAGTGCCCACCTTGCATTTCACAATTTCGCGAAACTTCTTTCCAGCCTGACCAGCGCGGACTCCAGGCGACACACGAAAGGAGCTTCGTATGCCTGACAGGACCCTGCCTGCCGATCCCAACATTGAACAATACAAAAAGCAAGCCAAAGACCTGATCCGCGATTGCCGCGCGGGTCTGCCCGATGCCTTGGCCCGCCTTCAGCGCCATCACCCGGAAGAGGATCGTGCTCCTCTTGCCCTCACCGCCGCACAACTCGTCCTCGCGCGCGAGCACGGATTCGGCAGTTGGCCTCAGTTCGCGGCTCAGATTGAGACTCTTCGTATCCAACGCTCCGTGGCGTCGATAACGGATCCGATCGCAGCCTTTCTGGTAGCTGCCTGCGTCCAGCGCAACGCCCATAACTCCGGTACTACCGAAGAGGCGGAGGCCATCCTGGCCCGCTACCCGAATGTTGCACGCGCCAACATTTACACAGCAGCTGCGCTTGCAGACGAGTCTGCCGTGCGGGGCTTTCTCGCATCCGATCGCACACTCAGCACCAGCCTGGGCGGGCCTTACGGCTGGGATGCGCTGACGCACCTTTGCTTCTCGCGTTACCTGCGTGTTGACCATGACCGCTCCGATGCTTTTGTCCGAACAGCCCGCGCTTTGCTCGACGCCGGTGCAAGTCCCAGTACCGGCTTCCACGATACCTGGGACAACAAGCCGATCTTCGAAACCGCAATCTATGGCGCGGCAGGAGCAGCTCATCATCCTGGTGTAACCCGCCTCTTGCTCGAGTATGGCGCCGACCCCAACGACGATGAGACTCCCTACCATGCGCCGGAGAATTACGACAACACGGTGACAGGAATTCTTCTGGAAAGCGGCAAGCTGAACGAGCGCAGCAAGTCGTGGATCCTGGTGCGGAAGGCGGACTGGCATGACTACGATGGCATGAAGCTGGCCCTCGACCATGGCGCCGACCCAAATTTCATCCCCATGTGGGGCAACAGCGCTCTGCAGCACGCCATTGAGCGTGACAATCGCATCGACATAATTCGCCTGCTGCTTGACCGCGGAGCCGACCCCTTAATCCCCAACAGCCATGGAAGGTCCGCCGCCGTGATGGCCGCGCGTCGAGGCCGAGGCGACGTGCTCAGGCTTCTGGCCGAGCGCAACGTGGACCCCGGTTTTCAAGAGGTGGATGGCCTGATTGCTGCCTGCGCTCTCGCCGACGATGCGGCTATAAGAGTGCTCACCACGCAAAACCCAAAGCTGAAAGAGGAGCTTCTTGCCGAAGGCGAAAACCTGCTGGCGCAGTTTGCCGGCGTGGGCAACGAACCCGGAGTGCGCTCCTTGCTCGATTTCGGAGTTCCGGTTGATGCACTCTATGCGGGAAATGGCTACTTCGGCATCGCTCCCGGTTCGACAGCTTTACACGTGTCCGCATGGCGCGGGGAATGGCAGGTCACGACGCTGCTCCTCTCCCGCGGAGCAAATGTGAATGCCGTCGATGGTGTGGGCCGCACAGCGCTACAGCGCGCCGTGCTCGCCTGCACCGATTCCTATTGGAAACGGCACCGCTCGATTGATTGGGTCAGGCCGCTCATCGAAGCCGGCGCAAGCCTTGAAGGCATCGAGATTCCGTGTGGCTATGCAGAAGCCGATGAGTTGCTGATGCGGGCCGCAAATCGAATTAGGGGAAGGGAACTGCCTTGAAGGCGATGGGTAGCCTGGAGAAAAAAAGGAAGCGCGCAGTCATCGCTGCGCGCTTCACCCTACAGCCAATGATCTCGTCGTAGTTATGCCTCCGGAACTGTCGGCCGCAACTCAACTTTCTTTGTCCTGATAGTCACTTTAGACGGTGTCAGGTCCGGACCATCCCATCCGTCTTTGGTGGCTTCCACCTGGATCTCGCCAGCGGTCTTGGTGCTTTGAATGATCACCTGCGCGAGCCCGTTGAACACCGAGCGCTTGGGCTCCTTGTCGCTTTCCTGGCAATTGGGATCGCCGTTGCCGACGCCGATCAATGCGCCCTCTCCGGTGACCTTGAAGCCGATCCGGTTATCCGCGTTCGGAACCAGTCGACCTTCCTTGTCCAGCACTTCGACCTTGAGAACTGCAAGGTCTTCGCCGTCGGCATTGATCTCATTGCGGTCGGCGGTCAGCCTAATAGCGACTGTCGGTCCGGTCGTTTCGCGCTTTTCGGTCAGAACCACCTTTCCATCCTTTGATCCGCGCGCTTCAATCAATCCCGGTTCGAACTTCACCTTCCACTCAACGTGCTCGAGGCGCGGAACCTTCTTGCTGCCCAGGCTCTTGCCGTTGACCAACAGCTCCACCTCATCCAGGTTGGAGTAAACCCAAACCCGAATCTCATCGCCCTCCCGTCCCTCGAAGTTCCAATGCGGGAACAGGTGCAGCGAAGGCTCCTTGCCCCACCATGCTTTGTAGTAATAGTAGTTGTCCT
>Ga0206905_10162_pt1 | contig 12554 bp, 9 predicted proteins | sample Alteio_BWOrgHeat_43_FD_152940 | JGI IMG/M metagenome (GOLD analysis project Ga0206905, IMG submission 152940) | Enriched cells from forest soil in Barre Woods Harvard Forest LTER site, Petersham, Massachusetts, United States -... | ecosystem: Environmental > Terrestrial > Soil > Temperate forest >...
CGGCAATCCACCTTTGCCACGCAATTCACCACAACATGTCCATCAAAAAACCACGTCTAGCGCACCATTTTCCCCAAAAACCCCAGTTAAATGGCACACCCCCGCAGCTAACTTTTTTCCGAAAAAGTATGAATCCCGCACTCCAATTTTTTCCCACCCCAACGCCCACTCCTAGGATCAGCCCCCGCCTCCGGAATCGCCGTGCAAGGCTCACACCCAATGCTCGTATACCCGCGGTCATACAGTTCGAGCCGAGGAATCCCCTCTGTTTCCGCATACTTAGTAACCCGCGCCCAATCCCAATCCGCGAGCACGCTCACTTTCTTCATCTTCTTACCCGTCGGAGTCGTATGATCCTCCACCTTCTTCAACCCCGCCCGAGTAGGCGACTGCTCCCGCCGTAACCCCGTGAACCACCACGAGTAAGGCTCCAGCGACCGCATCAGCGGCTCCACCTTCCTCACTCTGCAGCACTCCGTAGGCTGCACAATATGCAGCTTCCCAAATTGCCCCTCAAACTCTTTCACAGTAGTAGAAGGCCTTGCATTCACAAGGTTTAGCCTCCACTCCTCCACCATCCGGTCGCGATAAGCAATCAACTCCTTGAAGTGATATCCCGTCTCCAGAAAGATCACCGGCACGTCCCGCAAATGCTGTCGAAGCATATGCAAAACCACCATATCCTCCGTCTGAAAACTGCTCGTAAAGCAAACAGAATCAACAGCAGCATCGCGCAAAATCCGCTCCACCAGCGCCTCGGCGCCCATCACCTCATAATCAACCGCGGCCTCCGCAACACTCATTCCGTCACCCCCGCCAAACGCAAAACCTCGTGCCCATCACTCACAACCCCACCATTCGCAAACCCCTGAATCCGCAAGAGATCTTCTGCCCCAATCTCTCGCGCCGAAATCGCCACAACCCCAGCCAACTGCAAAGCCCTCACCGCTCCAACCAACGAAACCGCAGGAATCAAGGCATCATCCACCACAACAGCTCGCTCCCCCCGAGCCAGCAATCCCTCCCTAACTCGCTCTGCGAGTTCAACTTGCCCTGGCACCAAAACCAACACCGTCTGTCGTTCTTCCTCAACCGAACTATCCACAGCAGCAACGATCATCCCTGCGCCAACGGTGGCATTCGTCAACCCATCAATCAAAATCAGCGACCCCGTCCATCGATTTTCCCCATAAGCATCGAAGAACAAAGGCAGGTTTGTCTCAAACTCCACCTCGGCAATCTCATTCATTTCCAACTGGTTAGTCGCCCCATGCTCTAACGAGTTCACATCAACCTTGTATCGAATCGCCCGCACAGTAGCGCGCACGGTCCTGGTCGTATGCTTCGCCACATAGGTCCGCCCCACCACCAGCGGCTCCTCATGCATCCACACAATCATCGCGCGAAACCGCCGACTAACCGCCGGCAAATGATCAACTTCCGAAGCCGCTACAAGCATCTCCCCGCGGCTCAGATCGATCTCATCCTCAAGTTCCACCGTAACGCTCTGCGGATAAGCAGCTGCAGCAAGATCACCATCGTAAGTAACAATGCGGCTAACAGTGCTTTCCTTACGCGAAGGCAGCGCCATCACTCGATCACCAGCCCGCAAAACCCCACGCGCTACCTGACCAGCAAATCCACGAAAATTCGCATCCGGCCTCAACACCAACTGCACCGGAAATCTCAAAGGTCCATCCGCTTCACCCACACGTAGCGGCACTGTTTCGAGATATTCCAACAAGGTCGGCCCTTCATACCAAGGCATCGCCGCGCTTGGAGTAACGACGTTGTCGCCCTCCAACGCACTCACCGGAATAACAGTTACGCTCTCCAATCCAAGTTGCGACGCCAGCGCCACAAACTCCCCACGAATCGCCCCAAAGCTCTCTTCCGAGTATCCGACCAGGTCCATCTTGTTCACCGCCGCCACGACGTGCGGAATCCCAAGTAACGAGGCGATATACGTATGCCGCCGTGACTGCGGCAACAACCCACCCTGCTTCAAAAACGCCTTCGCATCGATCAATACAATCGCCACATCCGCCGTAGAAGCCCCTGTGGCCATGTTCCGCGTGTACTGCTCATGCCCCGGCGTATCGGCAATGATGAACTTGCGCCGCGCGGTCGAAAAATACCGATAGGCGACGTCGATCGTAATGCCCTGCTCGCGTTCCGCCTTCAACCCATCCGTCAGCAGCGAAAAATCCACATGCCCATTTGCTGCCCGATTCACGCGGCTCTTCTTTACCGCTGCCAACTGGTCTTCGTACACACTCTTCGTGTCATGCAGCAGGCGCCCAATCAGCGTGCTCTTCCCATCATCAACACTGCCGGCTGTCGTAAACCGCAGCATCTCCTGCTCCAAGTGAGCCTCAAGAAACTCTTCAAACCTTACCGATTCCTCAACCATTAGAAGTAGCCCTCCCGCTTCTTCACTTCCATCGAGCCTTCTTCATCGTGGTCGATCGCGCGATTCTCGCGTTCGCTCCGCCGGAACGTCATCAGCTCTTCAATAATCTTTGGTAGCGTGTCCGCCTCACTCCGCATCGCTCCCGTGCAAGGCAGGCATCCCAACGAGCGCATCCGAACCTTCACCGTCTCCACTGTCTCGCCCGGCAACAGTTTCATCCCATCGTGCACCAGCGTCATAGCTCCACCCCGCATCACGAGGGGACGTTCCTTCGCAAAGTACAGCGGCACAATCGGAATCTTCTCGGCATGCAGGTACAGCCAGATATCCAACTCCGTCCAATTCGACAACGGGAATACGCGGATACTTTCGCCCTTCCGTAGCCGCGAGTTATAAAGACTCCAAAGTTCAGGCCGCTGATTCTTCGGGTCCCACTGCCCCGCCGTATCGCGGAAGCTATATACCCGCTCCTTAGCCCTGCTCTTTTCCTCATCCCTCCGCGCCCCGCCAAACGCCGCGTCGAAGCCACCCTCTTCCAGTGCGTCCAACAAGCTGCGCGTCTTCAATAGTCCGCAGCAATTTTGCGTTCCCAACGTATAGGGATTCGCCCCTGCAGCAATCGCCTCTTCATTGCGGTGCACAATCAGGTCAGCGCCAATCTCTTTGGCATACGCGTCGCGAAACGCGATCATCTCAGGAAACTTGTAGCTCGTATCGACGTGCAGTAAGGGAAATGGAATCTTTCCTGGATAGAAAGCCTTTTGAGCAAGCCGCAGCATGACGGATGAATCTTTTCCAATCGAATACAGCATTACCGGTTTGGCAAACTCCGCCACCGCTTCGCGCAGTATCGCAATGCTTTCAGCCTCGAGCGCTTGTAGATGGTTCAATCGGGCCGGATGGCTTACTGCTACTTGATCCAAAGCAATCATCAGAATTATCCGTTCAGGGAAGGAAATCTATCGGGAGTAGCAAAATCGCAGACTTCCGAAATTATGGGGATGGCGGTAAGAAAGGAAGGGAGATGATCCGTTAGCGGGGACAGCGCCGGAGAGTATTTCTCCAGCAACAACACGCGCGCTCAAGCGAAAACATCATGTAATAAAGTATAGGACCCGCCGATACCCACCGCAACCATAGGCAAATCCTTCCCGATCTCACCAAAAATTGAGGACCAGACACCCCAGGCAAATCTCTGGTAAACTAATCAAGTTGATGCAGCGATCCAGCAAGCCTACCCAATGCGCTTGAGCCACACGGAAAGCCCATATCCATCGACATCTCACCGCAGCAAATTTCGGGGCGTAGCGCAGTCTGGTAGCGCACCTGGTTCGGGACCAGGGGGTCGGAGGTTCGAATCCTCTCGCCCCGACCATTCTTCCTTTTGAGCCCTTTTGACGATCATGTCGAACGGCTTTCTATATGTGGGACAGACATTTACGGCGTCTACCGAAAAGTTCGAAACTACCATTCTGAGCAATTTGGCCTTTTCGACCGGATTTCGCGAAACATACAGATAATAGGCACTATTCGCGAGTTCGAAAATCTTTTGCGCGTCGAGTGCTCTATCCCCGGTTTCCCCGCTGGTGAAACCCTGAATCGCCATCTTGACCTGCTGTTCTTCCATTCGCCATTCCGTCATCAGGCGCTCCCAGAAGTCTTCCGCAATCTTTCCGTCCAGCTTGTCAGAGTAGGCCTTATCCATTCGATTGCGGATCGAGGTTAGGCGTGATTCCAGGAACGTCCTTTCCTGGCTGACCTTGCCCCGCGCTCGCCTTTGGTCGTCGCGCAGGCGATCGACTATCTGGGAGACGATCTCCGTAGGTACCTGGAGATTCTTCAACGGCTCGCCTAGCCGATTGATGATATCTTCCTCCCGGAAACGGGGAAGGTCACATTTACCGCGATGCCCGGTGCATCGGTAATAGACGTACTTCTCTTTTTGAACATCGCCGGTCAACATGCATCCGTCATAGGCACAGTTCATCAGCCCACGTAGAGCAATCTCCCGCTTTGCATATTTCGGACGGTTGTGGCCAGCGAGGACGGCTTGTACTTCATTGAAAGTCTGCGGAGTGATGAAAAGTTCGTGCGTACCGGGGTATTGTTTGCCACCCCAGGTCATCAGGCCTACATAGAAATAGTTCTGCAAGATAAGATGCACACCGTTCTTGCTGAGCTTCTTCCCCGTCTCGCGATGAATAGTCTTCGCCAATGTCGATAACGTATGAGCACCGGAGGTATACAGAGCAAACAGGCGCTTCACGATAACTGAGTTTTCGGGGTGGGCTTCGATAGTTCTGTTCGCCTTGTTATTCCGGTAACCAAACGGTGCCTTGGCAGGCAAGATCCCCTGTGCGGCTTTTTCATGCATCCCCTTCATCACCTCTTCCCGGAGATTGTCGGAATAATATTTCGAGGAGACAAGCTCGATACCGTGCATAAACTTGGTTTGAGCCCGCGCATTCTTGGACAGTACTGTTCCCGTTTTTACGAAGTGAATCTCCAGGTCCAGGCGGTTGAGTGAAACCTCATCTTCGAAGTTGCGCGAGAGCCGGTCCGTCTTCTCGACCAAAACTGTCGAGCAGTTCCTCGAATGTCGAAGAAAGCTGAGCATCTCTCCAAAGGCCTTGCGGCCTGCGGCCTTCGCGGATTCGATATCAATGAACTCGTGGACGATCTCCATTCCACTCTTTGCCGCGTAGGAACGAAGCAGCTTTACTTGAGCTTCGATGGAATAACCCTCTTGCTGCTGTTCGCGGCTAGACACTCGTGCATAAAGGACCGCTGGCGTCATGATTGACTTTCGCTATTCTTTACTTTCTCTTGCTTCGCCCAACGTGTTTGAACTGCTTTGCGCGCGATCTCGCTCCGTTGCTCAGCGGTGAGCGCTTCCGCGCGCTTAAGGCCACCGGTCCTCCCTTGTTGCCGGAAGAACTTTAATGCCGCCTCGGGTAATTTGGTTCGTTTCTTCATGCCTAGGGGGCAAGTATACATTGATTGCCTTTGCGCCGGTTACTTGACGTTCGGTCGAGCGCGCATAGGCTTCAAAGATTTCCGTTTCGGTAATTGGTGGCCGCTCAGGCGGCATGATCGAGAATAAGGATTCGAGCACTCGCTTCCCGTTGCCGTTCCCATACTTCTGGACGTACGAACAAGCCTGATGTGAATTCCCAAACTCTTGTCGGAGCCGATCCAGGCCCATTGCCGCTAACCAATCTCGAATCGAAACCCCAGGGGGCGGTTGTTCGAATGAGCGTATAACCCCTGAAGGAAGAATTTTCACTGCCGTAAACGGATTGAACAAATGGGCATTCCGGAGATCCCCGAACAGTCGAAGTTCCTCCGGAAACTGGGCGGCACCAATCTGTCGTTCAATGCGTGTCACCGTCAATCCTTCAAAACATTCAAATCCTTCAGCCAAACAGAATCCCTCAAACGTGGGACAGAATCTCGCACCGTAGTACAACTGTTCCGCCGACATATCGAAACTCTTCATCTGTTTATTGAAGCGTTCGCAACGCTGCTTCAACTTCAGCCATTGACCGTAGAGTTCTTTGATCTTGTTGTAAATCCGGATAAAATTTGGCCTTCGGCCGGCATTGAATGTCTGCGAATCGGCTGTACCCATCGCTCTAAATTCCAATTCGATCTCGAATGATTTCTCGATGCGAGTCGCGAATCTCTTATAGCGGAACCTGGCTAAATCGCGGACCACATGCACCGGGACCCCGAAAATATCAGAAGCCAGGTCGAGGCGCATGAGTTCACATTCAAATGGGTCGATATTTATGATGCGCCTAATGATTTCAGCCATCTCGACAATGGTCTTCTTGCCCGCGTCGATGATCTCCAGCTTGCTACTAGTCTTATGGTCTCGGCTGAATTTGTAGTTGAGATGCAATATCGCATCGATACCATGGCTTTCCCGCAAATCGCCGACACAAGAGTAGAACTTCGCGGGTCGGAAAGGGTATACATGACCGTGCCGCAACTGAGCAATCACATCCCCTATTTCGCGCGAGAAGGGCGTTAGCCAGGGTATTCGGATGTCGACTTTGTCGATCATTCGATTCCCTTTCGAAGGAGAAACGAACGAACCCACAATGCCAGCGGCCACGTAAATTTACGCGAGTTGCAGGCTATTAGACAGAGCCTGCAACTCGGGACCATTACCGTCTCCCGACGCTTGCTAAAGCCGGAACCGAGCGTCGAGGGCGATTCAGCTTCATCTCACAGTGGTCAGCCAACGTCGTAAACGCCTCACTAAGCGGTTTTTGGATCCCGTGGAGGCCCAACCTACGGAGGAGCTTGATTCGGCCTTGTAAACAGGCTGCACAGAAAGCAGTCGAGACACTGCATCGTTGCTGCCGGGGAGCCCGGCCTACTGATGAAACAATCTGACACAAAGACACGTCAGCGGTTGCGCCGCATTCACTACATAACTTTTTCTGCATGGAGCTTCCCTTCCCATTCATCGAGGAGTTGAAAAAAGGCGATAACGCGATCGAGGCTCTCCTGGTCCATCTCTGAAGAACAAGCAACAGTCGCGGGGCTCTGCCCCACACCCCGCCCACTTTGAGCTGAAGCACAGGGGGCAAACAGCGCCCCCTGTGAAACAGCCGGGCAAGCGTCTGGCTTTCGGCCAGCTCTCGGTGAGAGTGTTGGCCCCCTCAGCACCGGGCAGGAGTGGGTAACCTGGACCCCGGATTTAGGACGGACCGCATCTCGCTTGCCCGAGTCGACGTGCGCGTATTCTGTAAATGTCATGTCTGCGTCGGATTTCATATCGGTATCGCGTTTACACTGCTTTTGTAGCGCGATTTGAAAGCCGTGGAATGACCAAGAAAATAACTCAACGCACGGGATCAGAGACGCGAAAGAATTCGACGCACAGCGTCAAAAATCAAATTAAATTCGACGCGGAGCGCTCTTGGCGCCATCTTGAAAGGCGAGTCAAAAACATCGAAGACCGGATGGCGAACCCACTTGAAGAGGAACATAGGTTCGCCTTGCATGTTGAGAAGGACCGGATAGCCAAGTTGCCCAAGAAACGCGGGCCAAAGACAATTTCCAGCGCCGAGCTGGATTCGAGGCTTAGACCCTTGAACCTATTTTTAGAGTCCCAATGGCCTGAATTGGAACCCATGTGTGGGCCCAAACCAAATCTGAGAGTACTGAAGAAAGCGCTTATCGGGTTCGCGAAATCCGTTGCTCCGGCTCGAGTAGGGACTGTTGACGATCACAGAGCCGCGGCCCAAAGACTCTTGAGTAGCTTCGACCAGCTCGCAGAGTTTTTGACGGAGCATCAAGATCGTTTTGCCGGAAATCCCCGTCAGATTGCAAATGCTACAGCCGGATACCCAGATATTCGATTTTGGACCTCGCTCAAACGGTGTCAACAGATGCCTTTTCAAGTTGACATCCATCCGCGAGCGATAAAGTCCTACATACAGCGTAAGCATCCGACGCTATACAAAAAGCTGTCGGAAAATCCCGGCACACCCGAACTAGCCGCCTTTTGGCACCGATACCGAACGAAGGATAGGGTCTTGATCGGATTGAACGCGTCTGACCTTGAACGGCTCTGGAAAATGGGCATTCCTGGGGAATTGAACGCGCGTTGAACCTCGGCCACTAGGCCGAGATCGCCAAAGGCTACAGACTGCGATGGTATTGTCGCTCGAATCAAATGCATCGCCCCTATCACCGTCACGCCGTTTGAACTCTTGACTGATGCGCTCAAGAGTTTTCTCAGTGAAACTATCTGGCAATCTTTAGACAGATACCATTCCAAAGTACCGGTCAGATAGTTTCGGAAATCGCTTTTGATCCAACACTTCATCGAAACCATCTACGAACAAAAGACTTCACTTGTGTCTGTCGCTTTGATGCCCGTGGCGGTTTGCCTATTGCCTCCGCTCTACAATCAACGCAACCAACTCGCATCAACATTCCGCCATGCTCTTGCCGTTCGCTCCATGCTTGATCACGAGGCTTTTTGTGTACCTTGCAGATGACCCCTGTCATCGTTCGATCCTCCGCCGATAGCATACTCCGCGGTTTTCCGGTGGTATACCTGCGGTCCCTCGTTGAAGCGGTGGATTCCAGGATGCGTATTTCCCCCCAATCGCGAACGGGTTTTTAGGATCAAATGAACGCGATAGGTATTCTGTGTTCACTTTGCTGACGCATGCAGCGTTTATGTCTTCAGAACTCGAATTGAAGACGAGTCTGGAAGAATTGGGTATTGCCTTTGAGGTTGAATCGATCCAGACGTCCAATGCCATAGGTGCCCACGAGCCGCAGGTAGTCCGTCAAGTACCAATTGACCATCGGAGTGAATCGCCAAAACTTGCCGCCCTGTAGCGTGCCGCTGTCCAAGTCGATGTTGGAAAAGCGTGCGACCAGCTCCACGGCGCCCGGACCGCCGGAGAAGACTGGTCTCTTGGGCAGTACCTCCCTGAAGGCTCCTTGGACCGTGTTGTACGCACGTGTCTCGCCGGTAACGCACCATGTTGCGACGAAGTCACCGCCATGAATGGTTGGATTGTGAGTCGACGGAGAGGTGACGCCGACCCACCAGTATTCGCTGCCGAGCAGCAACGGGCCTTTGCGGTAGTAGGTCTCATATCCCGCCATTTTGGTATTGGTGGCGGCGAATTTACCTGTGTCTACGAAGTAAGGAGCTGGAAATGCCTCAGGGCGTGAGCGGAATTGGATCTGCCCTTTTTCTGGACTTCCATTCCTAAGATTCACTCCCAAATGAAGCACCCTACGCTTCTCATCGGAATGAATTGGAAGCCATACCAGACGTAGAACGGTCTGATTATGGTAAGTAGAGAAGCTTTGGTTGTGAGAGAGCCAGTCGTTGTAGTACCCAAAGTTCCATAGAAAGCCGTGCTTGGGCGCGTAGCCGAGCCACTTGAAACCGTCTGCCAGAATCGGAATGGTCGCATCGCTCATCGTGGAGCGTTCCATTGTCCATCCGTCATAACCGACCATTACCTTGTTAAGGGAGAAACCTTCCTTGCCGCGGCCGATGAAGATGTTGCCCCACAGTTCGGGGACCGCGATCATCACCCCAGTCTGACGCATAAGCCAGGAATGCGTTGGAGCGTCATACATGATCCCGACATTCCAGGTCACTTTGCGCGAGAGACTTGGAAAGCTGCCTCCCAGAACGAATCGAAAGTCACGAAGTTTCTGGTCCGGGAGCATCATGATCTGCTTTTTGCTCGCATCATCCTGCGCGTAGCTTGCCGTGTCGGCCAGAAACCCCATGCCGGCCTTCGCAGTGAAGTGCGGCCCGCGATACTCATTCCAGCGAGCCATCTCTCGGGGCGCGTGATCGATATCGTCATCCATTTCACCTGCATCAACGGTGTCGTCGAGCGAGGATGAGGGGGACGTTGTGCTTGGTGGCGGGGCCGTTGCCTGTTGTGAACTAGGATTAGTTTTAGGAGACGTAGCAATCGGCTTCTGCGAGCTGACCTCTTGCGGTTGTTGGCTCGATTCCGGTGCTTCTCCGGCACTTGCGCTGTCTTGCCCGCGGCAAGAATGCGATGCGGGCAAGACGGCAAAAGTAGTCAGCAACAGAAAGAGCGACTTCAGCATGACCCTCATATCGTCTTCCCCGGATGAATCAGTAGGTCATGAATAACTCTTGAATCTGAGAGGCCGCCCGCGGCTTCAGCAACGTCAATGTAAGAAGTATGCGCGACTTCTGCGGATTCAGTTCGTCGGAGGCAACGAATCCCAGCTCGTCATCATTCAGTTCCACATTACGTCCCACCAGACCCGTCGCAACGCGGCTGCTTCGAACCACAACGACCCCTTTCTTCACTGCTTTCGCAGCAGCATCCACCGCTGCCTTATTCATATTTCCGTTGCCAACACCTGCAATAACAATCCCCTTGGCGCCAGTACTCACACTGGCATCGATCAACTCAGGGGACATATCGGCACACGCAAAGATAATGTCGACACGCGGAAGCGTGGTCACTTGCGAGACGTCGAATTCGCTAGCAGTCGTATGCTTCCATGGCGGAGTGTTGTAAAAATCGCCCTTGCCGTAGGCAACAACACCTATGAGCCCACGCAAGGGAGACATGAACGTCTGCACATCTGTCGTGCTGGTCTTTGTCAATGAATGGGCTCCATGGATCCAGTCGTTCATCACCACGAGCACCCCGCGTCCCTGTGCGCGCGGATCGCCCGCTATAGCCACAGCGTTGTAGAGGTTTAGTGGGCCATCTGCACTCACAGCCGTCGATGGCCGCATCGAGCCCACCAGCACAACTGGTTTGTCGCTCTTCACAGTTAAGTTCAGGAAGTACGCGGTCTCTTCCAATGTGTCGGTGCCATGGGTGATCACAATGCCATCGACGTCGCTGGTAGACAGCAACTCATTGATGCGTTTGGCCAGTTTCAGCATGATGTCAAACGACATGTCTTGCGAACCGACGTTAGCAATCTGCTCTCCCTTGATGTTCGCGAGCTTTTCTATCCCAGGAACGGCTTTTAACATGGCGTCAATCGTCACAGCTCCGGAGGTATAAGCGGACTGTGTACCGCTAGCGGCCGCCCCCGCAATTGTTCCGCCCGTTGCAAGAATGACGATGTTCGGCTTGGCTTGCGCAAGCGAGTACTGGCAGACGGTGGCGATCGTCAGAACCAAGATCATCCTGCATGCATGTTTCATAATTCCTCTTTCCTACGCTGGGGCCAAATGCACATTGCGTTCGTGTGATGACGTATTTATTTGTTTGCGTAACTACTTCTGTCTAAATTGGTGAGCTTGACCGGATCAAGGAGATCTTTGATCTGCGCCTCCGTCAGGACGTTCTTCTCTCTAATGATTTCGAGGATCCCCTTTCCGCTGTCGTAGGCTTCCTGGGCCAATTCTGTGGCCTTTTCATAGCCCACAATGGGATTCAACGCTGTAACGATGCCTACAGTTGTTTCCATATAGTGCTCCAGTGTCTTCTCGTCCACTGTGATTCCATCGACGCATCTTGTTCGGAACAGCTTTGAGGTGTTATTGAGCAGTTCCTGCGACTCCATCATCGACAGGCCTTCTACCGGTTCGTACGCATTTAGTTCAAGCTGACCCGAATGTGCGGCGATTGTCGTTACGAAATCGTTCCCCATCACACGGAAAGCGACAAGATTCATCACTTCAGGAACGACAGGGTTAACTTTGCCCGGCATGATGGACGACCCGGGCTGCAGTGCCGGCAAATCAATCTCATTCAATCCAGCACGAGGTCCTGACGCCAGGAGAATTAAATCTCCGGAGATCTTTGAGAGCTTGATCGCCACGCTCTTGAGAGCCGCGGAATAAACCACGAATCCTTGCTGGTCCCATGTCGCTCCAATCATGTCGGAAGCTGGAACTATGGGCTTACCCATGAGCTGCGCCATATGTGCCGCGCACTTCTCGGCATATCCCTTCGGCGCGTTCATACCGGTACCGATAGCGGTTGCACCCATGTTCACGGCGTAGAGCGATTTCTCCGCCTCTTTAAGCCCTGCGATCTCACCGTCTAAAGACGTGGCATAGCCATAGAACTCCTGGCCGACAGTCATTGGCACCGCATCCTGCAATTCGGTACGGCCCATCTTGACGATCTTGAGGTAGGCATTGCCCTTCGCACGGAAGGACGCTGAAAGTTGTTGCAGCTCCGCGACCAACTTGTCATTCCGGAGGATGAGGGCCACCTTAATCGCGGTCGGATAGGAATCATTTGTGGACTGCGACATGTTCAGATCGTCATGCGGCTCCAAGAACTGATACTCGCCTTTCTTGTGACCCGTTAATACGAGGCCGACGTTGGCGAGCACCTCATTAGCATTCATGTTGGTGGAAGTTCCAGCGCCACCCTGATACCAATCCACCATGAATTGGTCTTTATATTGTCCCGCTCGCACAGCCTGCGCGGCCTTCTCGATTGCAGCCAGTCGTTCCGGCTTCATCGCCCCTACATCTGTGTTAGCTTGCGCCGCTGCCAGCTTGACGATGGCCCACGCCTCGATGAATTCGGGGTAGTGGTTGATCGGGACGCCTGATAGCTGGAAGTTCTCGAGTGCCCTTAACGTCTGTATACCGTAATAGGCATCGGCAGGAACCTGCTTTTCT
>Ga0206905_10261_pt1 | contig 12545 bp, 7 predicted proteins | sample Alteio_BWOrgHeat_43_FD_152940 | JGI IMG/M metagenome (GOLD analysis project Ga0206905, IMG submission 152940) | Enriched cells from forest soil in Barre Woods Harvard Forest LTER site, Petersham, Massachusetts, United States -... | ecosystem: Environmental > Terrestrial > Soil > Temperate forest >...
AAGCCGGTTCCATTGTCTTTTACGTAATAGACTCTTTCACCATTTTGAGGGGTGCAACCAACTTCAATCCGGCTCAGCTCTTTCTTGTGACTATACTTTATTGCATTTGAAAGTAAATTAACCCACACCTGGCGAATCATATTAACATCGCCCGAACTCGCTTCGAGCGGCTTAACATCAATAACAATCGACTTCCTTTGCTGCTGCTCCAAAAGTTCTGACAGGACCGATTTCACAAGTTCATCCATATTGATCCTGCTTTTCCGTAGTTCCTGTCTACCTAATCGGGAGAAGCCAAGCAGGTCATCGATGAGTTGCCCCATTCGTTTGGCGTTCTTTGAAACTACATCTATTATTCGATTTCCTTCTTGGTCAATTCTGTCGGCATAATCTTCTTTCAATATCTGAGCATATCCGTTTATCGATCTCAGCGGTGCACGCAGATCATGCGAGACTGAATAGGTGAATGACTCTAATTCGCTATTAACTTTTGCTGTTTCCTGCTCGGCTTGTTTCAGTTTTTCTTCGGTTAAGGTGCGGGCCTTCAAATTTGAATTGATCATGTACATAAGTATGAACAGTATGATCAACGTACTTCCAACAAGGCCGAGAAAAGCGAATACAAATTGAAAGAACTGTTGTCTGGCACTTAAAGACCTTGTTGTTATCAACGCATTCTCCTCATCCTGAATCTCATTAAGCAGACGCTTAATATTATCCATTAGTTTTTTACCCCGCAGTGTGAGTACAAGGTCTTTGGCTTTCTCAAAACTTTCTTTCCGGACCAGCAAAACGCTGTCAGCGAATATAATTCTGCTATTGACCAGCGCCTGGAGCCGTCCTATTCTTTGATGTTGCAGGGCGTTATCAGTAGTAAGTGAATCCAATTCCTTCAGATGGATACGGATTGTATTTATAGAGTTTTGATAGGGTTCCAAAAACAATTCGTTACCAGTCAATCCATAGCCTCTCTGAGCTGTTTCAATCTCTACAGAAAATGATCTGACTTGCTCCGCGTGGTAGAGCACTCTTCTGGCATGAGACGCCCAACGGGTTATTTCGATCATTTTATTAAAATACAAATAAGAAGTCAGTGCCAAACCAAAAATTACAACGATGGAGAAACAAAATCCCAGTACTATCTTTTTCTGTAGGTAAAGCTTCATTTTAAAAATGTTCTATTGTTTGAAAGGGAAAGCTTCATGTTTTAGTGATTAATATATGTTACACATTACTACTCAATCGGAAGATTTGTTATTTCAATAAACTGGACAGCGTCAATTGTATTATCATCAGAGTGGCGATCAATCAGCTTGTGAAATGGATCTATCCCAACCCTCACGGGTTTCTCATTAACAGCAATAGTAAAACGATTGACTTGTTTCGTAACCTTGTGCTTTTTCAAATAAATCAGTTTCTCCTGGCCATTGTCATCCATCGCATAAACCCCTACATCTACCCAATCGTTGAGCGAAATGTTACTTTCTCTGCCTGAGCTATCGACCCTTATTTTTTCACAAAAAGTTGTAAGTGTCAATTCAAACTTTCCCTTTTTACCCTCCTTATACACTGCCTCCTGCGCTCTATTCTCAAAAAGCGTAACGGTCTCAAACATATCATGAAGGAGATACTGAAGGCTGTCGGGCGTCACCAAGCGTATTTGTCGCAGCAAATCTTCGGTAGACGGATATGGCGCATCTTTGAATGCCCAAGTTTTGAGATAGGACTTGAAGGCCTTGTTTAAATTTTCCTCGCCTATATAATCCTGCAAACCAAAAAAAATGATAGCGGATTTATTGTAATACACATAAGGCTGATTCTCAACCGACATCAACGGAGATTCTTTTCGTCTCTCTTGTGTGCGGCCTCTCAGATAATTATCAAGCTCATACTTGAGAAAACGCTCTACCATTTGATCTGAAAAGGAATGCTTCATCACCATCAGTGAAGAATATTGCGCCAGTCCTTCCGAAAGCAGAGAACCTCCTTTTACATTTGCTTCGATTACTTGTTGTCCCCACCATTGATGAGCTACTTCATGAGCAGTCACGTAGTAGGCCATATCCAAATCCTGATCGGGATGTTTCACCTTCAGAACGAACCCAATTCCTTCTGAGAATGGAATCGTGCCCGCAAATGACTGCGCAAATGTTTTGTAGCGCGGAAATTCAACAATACGTAATTGGCCGTACTGAAAGGGACCGAAATTGTCAGTGCAATAACTCAAAGCATCTTTCATTCCCTTCATCATCTTATCAATATTAAATTCGTGACCCGGATGATAATAAATTTCCAGGTTCACATTTTTCCATTGATCCTTCTTTATGAAGTAACGTCCGGAAACTATCGAATAGAAATTGACTATGGGCTGATCCATTTTGTAATGGAAATAATTTCTGTTATCCTTTTTCCATCCGCTTTGAAGAGAACCAGGAGCAATTGCAATCTGGTCTTCTTCTGTACTCACCACCATCTCGAAGCGAACCCGATCAGCATCATCGCCCAAAACATTAAATGCTTTTCTTTTTGAATCAGAGAACACCGGTAAGGGATCCTTATCCTTCAATCCATATTTCATTCGATCGTCCCTGTCTGCCAATTCAAATTGATTATTATATCCCAAACCCGGAAAATAAGTATTGTTAAAAAAAGTGCCGTTGTAAACTACATCAGTGTTGGATCCTCCCTCTACAAATCCTCTGGTAACTAATGATGCCGTGAAGTTCATTTTTATGCTGTCGCCTGGCTTTAGCTCATTAGCCAACTCATAGACATAATATTGAAAGCTTGCATTGCTTTGCTTAATTTTTGCTGCTCTATCAAATTCCAGGTTACTTGCAGTCAGCTGGAAATCCATCGGACATTGAATATGAATGTCTTTGATTGGTTGCAGAGATTTGTTTTTCAGATAATAATATCCTTCGGCTCTAAAACTGCGACTTGACGGGAATAGATCTACTGCAATATTTGACTCAACAATTTTTGGTTGAACGAAGTGTTTGTATTGACGAAATTTCTTTTCGTAGTCAGCTTGTCTGCTTTTATGCTCGTCAGATCCTTCAAATTTGTTGATAACATTCGTGTTGTAATAAATGTAAGAGCCTGAAAAGAAAAAGGCACAAATCACAATCATGCTGAACATCCTCAGGGGCTTTGTCAGGCGAAGTTTTCCTGCCTGCCACCGTAGTTTCATTACTGTGTCTGTGCCGCGCACGGAAAATATCACGGCTATGACAAACAAAACAATGGAGAAAGTCATCCAATAAATTTTAAACCACGCAAATGGTTTAATGAAATGTCCGTATAAATTGATTTCGGAAAACGACCCGAGATTCCCACTTCCAAATTGCCATAAGTCATGTTCAAGGCCAATCTGATTTAGCAATGCATTTATTATTATAAACACAATTGTGAGCGCGAACCCTGCAAATTTGTTATCGACGATTACTTGCATAAAAAATGAAAGCAAAGTCCATAGGATAAGGCCTGTGAATGTAGAGCCGAAGAGCCCTGCGAAATAAACCGGGAGATCAAACTTCAGGTAGCCGAAGGCGATTTGAGAAATTACTCCGCAGCAGATCAGTATTAAAATCAGAACTGTATACACCAAAAGCAAACCAACGAATTTTGATAAAAGAGTCACGATGCTGGGTACAGGTAGCGAATCTGTAATCATGTTAAAATTCACCGACCTTTCCATCCAGATCAGTTCTCCGGAATAGAAGATCACGATGATCATAAAGAAAAGATTGAACGAATTATTAATTACATCCAGCATAGCGCCTGTAGTCGGGTAAGAACTTATACCATAAATCGAGTTTATTCTGGATGCGTTGACAAAGAGCAAGAGAATACCGCTTCCCACAATAGCCAGGAATGGAATTTCCTTCAATAGCATTTTAAAATAGAGAAAAGACGATTGTCCTATTTGTCTCCAATAGGTATTCATATTTATTATCTGTCGGGCTGTCGGCATCATCGCCAAAGGCATGGGAGAGTCCGTCGCCTGTTCAGCATTTTTTGAAGGTGAGCTGCGCGCCACTGTAAAAGAAAAGAACCGATATGTAATTAGTAAGGAAAGAATCCCTACACCAATCCACAGAAGTCGGTTGTACAACATCAAACCTTCGACAGGGACAAACAGAGTGTTCTGTTCTGCGGGCGTCCAATACTGAGTGATATAAAGAAATGTCTGGATTCCGTACGGATCAATAAGTGAGGCTAGTTGCTGCGAGTCAAGGTCTTTCAGAAAGCCGTTTGCAATTTGATAGAGCACCACCAACATAATTCCCTGCATGTAGATAACTATTGATTTTCGGCTAAGTGCTCCACCCATAAAGAAGACAGCAGAGGTAACAAATAGGTTGGGAACCAGGATCAGAAAAAACGGATGGAAATAATTCCACAGATTGAAGGGAAGAATTGTCTCACTCTTCCATGCTACTTCCCATGGAACATATTGCCCGATCATAAACCCTGCAATAAAGCCAAGAGGAAGAGCCAGATTGATCAATATCAATGTCACAAAAGCGCCACAAAATCTCCCCATCAGGTAGCTCCATTTTGTGAGTGGCATGCTAAATAATATCCCATCGATGGAGTGATCAAAATCACGCACGATGGTGACTCCCATTATTGCCGAAGTAATGATCGTGAGAACGAACGAGGAAACCAGTGTCATTCGGTATATCACATAAGGTGCATTTGCTTTAACCAAACCCACCGCACCTCCAAGCTTAACAATAGAACTGGCAACACCTAAAAAGCAAAGTATAAAAGTGATCCCAAAATAAACGTAGGTTACAGCCCTGCCTTTGCGATAGAATAATTCAAATAGGAAAATCTCTTTGAACATCTGGAGTAGTAGATTAGATCACTTGTAAGCCATAGTCTTTTTCGCTCCACCTGATATCTGGGCAAAATAAACATCCTCGAGCCCGGTCGGAGTTTTCTGAAATGAACTGTCTGGCTGCTTTTCACTTAGCACATGTATCTCAGGAGTGCCCGCAATAAGTCTCACCGAAAGAACTGTGTATTCTTTTTTATAAACATCCAGCTCTGTTTTGTTCACTCGTTTTTTCCATATCCTTCCTTCCATCTCTTCCAATGCATGTGAAGGTTCTCCCTTGTAAAGAACTTGTCCCATGTTGATGATAGCCATATCCGTGCATAATTCTTTTACATCTTCAACAATGTGAGTAGACAGAATCACCACGGTGTTTTCGCCGACTTCAGAAAGGAGATTCAGAAAACGACTACGCTCTGCCGGATCAAGGCCCGCTGTTGGCTCATCAACAATAATCAGTTTTGGATTGGCGAGTAGCGCCTGAGCAATTCCAAATCGTTGCTTCATTCCTCCGGAAAAACTACCAAGAGCCTTATTTCGTGATGTCCACAAATTTGTTTTTTGAAGTAATGCATTCACAATATCATTTCTTTCATCTCTATTAGTTATCCCCTTAAGCACAGCCAAATGCGTAAGCAACCTGCCAGCTTCAATCTTCGGATATACTCCAAACTCTTGTGGCAAATAACCGAGCAACTTCCTCACTTCTTCTTTTTGTTTAAGGACATCAATGTCTCCTAGGGTAATACTGCTGTTATCATCCGCTTCCTGTAGTGTGGCAATAATCCGCATAAGAGTAGACTTGCCTGCGCCATTGGGGCCCAATAAGCCAAACATGCCCTGCCCAATGGTGAGGTTAATTTTTTTTAATGCCTCTACTCCGTTGGAATATGTTTTGCTAAGATTTTCAATTACCAGTTCCATAATAAGAATCCGTAGGTTTAGGAGCGAGGTTTTGACTGTTGTGCGGGAACCTCATTCAATAGCATCCAGAAAAAACCCATATCGGCCACGGCTTTCACAAAAAGATCAAATTCCACAGGTTTAACGATATAAGCATTGACTCCGAGTTTGTAGGATTCAATAATATCCCGCTCCTCTCTTGATGACGTGAGCATAACCACGGGGATAACTTTTAGCCGGTCATCGGATTTGATTTTGCGTAAGACTTCAATGCCGTCTACTTTAGGCATTTTCATATCTAATAGAATGAGCTTCGGAAGAGTGGGTGGAGGTACGGAAAATAAAAAATTTAAAGCCTCCTCCCCGTCTTGCAGATGAAGGACATTATTGGCAAGATGATGTTTCCTCAATGCCCTCATGGTAAGCCCCGCATCATCCATATTATCCTCTACTAATAAAATGTCTACGTTTTCCATCAGGTTAGTTTTAGAGAATCACTATTGAATACTTCAATTACATATCCCCATGCCTTTCATCCTTGAAGAAGAGCATTTTGGACGAAAGGTAAAGGATCGTTGATGATACTAATGCCCAAAGGAACAGGAGATAAAAGACTAAAACTCTCCCAATGATTTCTATTGTTTTCATAGTAAGAGGTAATCCGTGTCAGTAGTCGGTAGATTCCTTACTTCGTCTGCTCAACCGTCCCAAAATCCATCCGGTCACTTTAAAGCACAAGGCAACAAGTGTCACTATTGCTACACTAACTCCGATAGCAAGAAATACAATTTCAACATTGAGTTCGGATTGCATTTTCCGGGTCCTTTACGTTATCGCCATACTACCGACAAAGAACTGGCTCTGGATATGTCTAAGTAAAAAATCTTATAGTTTAAGTTTTTTCTGCATCATGTAAATATGCCTCTTAACATTAGTAATAGGAATACCCAAATAATTGGGTATTCCTATTACCCCGATTTATGGGTATTTTAGTAACCATACCTATGAATCCTAAACCGATCAGTCTGCTTATAGTTGATGACCACAAACTATTTCGAAAATCTCTTTCAAGCCTGATTAGAACCTTCGACTTCGCTACTACCATAGGTGAAGCAGCAAACGGGCAGGAGGCTCTCGAAGTGCTTTCGTCAAACGCTATTGACGTAGTTCTCCTGGACGTGCAAATGCCTGTACTAAATGGCATGGAGACAATGAAACGCATAAAGGAGCTAGTATCAAGGCCTCAGGTTATTGTACTAACTCAGTTTGATGAGCAGTCTCTGATCACGTATATGCTTCATCACGGAGCCAATGGCTTTCTGTTAAAGGACTGCTCGCCTGAAGAATTGAGTAAGGCGATCCTGGGAGTAATGAAAAATGACTACTTTTTTAATGACATGACCCTACATGTAGTTAAAGAAACCATCGCTAAGAATCACAACCTCCCAAGCTTGGAGATCTCATCACGAGAACTTCAGGTTATGATTTTATTAAAAGACGGAAAGTCAAGCAAAGAGATTTCTAAAAAACTGAGTCTCTCAATTCGAACGATTGAAAGTTACCGGAAAGCGCTGATGAGGAAAACCCATTCCAAGAATGTAGCTGATATCGTGAGCCTTGCTTACCGAACTGGAATTGTGGCCCGATAACCCCAGTGACTTATTATACTTATTTAAAATATTGAATGAAATCAATCCTGTTCAAGGGAAAGGAAAGCCGCGCCAAAGACACCTGCGCTGTCGCCTAATTTGGGCCGCACCATCGGTGTGTCAAATACACGATCATTGAATATGTAATTCTGTAAAGAAGTTCTCCCCTCGGTGTAAAGCAAATCGATATGGCTTAGTCCGCCGCCAATCACAATTACGTCGGGATCAAGAATGTTAACTACAACACTCAGCCCAAGCCCGAAAAAATGAATTAAACGCTTGATGGTTAGTACTGCAGGTTCATCCTGCCCAGATTTAGAGCTATCGTAGATCTCCTTCATACTTTTCCTTGAGCCGCTGATCTCCTGATAATATTTTTCCAATGATGGGCCGGCCAAAATTTTCTCAACGCATCCCTTTTTTCCACAATAACACTGATCACCATAAGTGGGGTCTAAAAAGTTATGCCCCCATTCGCCGCCAATGCCGTGCATGCCGTTAACCACTTTCCCGTCAACGACAACTCCTCCCCCCGTTCCAGTGCCCATGATCACACCAAACACCACTCGTGCATCGGGATATTCGCTTTTCACTATCCCCATATTCGCCTCAGCCAGCGCAAAACAATTTGCATCATTAGCCATATAAAAATCCACTCCGATTAATTGCTCAAGATCATCTTTCAGTGGCCGTTGATTAAGACACGTGGTGTTACAATTTCTCATTGTACCAAGCTTAGGGTTTCTTGTACCCGGTGTAGCTATCCCGATTTTTTTTGGCCGGTATCCCATAGCTGCATCCATCTGGTCTACCATCTTTTTGATTTGCCCAAGGATATGATCATACCCTAAATGACTTTCAGTCGGCACGCGATCGCGAAAGAGAACATCGGGCGATAATGCCGATTTCAAAACAGCTCCTTCTACTTTGGTGCCACCAAGGTCAATTCCCCAAAGGTTTGATTTGTTATTATCCATTTCAGATTATCAGTACGACAAAATTTTTCGATAAATCACTTCACTGGCTGTCTCAATTTTTAAGATCAAGACCCCTGAATTTAATGCATTATAGTTTACCTGAAGCGTCACTGAATTTTGATTTGAATAAATAGCATCAATAGATCTTCCCGTTATATCGGTAAGTGAGACATTTGTTACCGGTTGGTCAATTCCTTTTACATTAACCACTCCCGACGATGGATTGGGATATAATGTGATAGCCTGAGGCTTCTCCTGAACAGCAGTTACCGTATTCCAAAGTGTTTTAAGCGTAATGATTTCGTTTGGACCAAGTGCGTTATCATAAATTCTTACTTCATCGAGCGTACCAAACAAACTATAGCTTTGAATCGAATTTGTCTCGCGGCCAAACGTCACATCGTCTGAGGCAACACTGATAAGACCGGTGTCTGCCAGAAAAGTATCCAGCACTCCATTAATGTATATTTCCATTGAGTACCCTGTGTAAACCATGGTGAAATGATAGAACTGATTAAGCTGCAGCGGAATAGAGCTATCCAAATCGATTGTTGACGTGGCTGTCTTTACTGTCCAGCGAATCTTACCATTCGGTATTACAGAAATTTTCCAACGCTCCTGATAACTTCCATGAGAAAGCACGTATGATTCTGTCGGAACATTGTCCAGCTCCAGCCAAAACGAAAGTGTGATCTGATTCTGAAAATTCAGGCTAGATGCATTTGGCACATCTATAATATTGCTTCCATCACTAAACTTATAAGCTTTATTGAGTTCGCCGCGGGCATCGGCTGTCGGCTGCACTCCCTCGGCTGTGGCATTGTGATTGTTTCCGCTGTAATCTTTTACGTCTCCATCCATCGGGTAATAAGCAGTTGGTCCGCTAACGAACTGCGTCTTTTTTTTGATCAATACTTGCTGGGTAGAAGATGCCGAAAGCGAATCCGAGTTTTTCACGGTACCCGTAATAATATAGAGTCCGTCATTCTGTGGAGCTTTCCATTGTAAAACAGAGTCGGTCTTTTTAATGATTGAACCGCCAGGAATGTTCCATGAATATTTTAATAATGATTTATCAAGAGTAGAAGCATGACAAGTAATTGTCGCAACACTGCCGGTATAGTACCATGTTGAATCTATTGTAAATCCTGAAATGACAGGAGCCACAGGAATGTGGGCAACAACGGCAAACTGAAGACTATCAGTAGCAGAAGAGGCTCCATCTGTAACTGTTAATAAAAGCTTGTAAGATCCTGCACTTTGTGGCACAGTCCAAATGAATGTGCTGTCGGAAGTAGCCGCGGCTAAGGCGCCATTGATATACCAGTTATAAGTTACCGGGCCAGCATTATTTCTTACTGAACTGTAAATTGAAACCTGTTGATTATATTCTACCAGAGAATCTTTTGAGGCGAGAGATTGAATGAGCAGTTTTCCGTTGAAATTATATCCATAGCTGTAATCGACAATTTTATTGCCTAGCATCAATTTTCCATTCGTTGGAACTGGCGTTGATCCCGGAGGAAGATAAACCAGAATCATTGCCTGGTTGGCAGGAATTGTAATCATATAATTTCCAGTTGCCCCGGTTTTGATAATCGATTCCGAAATCGCATCATATATGTCGTAGGTAGAAGTGCCGAGCGGTAACGTAACCGATTGACTTGACGAATAGGGATTGTACACCACATAAGAAGGAAATGATTTCGGTCCGAAGAAATCTGTTTTGTTCACATCAAGCATGAGAATGCCATTCACATCGGTTGGCGTAATCAAAGAGCCTAAATAACCAACGTGCGATGAGCCATACAATCCTAAATTGGTTTGACCGCCGCCAGTTCTTATTGCATCACCGGTAGCATATAAACTTGAATCGTTTAGTCCTGTTTGTTTTAAACCTTCATAAGCAATCACCGACTTCGGATCATTAAGTGAACTCCAGAGGTAACTATCCTGATGTGATGAAGGTATATATTCCGAATAGAAAAGCCGGCTGGCGTTTGCAAGGTTGAGTACCCATTTCGCCACCGTGCGTGTAAATCGTTTGTCGTATTTCATCATGGGCACCAACGCGGCGGCCTGCTCAAATCCGTTCATTGCAAAAGCATAACCTGTAGACGGGTTGTCAATTTCACCCACCAAACCAGAGACGTCATTATTTCCAGTGACAGCATTTCCCCACGCACCAACCACTGTTCCCCAGTTGCGTTCAGAGCTTTGATTAAAACTCCAGTTGATCATCTTTTGAATGTCATAATTCGTTCCCAACTCAGCATTCATCTTGGCAGCCACAAAGGTTCCGTAAGGCAATTCAATTTCGTAAGCCGGATTAATATTCAATCCTGACAAGAAACTAATCGCCATCTGTGCGCCATCCAAATATTTTTTACTTCCTGTTTTACTATAGGCGTGATATAAAAGCCACGCAATTGTTCCAGCCGCTTCCGGTTCGCTCACTCCCGAATTGTTTGGAGTCATCGTAGCAAGGTTAAAGGCCCGATAGTTCATCTGCGGAACTTTCCACGGTGTGGTAGAGCCGCCCATGGCATTCACAGCAGCAAGCCATCGATCGGCCACGGATATAAATTGTGTATCAAAGTCTTGTGTGCCGGGATAAAGAGAATACAATTGATAAAAAAATACATTGGGCATTAAGTCATACCACCAATCGTTGCCGCTGGCAGCTGAATATCCGTTGAGATAAACATTCTGGCCGTTGGCTTTATTATAAAAGTCTTTGACCTTCAGAACCCAGTTGCTTCCAAACTGATTACTCTTATCTACGCCAACCAACGAAGCCCCGACTACTGCCGGAATAATGTTAATGGCTTCTGCTTCGGAGCCGGCGCCTGTAACACCAACATAAGAATCCAATAAAATTGGCTGAAGCGAAGGATAATTTATTCCAGACGATTTCAAGTGCATCACCGGAAGATATTGTCCGGTTGCATTAAGGTTAAACACGAATGAGTCATATTTGACGGCTACATTCTTCCAATCTCTCATCACATAGGGCGATGGCATGTTTGGCATGAGCGTCACCCGACCAATATCAATCTGCCCTGTTTGAGAGAAAGAGCGGATAACCGTTAGATTCAATAACAAGATTAATACTGAAACATAACTTTTTTTGATCGTCAATCTTTTCACGCAGGTTTTATCCATCTCACGATTCTTAAAATTTAAAAAGGAACAGCGAAGCTTCCCTCACTGTTCCTTTTATTATAGAGTTACTATTTCATAGTACGACCTTAGAGTTCTACGGTTTTTCCAAGGCATAAATACTTGCGATCTGATTAGCGCTAAGAGCTGCTTTATAAATTCGAACATCATCCAACGCACCGATGTAATAACCACCATAGTTTAGATAGTTAGGTGAATTCGAGTCGGTAGAATAAGCAGCCGTAGGTAAATCCTGACCAAATACAAGATCAACTGGTGCTGTGTTAGTACCAGCAGCTCCATTAAGCAAAACCATTCCGCCAGTCTCTCCTGCTGTAGTCCACGAATATGTCAATTGTCCATTGATGTAAAACGACATATTACCGCTTGTAAATGTAACTGCGTAATGTAACCACTTGGTAAGGCTGTGTATAGTTGCGTTATCATCTTGGTTATCATAGTTGGTACCATCATGGTCAACTGTAAAGAATGCTTTCGGTCCATCCTGGAACTGAAATTTATATCCATTCCAACGGCTAAGTGCTACCATGTAATTATTGGCAAAATATTTATATGAAGTCTGGTTGGGCAATGTATCGGCCTTCGCCCACAGCGAAATCGTAATTGCCTGCTGAGGATTGAGAGCAGCATTATATGGTATGTCCACATTAGCACCTGCCAGGAAATGCAATGCATGTTGTTTTCCATAGCGGTCAGTCGTAATCGTAGGGATATTGGTAGCAGGTGCAGGATAAGTTGCATACGGATAACCTGCTGCAGTACTCCAGTAAGCATGGCCAGCCTGAAGCGTACCATTGTGATTATTTCCTGAGTAATCTTTTACGGCAGTTCCAACAGTCGCTGTCGTAAGTTCATCAAATGTCCACTGACCAACGAGATCTGCTGCATCAATAGGCGCAACTACTGCTGCCTGATACGCAGTTACTGCCGCTGTTAATTGAGCAGTAGCCGCTGTTTCCTGAGTCTGAGTAGTCGCTGTGTTTGCCG
>Ga0206905_10264_pt1 | contig 12493 bp, 12 predicted proteins | sample Alteio_BWOrgHeat_43_FD_152940 | JGI IMG/M metagenome (GOLD analysis project Ga0206905, IMG submission 152940) | Enriched cells from forest soil in Barre Woods Harvard Forest LTER site, Petersham, Massachusetts, United States -... | ecosystem: Environmental > Terrestrial > Soil > Temperate forest >...
GGCTAGCTCTTTTTCAGAAATCCCCACCTTTATCGTTTTTTGCATGTGTTCGTACCCCTTCCAAAGAAGAGCGGCGCTTTCTTTCATGAGGGCTATCTCTTCTTTGTCTTTAATAAGACGAAGAGCTCTTGTGGGAGAGGAAATAGGGATGAGCTTAACCTTAGGAAATTTTTTCGTTAAACTCGAAAATCTTGAATAAGTAATTGTATCGCTATCAAACCCCAATTTTTTCACAGTCCCTAGAGAAAACTCTCCTATGAGAGAAACTTTGGTGGGGCTATTTTCTCGAGCTACCTGGATATATCTTCCATCTACATAAAGATGGACCTCTTTTGAACTTACGATAAGAGTACCACAAGAAAAATGAAGTCCTGTTAAATAGAAAAGATCGACCGGATCCTCTATCATGCAAGCATCGCATCCCATCTCTTTTAGATGGTCTTGGAGTTTTTTAATTCTTGAAGAGTTTTTCGATCTCATCTGTATTTAAACCTGTCATTATGGGTTTCCCCTCTGGGCAAATGGAGGGCTCTTTGCACTTCATTAGCTCTTTGTAGAGAGATACACCTTCTTGTAGCATAAATCCTTTTTTATATACAAAACAGCTCATTCTTAGATCTGGTTTTTGAATAAAATCTCCAATGCAATTTTCATCTAAAAAATTAGGGATCGCATCAACAATAAAACTATGAGGGGTTGCCTGATGTAGTTCAAATCCCATTTCCATTAGTTCTTTCAAGCGTTCATCATCAATAATAAACGGCAAAGAGACCGGAAATAGCAATCTTTGCGTAGAGGGCTTTTCCTTTTGTTTCATCTGTTCGAAAAAAATCCTTTTTTGCGCAAGATGAAGATCAACAAACATCAATTTTTCTTTTTGAATAATTAAAAACCGGTAATAAATCCCCACAAAATGGGTGTTATCAATAGGAAGCTTCTCTTCAATAAAATCAGGAGGCTCTTCTTTAAAAGAAAACGAGGTCGGATAAGAGGTTGGAGTAAACGTAGGAAGCTGTATAGAAATATTGGTTTTTCTTTGCAACCCTGTGTTAATCGCAGTACGGATTGCCTCTTTAATTTTTGCTTCCTCTGCTAATCTTACCTCTTTTTTCTGAGGATGAACATTCGCATCAATAAGGTCTTCAGGAAGGGAAAAATGGAGAACAAAAGCTGGGTGACGCATCTCATCAATGTACGTGCCATACCCATCTTTTACCGCAAAGGAAATGGGAGGGCAAACAACTGCTCTTTGATTAATAAAAATATACTGTCCTGTCCTATTGGGTCTAGAAAAGGAAGGAGCTCCAATATAGCCTCTAGCCATCTCGAAATCCACCTTCACCATTGACGAGAAAAACTCTTCCCCTAAAATTTTTCTTATTCTCTCTTCCAAACTAGAAGGGGAATCATTAAAATTGATATGAGGATAAGCAAGAGCAAGAAGGTTGATTACTTTTAAGATTTCGCCTGCTGATTGGCTTTCCCCTTTTTGGAATTTTTTTCGCGCAGGAACATTATAAAACAAGGAGCGGACCTCAATAGTTGTCCCTCTTCTTCTAGGAGCTGGTTTTACAGACAAGATCCTTCCCCCTTCTATCTCTACACAAACTCCAATATCTCCTGTAGAAGTAGTGATTGTCATTTTGGAAATTGCAGCAATGGAAGCAAGCGCTTCTCCCCTAAATCCCATTGTCTTTAAAGAGAATAAATCATCAGCCGTACGAATTTTCGAAGTAGCGTAACGCTCTATGCTTAAAATAGCATCATCCTTACTCATTCCCACCCCATCGTCACTCACAACAATCTTTGCAAAACCTCCACCCGTAATTTCAATTTGAATGTTTTTAGCTTTTGCATCTATTGCATTCTCTCCGAGCTCCTTAACAACCGATGCAGGATTTTCAATCACTTCCCCTGCGGCAATCTGGTTAATTGTGTGTTCAGAAAGTGTGCGAATGATGGACATACTTCTCCCTTTTGTCTATGCTAATAATATATGCCAACCCTTGCTATTGCAACATCCATTGTAAAAAAACTGAAGACAGCTGGCCATATTGCCTATTTTGCGGGTGGCTGGGTAAGAGATTTATGCCTTCAAAAACCCTCAGACGATATCGACATAGCAACGAGCGCATCAGTTGAAGAGGTGCAAGCCCTTTTTTCAAAAACGATCCCTGTAGGCGTCGCCTTTGGTATTGTCATTGTCGTCGAAAACGGTCATCAATTTGAAGTGGCAACCTTCCGAAAAGATCGGGGATATACCGATGGTAGACGGCCTACCGGAATTGAAAGAACAACGCCGGAAGAAGATGCGACAAGAAGAGATTTTACGATCAATGGAATGTTTTTTGACCCCATAGAAAACAAACTTTTAGATTACGTAAACGGGCAAGAAGATATTCAGCGAAAAATCATCCGAGCCATCGGCGATCCCCGCGAAAGATTTTTAGAAGATAGACTCCGGATGATGCGCGCTATCCGCTATTCAACCCGCTTTGATTTTTCCATTGAAAAAAAAACAGAAGAGGCAATTCTTGCCCAAGCTCACACACTCCTTCCGGCAGTTGCAATGGAACGGGTCTGGCAAGAATTTAAAAAAATGTCCCAGTTTGCCCATTTTGATACAGGCCTTATCATCCTCCAAAAACTCGGTCTTCTGTCTACTATCTTCCCAGGTCTTAAAAATATCGAAATCGAGCCTCTCGTAAAACCGATTCCAGACTTCCCAAAAGATGCGCCGCCGATCAGCGAACTCCTCCAACTCTTCCCCAACTACACGCCAGCTCAAATCGAATCTCTTTGCAGCTACCTAAAACTTTCGAAAGAAGAAAAAACCTTTGCTCTGTTCCTCCATGAAGCCAAAAAAATCACCACCTTAGAACCCGTTGACTGGGCAAAATTCTACGCAAATCACTACAGTGAGATCTGTCTAAAAATCATCGCTGCAAATCTACCTGCAGATGAGCGTGCAGCTTTTCTTCATAAACATCTTCTCCGTAGACAATCTCTAGAAAACCACATCCTCCGGATCCAATCTCACACACCCCTCATCACCTCAGATGATCTCCTCAACGCCGGCATCCCTCCTGGTAAACAAATGGGCCTCCTCCTCAGAGAAGCAGAGCGCCTCTCCATCAACGAAAACCTCGAAGACAAAGCCACAATACTCAAAAGGATTTTATCTCATTAACCGTCTAGTAGGTTGAGAACCAGGCAGCACTAGAGGCTTGATGGATTTTAAACTAGGAGTTTTAAATTCTTTTGCGATCGCCTGCATATCAAACCCGCGAAAGGTGTCTCGAAAGACTTGGTTTCCAATGTTTAATTTTTCAAGAATCATCAAACGAATACACAATTCTGTTGTCGGATTAATCTTTGCAGATTTATTTTTGGTTTTTTCCCAGTTCAATACAGCTACATGAGTAACACCAAATTGCTTACCAAAAGCTTCCAGAGTCATTTCAAAATAAACGCGAATAAAATGGACTTCATTCCCCGTAATCGAACCTGTCTTATGACTCAATTCTAAAAGTACTTCTTTTTGAAGTTTATTTAAATCAATTGCTGGAGTCCAAACACCGCGCTTTTCGACCAAAGGAACATTTTCTAAAGCTACAGGAAATCCCAATCCCTCATAAATATACTTTTTTATTATTTTCTTTTTCATAAAATGTCCCTAAATCTATTTTATCTCAATTACGGTAATAATTAGCATTTCGTGTTCATCAAATGCAATAGCAATTCGCACATCTTTTCGGTCAATTGTCAAACCGCGTATGGCATAAGTCCAATCATCATACTCTGGCTTATATTCATCTTTCCTTTTCTCATGATACCCATTTCTTAATACATAAAGCACTTCTGTTACAGTAATCTTTCGCTCATTTTTTCTTTTAATCGCGTGAGAAGTATCATAATATCGTCCTGAATGGATACATTCATTCACTTTCACTAGGACATTAGCTATTTTCAAAGGTCTTTTCACAAAGCTCTAACCATAGAAACAATTTATGAAATTGTAATTCACTTACAATTTTAAAGCAACAAACATTAAAAAGATTTTATGGCGATAAGGGCGATGTCGTCATCTTCACGGGAGATGCGAGAGAGGAGAGTATCGACGAGAGTTTGTGGAGAGAGATCTTTGTTTTCATGGATGGCGGCGATGAGAGCTTCTTTTCCAAACATTTTGCCATTGTCTAAGCGAGCTTCGATGACCCCGTCTGTAAACAGGATGAGGAGATCCTCACGCTCAAGTTTGATGCGAGAGGTTTGTAATGAGGTAAAAGGAATGGTACCTAGCGCGATGCCTGGAGTTGAAAGTTCGATCACTTGGCCTTCTCGGAAAAGGAGAGCATGTGGGTGTCCACAAGAGAAATATTCGAGGGTGTGGGAATGATGGTCGTAACGACCAACCCAGGCTGTGACGAAAGACCCAGTATCACCTGTGTCTTCACAAAAGAGATTGTTGGTAGAAATGATTGATTCTTCTAAGGAAACAGAAGAAAAGCTTCTTAGCATGCTCCGAACCTGTAAGGAATAAAGACATGCCCCCACCCCTTTGCCAGATGCATCAGCAATGGTGATGTGAAGTTGCTTGCCATGAACAAAAAGGTCATAAAAATCACCCCCTACTTGCTTAGCAAAGTGGATGCCAGCTCCTGTTTCCACTCCAGGGGCTGAAGGGAGTTTTTTAGGAAAAAGACTTTTTTGAATTTCGTGACCAATATGGAGCTCGCTTACCGAATCCATCGCTTTATTAAAATGAGCTCCTAAAATATTTATTTCAAATCCCAGTTTATCCGAGGTATATCTGGCGGAGAGATCCCCTTTTTCCACTTCAGCAATCACTCCATCTAACTCTCTGAGCGGCTTTGCCATACGCCTGACTAAAATAGTTGTTATACTGCCTCCAAAAATAATAACAGCAAGGAAAAAAGCCAGAAGATGCCACAAAACATGACGCGGAGCATCTGTTACAGTCACATAACTTGCATAGATAATAACGGGTACAATGAGAAGGGCTAAACAAATGACAAATACCCTTAATACTAAGGAACGTTTTACCTTGGTAGAGAAATTAAAATATGTCATAATCCTAAACGTGAAAATTACAAGTCTTCAAAATCCGATTGTTAAACATCTTGTCACTTTGAGAAAAGAGAAAAGCTATAGGCATGAGCATAAAACCGTGCTCATCAGCGGAAAAAAAGTGATTGAAGAATTAAAAAACCTGGCCTTTAAAACGTTAATTATCGAGGAAGGAAATACCTTTCCCTACAAAGCTGAGCAGGTATTTTTTGTTACAAAAGAAATTTTGCAAAAAATCACAGGGCTCGCATCCCCAGAGCCTATTGCCGCAGAAATTGCGTTGCCAAAAGAGGGCAGCTTAAACGGAAAAAAACGGGTTTTAGCCTTAGATGGAATATCAGACCCGGGAAACATGGGAACCCTCCTGCGCTCTGCCCTCGCCCTTGGATGGGAAGGGGTTTTCATTACAAATAATAGCGTCGATCCTTTCAACGATAAGTCTATGCGCGCGGCAAAAGGAGCTTGTTTTCATCTTCCTATTATCCAAGGCTCCTGGGAGGATCTCTGCGCATTGATTGAGAAAAACAAGTTCCATGCTTATGTAGCAGATCTTAACGGGGAAAATTTTAAAACTATCAAAGTTTCCTCTCCTTTTATCCTCATTCTTGGAAACGAATCTCATGGGGTAACGAAAAATGCATTTACCTCTGTTTCCATTCCTATGCATCCATCGATGGAATCACTCAATGTAGCTAGTGCGGGAGCTATCCTCATGGCTTGCTTATGAACGAATACGAAAAATACTATTCAGAGACCAAAAAAGACTTTCGAAAAGAAAGAAAACATCTTCAATCTAAAGACCGCTCCAAATACAAAAAAACAGATCAGGACAAGATCAAGAAAAAAGAGGCGCAAGAAGGAGATTTTACAAGAGGGCGAGTCCTTTCAATCACCCTTCAAGGGATCCTTGTTGATGCAGCTGGAGTGCAATATATCTGTTCTCTTAAAGGAGCGTTAAAAAAAGAAAATACTCAGCTTAAAAATCTCGTTGCCGTAGGAGATTCTGTCCTTTTTTCCCCGTTAGAACATAATCATGGCTCTATTGTATTTATTGAAGAGAGGAAATCTATTTTATCTCGCGCTGACAATCTAGCGAGAAAAAAAGAACAGCTCATTGCAGTAAACATTGACCAAGTTCTCATTACTGTTTCTGTCGTACTCCCCGTGTTAAAAAGTTTCATTGTTGACCGATATATTATAGCTGCACGTAAAGGCAATATGGAGCCGGTGATTATCGTGAATAAAATTGATCTTCTTTCTTCTTCGCCAGAAGAAAAAGAATTTTATGAAGAATTTGTGCGTGCATACAGAAATCTAAATATTTCCGTAATTCCTGTGAGCACAAAAACTCTTGAAGGAATGGAAGATTTGAAAAAAATCATGCAAGGGAAAACATCGGTTTTTTCTGGGCAATCTGGTACAGGAAAATCCTCTTTAATCAATGCTGTCTTGGGAAGCAGCTTTAAAGTAGGCGGAATTGTTGGAAGAACAAGCAAAGGCTCTCACACAACCACAACATCCCATCTTATTCCGTTAATGGAAGGGGGATTTTGTATCGACACCCCAGGGATCCGGAGCTTTGGCATTTGGGAACTAACAAAGGAAGATATCCAAAACTACTTTTCAGAATTTTTAGACTTTCCTTGTAAATATCTCGACTGCTCCCATTTGAATGAGCATGATTGTGGAGTCAAGATTGCAGTAGAAGAAAATAAACTTTCTCCTTTACGCTATGCCTCATATGTTGCATTAATGGAAAGTCTTGATCAAAAACATTACAACCGATGATAAAAGATTATGCCTAACATTCAATCTATTCACGCTATTGAAATTCTAGATTCTCGCGGCAACCCTACCATCAAAGTTTGCGTAACAACCGATGATGGATTTACCGGAAAAGCATCTGTTCCCTCCGGCGCATCCACAGGAGAGCATGAGGCATTAGAGCTTAGAGACAACGACAAAAAAAGATATTTTGGTAAAGGAGTCACTCAAGCAGTTGCAAATGTTCAGGGACCTATTGCAACCCTCTTAAAAGGAGAGTGCGTTCTAAACCAAGCTCATCTAGACCAAATGTTAATCGAAGCAGATGGAACCCCAAATAAAGGGAAATTCGGCGCTAACGCCATTCTTGGGACATCCCTTGCCATTGCAAGAGCTGCGGCCCTCTCTAAAAAACTCCCCCTTTACCGCTATCTTGGCGGATGCGATGCTCATATTCTTCCCATTCCCATGATGAACATCATCAATGGAGGCGCTCATGCAGATAACAATTTAGCATTTCAAGAATTCATGATCCGCCCAATTGGCGCACCTTCTTTTGCAGAAGCTCTTCGCTGGGGTGTAGAAACATTTCAAACTCTAAAAAAACTCCTCCAAGAAAAAGGACTTGGAACTTCTGTTGGCGACGAAGGGGGATTTGCACCTAATCTTTCTTCAAATGAAGAAGCACTTGACCTCATTATACTAGCCATCGAAAAAGCAGGCTTCAAACCTAAAAAAGAGATCACAATTGCCCTTGATCTCGCAGCCTCTGAATTCTATAAATCCCATAAATACATTGATCGCTCGACAAAAGAGCACATCGATTATCTCGCATCTCTTTGTTCCCAATATCCGATCGATTCGATTGAAGATGGTCTTGATCAAAACGACTGGCAAGGATGGAAACTCTTTACGGAAAAAATGAACGATAAAATCCAAATTGTCGGTGATGATATCTTTGTTACAAATCCTCTTTTTTTAAAAAAAGCGATTCAAGAAAAAGTGGGAAACGCCATCCTCATTAAGCTCAATCAAATTGGCACGCTCACAGAAACCTTAAATACCATCCAACTCGCCAAAGACAACGGTTACAAAACCATTATCTCCCACAGATCTGGTGAAACAGAAGACACTTTCATCGCAGATCTTGCAGTTGCAACAAATGCCGGCCAAATCAAAACCGGCTCCCTCTGCCGCTCTGACAGAGTCACCAAGTACAACCGCCTCCTCGAAATCGAGCACGAACTGACTAAGAATTAAGGAGTTGGCTGAAATAGGGGGCAAATAACGCCAGATTTTGGCTATTTTAGGCTGCTTGCTAAGTAGAATGTGGGTTCAAAAGAGATTAAAGTGGTATGAGCTGTGAGGGGTTTCATGGGGGTACCTGTAGAACAGATGCGCAAGTCACCGATGGTGTGGCCGATTTTGGCGACAAAATCTCCTTGGGTCACGTAAGAGATAAATGGAGGTGAATCTTTTAGGGTTCGCCACAATTCGTAGTTTTTGAGAGAGAGACCAGGCATGTTGAAGGCAATAGCAGAAGAGAGGAGGTCTTTTTCAAAAAGGAGGGTATAAGCTGCAAGAGCTCCTCCTAAGCTAAAGCCCAAAACTTGCGTTTTTTTCCCTGTTTTTTCTAGCCAAGCATGGATTTTGGGTTGCGCCTTTCTAAAAGCAGAGAAGCCAGGTCCCTTGAAATCAAGATCACTTAAAATGGATCCCCAGCCTCTAAAAGAAAATTCTGTTCCTCTATAAATGAGTAATGGGGGCGCTTCGGGGTTATTTTTTGGGATAAGACCGAAGGCAGGCATTCCGTGCCAAAGATCAAAAAGGGTATCTACAGTATAAGTGATCAGCAGACCATTTTCTGATGGGATAGGAATTTCCATTTTTTCTTTTAGATCGCGATAAGCTAAGACTTTTGTGAGAATCTCGTTTGTTGCGTGCATCCGAAGCTCCTTTCCAAGCTTTTCATGAATCACTTTTAATATATTTATCGTGATATCTATATCCTGTTTATGAGGGGTGAATTTGCCTACAAGAGGATGAACTTCAGAAAAATACCCATAATGCTGAACAAAATTGGGACATTCTTTGACGGTATTATAATACGTTTTAAGGTCGTGGGAAGGATAAGTGAGAACATTTGCTGGGAAAAAGAATCCATAAGCATTATCAAGCTTCTCCAAGGTTTTTGTTCGAAGAGAACAGGGACTAACGATTAGGGAACAGGTGATGAAGTGCGTCGTAAAATTCTTCTTTAATGATTTGAGGAGAGTAGGAGACAGTTTCATCTTGAGCATTAAAAAGAGAGAGGATTTTAAGTTCTTTGGATTTAAAAATCTGGTGTTCATCTGAAAACCGCGCTGTCATTTTATATTTTCCATTATGGATAAAAAATTCATAAGGGGTTCTACTTGCATTATACCGGGCAGCAACGAGAAAAGGGAAGCTTCTTTTCATAAAAATAGAATTTCCTTGATATAACGAGGGCTCGAATTTTTTGCCTTGAATACAGTGTAAAATAGACGGGAAAATATCTACATGGGAGGTCATCTCAGTTGCAACTACAGGGGGATTTTTTCCCATCTTGTAATATAAGGGCACATGAGTTTGAGCTTTTGATAGATTGGATGCATGAAAGAGGTATCCTTGATCATAAAATTCTTCCCCATGATCTCCTGTAAAGATCACAATGGCATCTTTCGGTATTCTTTTGTGCACCTTACCAAAAAGATAATCTATATGGTGAATAGCATTCCGATAGCTATTCTTAATTTTCCCAAGATCTTCTTGAGAAAGGGCAGCTTTTAAATAATTAATCCCATCAGAACAAGGTTTGAATAATGTCCCTTTCTCTCTTGGCCAATCATAACTAAAGTGGGTAGATTCTAGGAAAACTACAAAAACATTGCCATCTATACTCTTGGATTTTTTTATTGTTTTGCAAAGCTCTTTAATATTATCAGCATCACTTTTATACACAGGTGTTTCCTCATCATGTGGGAAATAATGAGACGTGTCTAAAAACTGCTTATCTTCTCCAAAAATTACCTTATCCATTTCATAGTAGCGAAGACAAGAAGAAGTATAGAGATTGATTTTGTACCCAAGATTTTTCAGAACTTGTAACGGAGGAGCACCCTTAGCATCTGTAGACCAATAAAAGGGGAGTTTCGAATGAAAGATCGAAAACCAAGAAAGTTGTGTGGCATTTGCATTGGAAAGTGCAAGATCAAAAGAAATGTTATCTTTTTTGAATCGAGAAAGATTTGGAGCCACATCGGGTGTGATAAAATCTTCTCTTAAACTCTCGACGACAAAAAGAAAAACAGGAGGTTTTTTCTTTAAAGGCAAAGCATTTGTAACAAGCGCCTCTTTTATAGGTTTAAGAGGAGAGTTTAATACGACAGAATTGAGCTTGGGAGAAAAAAAAGTCGCTTTCCAAGGAAGAGCTTTTTCATGAGAAGCATCCTTCTGCACATTGCCGTAGCTGATGCCCCAAATGTCCCATAAAAAAAGACAAATAAAACCAACACAGAGAGTTGTAGCTCCTATGCTATAAGAGATTAAAAGGGGCTTTTCTGAAACTTTTCTTTGAGTAAATTGGAAAAAACCCACCCCAAATACAAGAAAAATAAGACCGACAACGCCACCTGTAATCCAAGAGCTAATCGAGACATTGCTCGCATAAAGCATTTCGATAAAATTATTAGGGCTTTCTTGGGGCAAAAAATCGAGAACATACCAGATCGACATATCCATTATTCTAATAAGAGGGAAATCAACCACCTGTGCTAAGAAAAGCACAAACGTGAATACAATAAATACAGATGTTAAAAATCTAGGAAGATAAGAAGAAATCACCCCTCCAATGAGAATCAGTCCTATAATTTGCAAAAAACACTGAGTAATGGAATAGACAACAAAAAAGAATTTCGTGCTTAAGGATCCATGATCTATAAGCAAAATATGCATCGCATGAATCAAACTTAAAAAGACAAAAAGAAAACCAAAGTAGAAGTAATTGACCTTTATCCTACCAATGCACGACTGTAGCGAAGACTCAGATAAATTAGACATCTTAATTTATCTATTAAAATATTCTATATTATATGGTCAACAGAAACTTAAGAAGACCTTCCCAGTCTTTGTTATCAATGTAGATTTGTAAATTCTCCTGATTCACAGTTAGATGATGAGAAAATTCTGGAAGATGGGGACGAAGGTTATCCCTAACAGCTTCTTCCATCATCCTGCCAGAAAAACCACGGACAAATCCGTTCCATTTAAAACTACTTTTTTTGATCTGCTGCATACATTGTTTAAGGTAGGGATCGGCGAAAATATATCCCACAAATCTTAAAGGGTGAACATGGTTTATTTTTTTTCCTTTCTTCTTAAGCGTTTTTTTCTCCAAGCCTAATTGCAAAAGATTTTTCTCCGCCATTGTGGATACAATTCTTCTAATCGCCTTTTGTTCCCAATCTTCAAGAGGGGTCTTGAAAAACGACTCTACTGATTCTGAGACCTTTTCAGCATGATTTACCTGTATGTGTCCAGGAATCGTAACAACAACTGCTAACAAACATGCTATAATTGTGCTCATAACAAATACTTAACAAGACCTTCCCAGTCCTTTTTATTTATATATTCGTACACTTTATTCTCATTAACTCTTAGCATTGCTGCAAACCCTGGAACGTAAGAATTTAAATTGCCCCGATGATGCTCTTCATGCATTCTTTCGCCAAAACCCTCGACAAAAGAGTGCCATTTGAAAATGCTCTTTTTGATTTCATTCATACATTTTTTGAGATAAGGATCGTTAAAAGTATATCCAATAAATCTCAAAGGATGGACATGCCGTATCTTTTTGCCTTTTTTCTCCATCGTCTTTTTTTCGAGGGCTAGTTGAAAGACATTCTTCTCCGCCATCGTGCTAATGATTTTGTGGATCGTCTTCATTTCCCAATCGACAAGAGGAAGTTGGTAAAAGAGATCATTGCCACCATTTTGTTGAAAGTAAGCGGAAAAAAGGCTTTCCATATCTTTACTGCAAAAATCTCCTACAGCTTCAATATCTATAGCTTGAGATCCAACTACTTGTGCACAATTGGCAATAAAAGGCTCAATTTGATCTATATTTTCTGGACCAAATTGGAGAACGTGGGAAGATATCTTAATATATCCTCTATCAGGAATTGCTCGATTCTCTTCAATACGTATAGAAGCGTGTGTCATTCCAAGCAAAACAAGAAAGAAACAGGTAAAAAGGGGGATCATTTTTTTCTCCTTACAAAGAAAACTGTTTAATTAAAATGCGATATCTTATGCAAGAATTAAAAATAATAATTTACAATAATCATTAAAATTATTTTTATAAGAATATGAGACACATTGTTTTCTTATTCGGCGCTGCAGAGAAAGGAGAGTTTTGCACTCCCTACCTTTGTAAGACACTCCCACAACTTGCGGATACCTTTGGTAACCCGCCAGAAGGGAGCCAAGGACTACTCTATGCAGTACAGACTTTACTCTACGAAAGAGAGCTGATTTATTATAGAGTAGAAGAAGAGGGATTTGCTAAAGATGATTATATGAAAGGGGTTAATCTTCTCAAAAAAAAAGAGATCCCCCT
>Ga0206905_10265_pt1 | contig 12440 bp, 11 predicted proteins | sample Alteio_BWOrgHeat_43_FD_152940 | JGI IMG/M metagenome (GOLD analysis project Ga0206905, IMG submission 152940) | Enriched cells from forest soil in Barre Woods Harvard Forest LTER site, Petersham, Massachusetts, United States -... | ecosystem: Environmental > Terrestrial > Soil > Temperate forest >...
CAAGGAGCCCTGTTTTGTTTGGGGATAATCGTTTACCAGGCCTCCGCTGACCGCTTCGGCCTGGCCTGTATCATTTTGGCCTTGCAGGCCTAAGAGTTCTTTCCTTCTTCAACTCATCGTTCATCACTTGCTATTTTGCTTCGGCAGCGGCGAGTTTTTTGTAGCCGAAGAAGAAGAGAGGAATGGAGAGAACGCAGTAGATAAACCAGTAGCTGCTGTCCCATTCCATAGAAAGTTTTCCATTTTCTGCAAAAAGAGCTTGTATTAGGCCAAGGATGAGGAAGTTGCTGGCTGAAAAAAGAACGAGGATGGGCAAGAATTGACTTTTTGTCTCCACCTGATCTTCTTGTGATTGGATCGGCATCTCAGGAGCTTTTGCTGAAACTTCTTTAAATGTCTCCTGGCTTGCCTTCCTTGTTGGCTCAGCTGGCATCTGAGGGGTAGAGGAAATAGAATAAGTGGGTTTCACTCCGTAGGGAGGCGCATAAAGGGAGGTCAAGCTGTCTTGTAAAGTTTGGCTTTTAAAAAGTTCTTGCGATGCTTCTTGGGGTGGTTCATGAAACTCAGCGCTGCAATAAGGGCATTCTTGCGCTTCTACAGGAACTCTTCCATCACATTGCGTACACATTTTTTGACGATCACTTGGCTTCATAGTTTACTTACCTCTTTCTACAATTTATGCCACTAGGGTACAATTTCATACAAAAGGAATCTTTTATGACAGAGAGACAAAAATTTGATATTGTAGTGATTGGTGGTGGCCCTGGTGGGTATGTAGCAGCAATAAAAGGCGCTCAACAAAAGAAATCGGTTTGCTTAATTGAAGAGAAAGATTTAGGGGGCACATGCTTAAATGTTGGGTGCATTCCTACAAAAACTCTCCTTGCTAATGCTGAAGTGATGCATAAAGTCAAAATGGCTTCTGAATTTGGCATTAATGTAGGCCCTATCTCCATTGATTATGCAAAAATGAAAAACAGAAAAGATGGGGTTGTCTCAAAAATCCGGAAAAGTCTAGAAGGTCTTTTACTTTCTAACGGAATGAAAATTCTTAAAGGTCATGCAGAATTTATCTCCCCTAACGAAATCAAAGTAAGAGGACAGGACAACCTCATTGTTGAAGCTGATAAAGTGATCATCGCAACAGGTTCTGCTCCACTTGATATCCCCGCATTTCCTTGTGATCACAAAAAAGTGTTTAACTCTTCTTCTATATTAGAGCTTACAGAACTTCCTAAAACACTGGCAATTATCGGCGGAGGCTACATTGGATGTGAGTTTGCCTCTCTTTTTGCTGCTCTCGGAGTTACCGTCATCATTTTAGAAGCACTTCCATCGATTGTTGCGTTTCAAGGCAAAGTAATTGCAGATACTTTAACAAAGGCATTTGTAAAACAAGGGATTCAAATTCAAACAGGGGTTTTTGTTGAAGGGATCGATGATACAGACTCTGGACTCTCTATCCGCTTAAAAGGGAAACTTTCTGTAAATTGCGATATGGCGCTTGTTTCTGTAGGAAGAAAAATCTGTTCCGATAACGTAGGACTTGAAAAGGCAGGAGTCAAAGTAGGAGAGAAGGGAATGATCCCTGTAAACGATAAAATGGAAACCTCTGTTCCTGGCATTTATGCTATTGGCGATGTTACGGGCAAATTTCTTCTAGCCCATGTGGCCTCTCATCAAGGGATCGTTGCTGCAGTCAATGCCACAGGAGGAGATGCCACCATGCATTATGAAGCAGTTCCTGCTGTTATTTTTACAACGCCAGAAATTGCCACTGTTGGATTAACTTTAGAACAAGCAGGAGACCGAGCAAAAGTAGGGAAATTTCCTTTCGCTGCTTTAGGAAAATCGACCGCTGCTATGGAAACTGAAGGGTTTGCAGAAATTGTGATCGATAAAAAAACAAAAGCAATTTTAGGAGCATCGGTTATTGGTCACGACGCAGCAAGCTTGATTTCTGAGATGGCACTTGCTATAGCTAATGAATTGACATTGGACTGTGTGACAGAAACCATTCATGCTCATCCTACCTTGCCTGAAAGCTGGCTCGAGGCGGCATTGATTGCAAATGATACTCCTGTCCATTTTCCCCCAAAAAGAGGATAAATGAAATTAAATATTTTGCCTGAAAATAAAGAGGAAGAAAAGCTTGGGAGGTTCCCCTCTTATCTTCATCGCCCCATTCCGAAAGGAGGCAATCTATTTAAGACAAACGCCATTTTAGAAAAATACGGAATGAACACTGTCTGTGAAGAGGCGAAATGTCCTAACAGAATGGAGTGCTATTCTAAACAAACAGCCACCTTCTTGGCCTTAGGAAAAGAATGCACAAGAAATTGTGGCTTTTGTTCTATCGATTTTTCTAAAGCACCCAAAGCTCCTGAAGAAGATGAACCTATACGCCTTGCTTTGTCTGTAAAAGAATTAGGCTTAAAGCACGTTGTGATTACCATGGTTGCACGAGATGATTTGCCAGATGGTGGAGCTTTGCAAATAGCAAAAATTGTTCGAGAAGTACGAGCCCAAAATGACAGCGTCACAATCGAACTTCTCACCTCTGATTTTGCAGGAAACTTTGACTCACTAGATCTCGTTTTAAACGAAAGACCAGAAATTTTTAATCACAACATTGAAACCGTTCGAGAACTCACTCCTCGCGTGAGACACAAGGCGACATATGAACGCACTCTCGCTCTCCTCTCTTACGTAAAAAAATCCAATAAAACCACATTTGTAAAATCGGGAATCATGGTGGGCCTAGGAGAGACTCCAGAACAAGTAAAAGAAACCATTTCCGACCTCCATCATGCAGGATGCGACATCATTACAATCGGTCACTACCTACAACCCGATCAAAAAAAACTCAGAGTGAAAGCCTTTATTCCTCCAGAACAATTTAAAGCCTACGAAGATTATGGCTACTCTCTTGGCGTAAAACACATGTACTGCGGCCCCTTTGTCCGATCTAGCTATAATGCTCATGAAATTTGGTATAAGAAATAGAGAATAAGAAAAAAGATCGGGCTCGGGCTCAAAATCCGGAAAGAGAAGAAAGTTTATCCTTTCCCCTCTTTCGAGCCCGCGTGCGAGCCCGAGCCCGATCTCCTTCTTTTAAGGATATAGATGGATACCAACAAAATTTGTATTATTGTTCTGAATTGGAATAATGCCAAAGACACCATCGAATGCCTCTCTTCTCTCCAAAAAATCACCTATCCCAATTTTACTATCCTTGTTGTTGACAATGGTTCTACAGATACCTCAATAGAATGTATCTCCCAGGCATTTCCACACATCCCTATTCTAAAAAATGGAACAAACTTAGGTTTTGCTGAAGGAAACAACCGTGGAATCCTTCATGCCATAGAAAAAGGAGCCGAGGCTTTCCTTATTTTGAATAATGATACGATTGTCCATCCTGATATTTTGCATGCCTTTCACGATGCTGCAACACAATATCCCAAAGCTGGAGTATTTGGAGCGAAGATTTTTTACTTCGATGATCCTGCTAAAGTTTGGTATGCAGGTGGCGATGTCGATCTTAACTGTTATGTTTGTGTTCATTCTGGATCAGACACTCAAAAAATCGAAGAAACAAACTACGCATGCGGCTGCGCTCTTTTTATCAAAAAAGAGGTGATTAAAAAAGTGGGGTTAATGGACCCGAGATTCTTCCTTCTATGGGAAGAAATTGACTGGTGCTGGCGCATACGGAAAGCTGGCTACCAATGCCTTTTTGTCCCGCAAGCGAAGGTGTGGCATAAGATCTCCTCTTCCTTTGAAGGAGGCTATAGAGGGGATAGCTGGAACTATTACTATTTCCGCAATAGACTCCTTTTCCTTAAGCTTCATTTCCCTTTTACCTCACGATTCAAGACAAGCATAAAAGAAATTTTATTCATTAAAGGAGCTAAGCTTCAGGGAGTTCGAGACTATTTTCTCGGAAGATTTGGCAAGAAACCTTGAGAGAGAATCAAAAAGACTGTATATAAAAAATTTTAATATACAGGAAAGAACGTCCTATGCTTCCAAAGGAGCTTTCAAATCTTGTGGTTAGCGTGGTCCTAGCCGGCGGACAGGGGACAAGACTTTTTCCCCTAACACAAGCACGTTGTAAACCCTCTGTTTCTTTTGGAGGCAATTATCGACTCATCGACATCCCTCTTTCTAACTCTCTAAATTCTCAAATCAATCGGATGTTTGTCATATCCCAATTTTTTGCCTCAGAACTTCAAGAACACATCTTCGATACTTTTAAACTCGATATGATTCATCCGGGCGGAATAGAAATGCTTTGTCCCGAAGAAACTCTTGATGGAATGAACCTCTTTAAAGGCACTGCAGACGCAGTTCGTAAAAATATAAAACACCTCCTTAAAACTCCTGCGGAATACTTTCTTATCTTATCAGGAGACCAGCTCTATAACATCGATTTTCGAGAAATGCTCCTTTTTGCCATAGAGAAAAAAGCAGGGCTTGTTATTGCTTCCCTCCCCGTAAAAGAGAGTGAAGCTAAAAGGATGGGGCTTCTTAAAACGGATAAACATAACCTCATAATAGACTTTATTGAAAAACCTCAAGAACCTCATATTCTAAAAGAATACCATCTCCCCTCGAAATCCACCCATTTTTTGGGCTCTATGGGAATCTATATTTTCCAAAAAGAAACTCTTCTCTCTCTAGTACAGGAAGAAGGAGATGATTTTGGTAAGCATCTTATCCCAAAACAGATCAAAAAGGGAAATACCTATGCCTTTATCTACGATGGTTACTGGGAAGATATCGGCACAATTGATGCTTTTTATCATGCAAATTTAGCTCTTCTCGATCGGAAAGAGGGAAGGCACCTCAACACTTATGACGAAACAAATCCCATATTTACAAAGCCCCGTTTTTCTCCAAGTCCACTCATTAAAGGAACCCAAATCACGGATTCTTATATCGGCCAAGGCTCGATTATTGAAGCAAAAGAGATCTCTCGAAGTGTTTTAGGGCTAAAAACAACTATTAGACAGGGAACAGTCATAAAAAATTCCATTTTCCTAGGAAATTCTATCATCGGAGAAAATACCATCATCGAAAAAGCCATTTTAGATGAAGGAGCTCATATTGGCAAAAACGTACAGCTAACCAATAAGAGTGGCCATCAAAAATACGATGGTGATGGAATTTATGTCCGCGATGGGATTATTGTAGTAACTGCGGACAAAAAAATCCCCGATAACTTCGTATTCTAGATATGGCTATTTGGACAATTTCTGATCTTCACTTATCTTTCGGTATTGAAAACAAGAGTATGGATCTCTTTGGACCCACTTGGAAAGATTATACTCATAAAATAGAAAGTCACTGGCGCTCACTAATTACAAACGACGACCTTGTGCTTATCGCAGGAGATATTTCTTGGGCGATGAATCTAGATGATGCCATGCCCGACTTAAACTGGATTGCTTCTCTCCCTGGCACAAAAGTGATCAGCAAAGGAAATCATGACTACTGGTGGCCCTCTGCAAGCAAACTTTCCAAAGCTTTGCCACCCTCTATAAAATTTGTGCAAAACAACGTGTTTAATTGGAATGGAGTTAGCATTGGAGGAACAAGACTCTGGGATTCAAGCGAATATTCCTTTGGAGAATTCATCGACTTTAAACCCGGCAAGCAAAAAGAAAAACCTCCCATTGACGTAGAAGTTGAGGAAAAAATATTTACCCGCGAATTAGAGCGACTAAAATACAGTCTAGGTCAGCTCGATCCTACTGCACATACACGCATTGCAATGGTCCACTATCCTCCTATTGGCAACGATCTTAAACCAACACGCGTTTCCACAATTCTCGAACACTACAAAATCGACTATTGCATTTTCGGCCACCTCCACAGCTTGAAACCAAATTTACAGCTATTTGGCGAAGCTCGTGGTGTTAAATACATGCTCACCTCCTGCGACTACCTAAATTTCATCCCCATAAAAATTCTCTAAGCTTTAGAAAGCGAATAAATAAGATCAACGCAAAGGCGCCAAGGCGCAAAAACGCAAAAAGAAATTAATAATTTATAAAATTCTTTTTGCGTTTTTGCGCCTTGGCGCCTTTGCGTTAATCTGCCTTACAACTAAAAATAATTGACCAAAAATTATTTTTTCGTAAGTGTGTAGAGATGAAAAAGAAAATCCATTTTGCTTTTTTCACCCTCCTTTTTTCAGGAATGGCGCTCGCAAGTATCTTGTATTTACTCTATGGCGATATCGCAGTACTCAATCCAAAAGGGATCATTGCATTAGAAGAAAGCAACCTAATAATCATAAGCACACTGCTCATGCTCATTGTTGTCATTCCAGTATTCATTCTAAGCTTTATCGTTGCCTGGAAATATAGAGCAGGTAACAAAAAAGCAAAATACGATCCCGACTGGGATCATAGCACACTTGCAGAATCGATCTGGTGGGGCGTTCCCTTCGCCATCGTCATTGTTCTTTCTATAATTACATGGAAAAGCAGCCACACACTAGACCCATTTAAACCTATTAAGGCAAGCACTAAGCCGATAACCATACAGGTCGTTGCCCTCCAATGGAAATGGCTATTTATTTATCCCGAACAAAATATTGCGACAGTGAATTTTTTTCAGTTTCCAGAAAAAACTCCTGTGAGTTTTGAAATAACCGCTGATGCTCCGATGAACTCCTTTTGGATTCCTCAACTCTCAGGCCAAGTTTTTGCTATGCCCGGGATGAAAACAAAATTACACCTTATGGCAGACGAAGTAGGCAGCTATCGAGGATCCTCTGCAAACATCAGCGGCAAAGGATTTGCCGGGATGACATTTGTAGCTAAATCTAGCACCCAAACAGATTTTGATACATGGGTAGAATCTGTAAAACAATCGCCCCATCTTCTAAGCCTCGATGCATATAAACAATTAGCAACACCCAGTGAAAATAATCCAGTAGCATCTTATGTCTTAACACGAGAAGATCTCTATAACTGGATAGTGATGAAATATATGATGCCAATGAAGGAATAATATGTTTGGAAAATTGACTTTTGATGCTCTACAACATGACCCTCTTCAAGATGGTGCTGGATTCTCCATGATCCTTGGCGGACTTCTTATTGTAGCTCTGATCACCTATTACAAAAAATGGACCTACCTCTGGAAAGAATGGATCACCTCCCTTGATCCAAAAAGAATTGGCGTGATGTATATCATTGTTGCCTTTGTCATGTTAATCAAAGGAGTTTCCGATGCGATCCTCATGCGCGCGCAACAATCGATTGCAATTAGTGAATCAGCGGGATTTTTAACCTCTGATCATTATCAGCAAATTTTCACTGCCCATGGCACCACCATGATCTTTTTTGTAGGGATGGCTGTGGTATTTGGAATGATGAATTTAGTGATTCCCTTGCAAATTGGAGCGCGCGATGTTGCTTACCCTTTTTTAAATTCTGTGGGTTTTTGGTTATTTGGAGCGGCGTCGGTTCTGATCCTTGTTTCTTTAGTTGTAGGAAATTTTAATGCAACAGGATGGCTCGGTTATCCACCACTTGCAGGAATAGAATACAGCCCAGGAGAAGGAGTTGATTATTGGATATGGATTTTACAGATCGCAGGAGTAGGAAGTCTCATTTCAGGAATTAACTTCTTAATCACAATCCTTAGAATGCGCTGCCCAGGGATGACTCTCATGAAAATGCCTCTATTTGTTTGGTGCTCTTTAGCTACCCTCATCCTCATTATCTTTGCCTTTCCTATTTTAACAGCTACCCTTGGATTGCTGAGTTTAGATCGTTATCTTGGAATGCATTTTTTCACAGCAGGTTTTGGTGGCAATCCCATGATGTACGTCAACCTTATTTGGGCGTGGGGACATCCAGAGGTTTACATCCTCGTTTTACCAGCCTTTGGAATTTTTTCAGAGGTGGTTGCCACTTTTTCTGAAAAACGGTTATTTGGTTACGCTTCCATGGTATGGGCAATTGTTGCCATTACGATCTTATCCTTTATCGTTTGGCTCCACCATTTCTTTACCATGGGGGCTGGAGCAAATGTAAATGCATTTTTTGGGATCATGACCATGCTTATTGCAGTTCCTACCGGAGTAAAAGTATTCAATTGGTTATTCACAATGTACCGAGGGAAAATCCACTTTACAACACCCATGCTCTGGTTTTTAGGATTTATAGCTACTTTTAGCGTGGGAGGCATGACAGGTGTTTTAATGTCCCTTCCTCCAATAGACTTTCAAGCCCACAACAGTCTATTTTTAGTAGCACATTTTCATTCAGTGATCATCGGTGGAGTGTTATTTGGTTTTTTTGCAGGTTTTGCTTATTGGTTCCCAAAAATTGTAGGTTTTAAGCTCAATGAACGGTTAGGAAAATACGCCTTTTGGTGTTGGCTTGTCGGATTTTTAACAGCCTTTTTGCCGTTATATATTTTAGGATTAATGGGAGCAACAAGACGGTTAGATCACTATGATCCCTCTACTGGTTGGCAACCATTATTTGTTATTGCAGCAGTAGGAGTTCTTTTAATTTCTTGCGGGATTGGTTTTCAAATTTTGCAAATTATTGTAAGCATTAAACAACGAAAACAAAATCTAGATACGACAGGTGATCCATGGAATGGAAGAACGCTTGAATGGTCTACTACATCTCCACCTCCACTTTATAATTTTGCAATCATCCCTGAAGTTCACGACCACGACCCCTTCTGGGCTACGAAACATGCAAAAAATAAGCAAGTGGCAGAGCCTCACTATGAACCAATCCACATGCCTAAAAACAGTTCCATTGGATTTTTTGTAGGGTTGTTTAGCCTCATTTTTGGTTTTGCAATCACGTGGCATATGATGGAAATTTCTGTTATAAGCCTCATTGCCGTTATGGCTTGCTTTGTTGTCCGTATATCTGAAAATGAAACCGATTATTACATACCCATAGAGGAAATAGAAAAATCATGACAGACACTGCCACAACGCATCACGATCCTCTCCAAGAAGCTTACACGAAAAACGTTTTCGGCTTTTGGGTGTATCTCATGACCGACTGCGTCCTCTTTGGAATTTTATTCGCTACGTATGCAGTCCTTCATAATAACACCTTTGGGGCCCCTTCAGGAAAAGATATTTTTGATCTTTCCTTTGTTTTGAAAGAAACAATTATCCTCTTAACTAGCAGCTTTACTTGCGGGCTTGCTATGATAGCAGCTCATCGCTTAGAAACAAAAAAAGTCATTGCTTGGTTTTGCGTTACATTTTTGTTAGGACTCTCTTTTGTCGTCTTGGAAGTAACTGAATTTGCCCATCTCGTAGATGTGGGAAATAGTTGGGAGAAAAGCGCCTTCCTATCTTCCTATTTTACTCTCGTAGGAACGCATGGACTCCATATTTCCGTTGGGCTATTTTGGATGATTGTTTTCATGGCTCAAATTGCGCGTAAGGGAATCACACTTGTAACTCTAAGAAGACTCACATGCTTAAGCATGTTTTGGCATTTCTTAGACGTCGTATGGATTTTTATATTCACCGTAGTCTACTTGATGGGAGTATCTTAACATGGACATACCAAAAGAATCGCTACACGGAACATTTAACTCCTATCTTCTCGGATTTATCTTATCACTTGTACTCACCTTAATTGCTTACTTCGCTGTAGCAGAACACTTGTTTACGGAAAAAGTATTGATCATAACCATTGTAGGGCTAGCCTTTACGCAAACAGTTGTTCAGCTTTTCTGCTTCTTCCATTTAGGCAAAGAAACCAAACCACGTTGGAACTTGCTTATTTTTCTCTCCATGGCATTCGTGATTGCAATCATCATTGGAGGCTCTCTTTGGATCATGTACAATCTAGATAGTCGCGTCATGTAAAGACATAAAAACTATTGCAGTGAACTAAACTTTTAAATAGACTCATCTTTTTAAAGGAGTGGTTATGTCAAAAAAATGGTGGAAGATTTCAGGATTGGTTGCAGGACTAGCAGCGATAAGTTTTTTTTCTTTTTTTCACTTTAGAGAAACGCCCCCTTTACTCAATAAGACGGAAGTTCTAGCGCAATTTTTTAAACTTCCTATTTATTTTGAAAAAAACGAAGGCCAAACAGATCCTAGCGTAAAATATTTAACCAGAGGAAAAAAATTTACAGCCTTTTTCACTCCTCAAGAAATTGTGATGGTCTTAGATCGAAATGAAAATGCTTCGGTAATTAAATTACAATTTCTCGGGGCTAATGAAGCTCTTGCACTGAAAGGGTCTGACGAGCTTGAAGGGAAAAGCAACTACTTTTTAGGCAATGATCCTGAAAAGTGGCGCACCAATATCTCTCAGTTTGGAAAAGTGTGCTATCAAGATTTGTACAAAGGGATCGATGCTGTTTTTTATGGTAACCCTTTCCAATTAGAATACGATCTTTGCGTTGCACCTGGTATTGATCCTCAAGAGATCAGATTTCAACTTCAAGGAGCTAAAGAGCTCTCTATTGATGAAGAAGGAAATCTTTGCATCCTCACAGAAACCATTCAAGAAATGCAAATGCAAAAACCTCTTATTTATCAGCTCATTAACAATGAAAAAGTACTCGTAGATGGAGGCTATACTCTACTTGCTACAAATGAGGTAGGTTTTGCCATCGGCGCTTATGACACGACCACACAACTTATTATCGACCCTCTTGTCTATTCTACCTACTTAGGTGGGTCATCATCTGATACCACAACAGGAATTGCCATCGATAGTAGCGGCAATGCTTATGTAACAGGCTATACTCCTTCTACCAATTTCCCCATAGTTGCGGGGTCATACGACCCCACCTATCCTGGTGGAGCTTTGGCATCTTTTATTACTAAACTAAATCCAACTGGTACAGCTCTTATTTACTCCACTTATTTAGGAGGGACTAATGGAACATCTCAGACCGTAGGAATTGCTCTCGACGGTAGTGATAATGCCTATGTCACAGGCAAAACCACTAGCACAACATTTCCAACAACCTCAGGAGCATTTCAAAGCATGCGGGAGGGACCTCAAGCCAGTTTTATTAGCAAACTAAATTCTTCAGGAGCAACCCTTACATACTCAACTTATTTCGGTTCAACAGCAGGTAGCGGCTCAGTTCTAGCATTCTGTATCGCAGTTGATGCAACAGAAAAAGCCTATATTGCTGGCAACTGTCTGACTGCAACTCTTCCGTTTACCCCGGGAGCTTATGACACAACCTCCCGTTCAGGAGGTGGTTTCGTTACCATAATAGATACCACAGCCGTTATGCCGTCCCTTGCTCTAAAGTATTCCACTTATTTAGGAGGTACTAACCAAACTGGACACATAACAGGAATTGCAATAGATAGTACAACTCCAGTTGCCAATGTTTATGTTGTAGGACAAACCAACTCTACAACTTTTCCTACCACAGCCGGTGCGTACCAAGGAGCTTATCCTACTGGATCACAAGCAGCTTTCATTAGTAAATTAAACCCTATAGGTGGCGGAACTTCAGACCTTGTTAATTCAACTTATTTTGGAGGCTCTACCGCTTTAAAATCTGTGAACCCTACCGGAATTGCCGTTGATAGTAGTGGTAACGCCTACATAACCGGCTTTACTAACCAACCTACCCTTCCGACAACTCCAGGAGCATACGCTACAACTTATCCAGGAGGAACCCAAAATGTCTTCATCTCCAAGATGACTTTACCGTCAGGAGGGGCCTCTTCTCTAGCCTATTCCACTTACTTAGGCGGAAGTTCCCAGGATGGAGCAACGGGAATTGTACTAGACAGCAGTGATAATGCTTATGTAACAGGATTCACTTCCTCCGCGAACTTTCCTACCACTGCAGGAGCCATCCAAACAACTCTTGCAAGCGATGCAACAAATGCTTTTGTCTCACAACTTAACCCCACAAACCCCGCAAGTTCCGCTCTTGTTTATTCAACCTTTTTGGGAGGCTCTGTAGATGATGAGGCAGCTGGTATTGCGATAGACGCTAGCAATAATATTTATATAGCTGGAATTGCTTTTTCTCCTGACTTTCCTACTACTTCTGGCGCTTTTCAAACATCCCTTGCGGGTACAAGTAATGCCTTTATTTCTAAACTTTCAACACCCTCTTCAACGGTCTCTCTTCTTCCTCCAAGTGTTTTAAAGGGGCAGCAAATAAACAACAGATTTGCAACACAATCAGAGCTAGTGAACGTTATTAAATTGGCACCGCCAACTAGCGGAACTACACCTACAAGCTACCGTATTTATCGAGATGCTGCATTGACTATATTAGCAGGCACTCTGCCAACTCCCAAAGGCTCCTTAGTCTTTAAAGACCATAACAGGCAAAAAAACGTAGTGTATACCTACTACATTATATCAGTTAGTAGCACAGGCGCTGTCTCAACTCCCGTAGTTGTTTCAGTAACACCAACCTAAACTTAGAGGTTG
>Ga0206905_10266_pt1 | contig 12433 bp, 6 predicted proteins | sample Alteio_BWOrgHeat_43_FD_152940 | JGI IMG/M metagenome (GOLD analysis project Ga0206905, IMG submission 152940) | Enriched cells from forest soil in Barre Woods Harvard Forest LTER site, Petersham, Massachusetts, United States -... | ecosystem: Environmental > Terrestrial > Soil > Temperate forest >...
AGGTTCGATGGCGGCGAGCGAAATCCCACGCCGGGCGATGTTTACGTATTGGGGACTGGGCGTGGAGATCACGGGTTTCACGCCATCGGACACCGGGAAGGGCTACACGCTCACGCCTTCACTCGCGCCGCTCGAGCCCTTCAAGAACGATTGCACCGTGCTGACGGGGCTCACGTCCTTCACCGGCGGCCACGGTTCGTGCTGCTGCCTGCTCACCGGGGTCAATACCGTGCAAAACGCCAAGACGCTGACCTCGGTGGACCAGCAACTCGCGGCCCATCACGGCAGCGCCACGCGCTTTCCGTCGCTCGTGCTCGGCACGGTGCGTGAAACGGGCTTTGGCGGGCCGTTCCCGACGACTCTTTCCTGGAGCAAGAATCACACGCCGGTCACGCCGGAGAACCGCCCCGAGGTGCTTTTTGAAAAACTCTTCGGCAACGACGACAACAAGACCCTCGACTCGGCGAAGCAGGCGATGGCGCGCCGCGCGAGCCTGCTCGATTCCATCAAGGACCAGGCCGCGGCGCTGCAACGGCAGGTGGGCGCGGCGGACCGCGCGCGGCTGGACCAATACTTCACGTCCATCCGCGATCTGGAAGAACGCATCAAGGTGGAGGGCGAATGGATGGACCGTCCGAAGCCCAAAATTCCGCGACCCGACTTCGGCCAGGGCTCGCCGCGGGACCGAGTCGCCCGGGACGGACAAGGCTACTCGGAATATACCCGGCTGATGTTCGACATGGTCGCGCTCGCCTTTCAGACCGACAGCACGCGCTCGGTCAGCCACATCCCCCGCACCGAGGGCGACGAGGCGAAATGCTACGGGTATCAAACCAAGAGCCAGTGGGATCTGCACACGCTCACGCACAATGCCCAGGAGGACGACAAGCTCGCCATGTGGCGCAAGCTCGACGCGCTCTACCTCTCGGAATGGGCCTATTTCCTCGGCAAGCTCCAGGCCGTGAAAGAGGGCAGCGGCACCTTGCTCGACAACACGATGGCCGCCTGGGCTACGACCAACGGCGGCCCGAACGCGCATTCGGCCAAACAACTCCCGCTCATTCTCTGCGGCGGCTCCGCCTTGGGCCTGAAGCATCAGGGCCATCTCGTGAAAACCGACCTGCCGATCGCCAGCGTCTGGCAGACCGTCGTGGATCGAGTCGGCATGCCGTTGCCCGCGGATTTCCAGGGCGGCCTGTCCAAGGGCGTCGTCCAGGAACTCATATAAGTCGTATAAGTCACATACGTCCTATAAGTCGTATAACTCCGAGTCGGGTAACACCATGATTCCGCAATGAAACTGGGTATCTTTTTAGCCATCTGGGCCCTGAGTGTGGCCGCCTTCGCGCCCGCGGCTGAGCTGCCAAAATCCGCCACCGCGTTCATCGAATCGCATTGCATCGATTGCCACGACGCCAGCAGCGCGCGCGCGGGTTTTCGGATTGATTTGCTCACTGCTGATTTTGCGGGCCGCAACGCCAGCCAGTGGAAGGAGGTCTTCGACAAAATCCACGCCGGCGAGATGCCGCCGAAAAAGAAACCACAGCCCGATGCGTCCGAGGCGGCGGAGGTGACTTCATGGATCGCGCAACAGCTCGATGAGGCGGCGAAGGCCGCGGAAGGGGCGGGCGGTTGCGTGCCGATGCGGCGGATGAATCGCGTGGAGTATGCGAATACCGTGCGCGACATTATTTCGCTCGATGAGAACTTCGCCCGGCGCATCGAAAAGGAACTGCCCGCGGATGGAAAGGTCGGCGGCTTCGATCGCGGATCGGAGGGACTGTTCATGGATGAAGGCCAGCTCGCGCAATATATGGCGGTCGCGGACGTGGTGCTCGACGAAGCGCTCTTCACCGAGAAGCCGAAGGTGCAGAAATTCACCTACGACGGCACGGCGGAGCGCTATGTGCATGGCTTGCAGACGGCCTACAAGGATGAGTCCGGCGAGTATGTGGAGACGAGCGTGCCCAAGGTGATCGCCGGGTTGAAGGAGCCGCTCGGCTGGATCCCGCAACCGAACTTCGAGCAATGGCAATCGAAGGACCGCCGCTACGTGCCGCACGGGCCGTATGATTGGGCGCTAAAAAACGGCGGCACGGAATATCTCGGCAATCTCCGCTTTTACAACGTGGATTGGGGCCGGAAAGGCGTCACGCGCGACGGCTGGTATCGGATCCGCGTGCAGGCTGGCGCCTTCAAAGGCGAGGACGAGGAAGCTTTGAAAGAAGTGCGGCTTTTCTCGCAATACGCGATGGGCAGTCCCGTCGAAACGGTGCAGAGCGTCGTCATCGATGCGCCGATCGACGCGCCGAAGGAATATGAGTTTCTGATGTATCTGCCGATGGGCCCGCCGGGCATGAATCGCGACTGGCGCCTCCGTTGGGATTTCGGCGAGCGGAAGGAGCCGTGCATTGCCAACCCGAGCTATTGGGACGTCCAGTGGAAGCAGGTGCTTGTCGGCGGCGACATCGTGCGAGCGAAGAACGAGAGGAAGTCTGAGGAAGAGATCGAGGCGAAGAAGAAGCTGCTGGAAGAAACCATCGCGAAGGCGACAGAAAACCGGAAGACGTTTGAAGGGCCTTACTGGGTTTGGAATCCGAAGCTCAACATCGCCAAGCGGCCGCGGCTCTGGATCGGCAAAATGGAATGGGAAGGCCCGCTCGTGGATTGGCCGCCGCAGGGTCGCAAGTGGCTGTTCTTTGCGGGCGAGGACCGCGAGGACGATGGGTATCTGCGCGAGATTTTCCAGCGGTTGCTGCCGCTGGCTTACCGTCGGCAAAACACGCCGGAGGAATTGGACCGCGTCGTGAACTGGACCCTGAAGACCAAAGCCGACCGCGGCCTTTCTTTTACCAATGCCGTGCGCGAGGGGATAAAGAACGTGCTGTGCTCGCCCAAGTTCCTGTATCTGGGGAGCGAGGCGATGCCCGCGCTGGCGGCTGCCAAAGCGAAACTGGGAACGCCGCCGGGACCGCAGCCGGTGGATGGCTGGCAATTCGCCAGCCGGCTCTCGTATCTGCTTTGGAGCAGCGCTCCGGATACCGAGTTGTATCAGATGGCGTCGCAAAACAAACTGCGCGACCCCGCGGTGCTCCAGGCGCAGGTGAAGCGGATGATCTCCGATCCGAAGGCCTGGGAATTTGTCCGTAACTTTGCGGGGCAATGGCTCGGTGTGCGCAATTTCGAGAACGGCAATCCGCCGAACCGCGACTTCTACAAGTTCTACGACGATGCCTTGCGCGATAGCTCGAAGCGCGAGCCGCTGGAGTTTTTCCATGAAGTGCTGAAGAAGGATTTGCCGGTCACTGACTTTCTCGACAGCAACTACCTGGTGGTGAACGAACGCCTGGCGAGACACTACGGCATCGAAGGGGTGGAAGGAGACGATTTCCGCCGGGTTCCGGCGCCCGCCGATGGCCGGCGGGGCGGCATCCTGGGCATGTCGGGGATCCTCACGTATCTCGCGGATGGCCAGCGCACGCTGCCCGTGCGCCGGGCGGCCTGGGTGCTCGACACGCTGTGGAACGAACCCGTGCCGCCGCCGCCGCCAAATGTCGGCGATCTTCCGGCCAGCAAGCAAAAGCCGCTCAGCGTTCGCGAACGCCTCAACCAGCATCGCACCACGGAAAGCTGCGGGAGCTGCCACGCCCGGGTGGACCCGTTTGGCATGGCCCTGGAAAACTACGACGCTACCGGGATGTGGCGCGACCGGCAGAACGGCGAAGGGATGCGAGGCGACAAGAATTCTCCCGCCCTGGACGTGACCGGCCAACTGCCGGATGGCCGCGAATTCAAGAGCGTGCAGGAGTTCAAAGCCGCGCTCCTCGCCGAGAAGCAGATCTTCATCAAGGCCTTTACCGAGAAGCTTCTGAGTTACGCACTCGGCCGTCCCATCGGCTATGCCGATCATTATACCGTCGAGCAAATCATGGCGCGGGCCGCGCCGCGCGATTACCGGCTGCAGGAAATCATCCAGGCGATGGTGGCCACCAACTATTTCCAAACTCAGTAACTCATGCGTCCGTTCATGCATCCCTCCATCATCGGCATCCCAACCAACCACTGGCGAAGAGCCGCCGGCGCCTCGCTCAGGAGCCTTTGCGCGATCGTCGTCATGGTGGTCACACTCGCTTTATCTCCTTCGACGTTCGTCATCGGGGCCGAGGCTCCTTTGCCTCCTGTACCCGCAGTGTTGGAGCCGTTCAAGGCGAAGTTGCAAAACGGAAGTTATACCTGGAAGGGGGCCTGTATCTGGAGTTCCGCGCGGATCAGCCGCCCACGGAGGAACAGTGGAAGGCGATCGCCGGCCTGGGCGTCAGGGGCATCGGAACCGGCGGCAAGGGCATCAATGACGAGGCGATCGCCCGGCTGGCGGCGATGGATCTGGAATTGTTGCGTCTCAATGGCGCGGAGTCCATTACGGACGCCTGCTGCCAGGACCTGGCAAAGATGAAATCCCTGCGCCGGCTTTCCATGGAACACATGCTGCAAAAGGGATTCACCGGCAAAGATCTCGGACTGCTCAAGGACCTCCCCAATCTCGAAGCGTTCACCCTGGCCGGTTCAGCGACCGGGCCGGAAGCGATGGCGGCCATCGGCCAATTGACGCAACTCAAGGAGCTCGCCAACTGGCATACGCGGCACTCCGATCCCCTCAATCCCTACCTCCTCAAGCTGACGAACCTGAAGTCGCTCACGCTGGGCCGCAGCAACGGGGCGCATGACCACAAAAACTGGCCGGCTCTGACCGACGCCACCATGGGCACGCTCGCCCAGATGAAGTCGCTGGAGAAGATCGAGTTGTTCGACTGCCGCCCGTCCCTCGCGGCTTTGGAAAAGCTCAAGGCGCTCCCCAAGCTCAAGACGCTGCAATTGAGCAATTTGGTCGATGTCCAGCCCGCGGACGCGGAAAAACTCAAAGTGGAAATGCCCGGCGTGGTGATTCAGTGGAAACCCCTCACGGAGAGCGAGCGCACTCGATTGGATGCCATGCTGAAGGATGACTAACCCCGCGGCTGGAGCTGGCGCGTGGCGGGGAGTGGCCGGGAGTGAGCGAGGCATTGAGAAATAGGGGGTAGGAAATTCCTGGTTCTCCTGTTCCCAAAGTTGCACTTGGGAACCCAAGATTGGGCGAAGTTGCACTTCGCGTGGAGGGAGTGTCTGAGGGTCAGAGAGGCCGTGCGGAACCCACGGGCCAGCCCTGCCGGAGCCCCCGGCCATGCGAAGTGCAAGTTGCCGACCGTCCCCGCTGTTCGCCCTTCGGGCTGCTGCCGCAGGCTATGTCGCTCCGCTCCATTCGCCCGAAATAACATTCCCAAGTGCAGCTTGGGAAAGAGAGTGCCATTCGGGTCAGGCGGCAATTTCGTTCAGCGCGAGCTGCCGGTCCCAAGTCCGGGCGCATAATGCCCATGAAAATGAATCATTCAGTCAAGATTTGTCGCCTGACCCCGATTATGCGATTATCTCTGAAGTTTCTCGCTCGGCAACTGAATTGGTGAGTCGCTAATCAACGATAAAAAATATTGCCCTGCCCGCGTCCGATGGGCTATTTTCCACTGATGAGCGCAACCGATACGCAGCTTGTTGGCAATCTTGGGTTGCAGAGCGGGAGCGATTCGCGCTGCTGGAGTGGTCTTCAGCTAATGAGGCGTATCTCGCTCGGAGAGTCGGAGCTTGCAATCGGTGAGTCGCGAAAGCGCCACGATGGTCGGCCTATAATTATAATAATATGGGTAACTTCCATATTGAGTCTGCATTTTTTATTGCCTTGAATAAGCTTTAAAGCATTGGAAGCGTGCCATGGATCCGGTATTACGAGGTCAAGATTCATCCATCCGGTCAAGGCGTAAGCCGGCGAGGATGATTACGCGTGTGGAGTTGGGCCGCATTCATCCGCCAGGCGTTCTTTCTTCCCCAAGGAAGCCCCGCGCCTACGAACGAGGGGCGACCCCTGTGATCGAAGTGGTATCGATTTTCAAGAAGGAACGCGCGTACGAATGCGACAGGAGGGCTGTCGACGCAGTGAAATCGCTGCAAACGAGTCAGCGCCCGAGGGAGCGCGACGACACCGCGCGAGAGGTGAGATCCTTGCAGACAGGGTTGCGTCCGAGCGAGAAGGATCGGACGGGAGGGCGTCAGGTCCGGTCTTTGAAGACGGGCACGCGGGCCAGTGAGAGAGATGAAACGGCAGAAAGAGAGGCAAGAACGAGCGAAACTGGACTGCGCTCCAGTGAGCGGGATCAAACCGGGAGCGGCGAAGTGACGTCCCTGAAAACGGGCGTGAGTTCCAGCGAACGAGATCTTCGCGGGGCGAGTGAAGTGGTGTCGATGAACACAGGCGCGCGGTCGAGCCAGCGGGACGAAACGAGAGCGACCGAAGTGACGTCGATGAAGACCGCGGCAAATCCGAGCGAACGTGATCGGACGGGCGGCGGAGAGGCGGTGTCGATGACAACGGGCGCCCGGCCGACTCAGCGGGACGAAACGAGAGCGACCGAAGTGACGTCGATGAAGACCGGGGCAAACCCAAGCGAGCGTGATCGGACGGGCGGCGGCGAGGCGGTGTCGATGACGACGGGCGCTCGGCCGACCCAGCGGGACGAGACGAGAGCGACCGAAGTGACGTCGATGAAGACCGGGGCAAACCCGAGCGAACGTGATCGGACGGGCGGCGGCGAGGCAGTGTCGATGACCACGGGCGCGCGGCCGACTCAGCGGGACGAAACGGGAACTGGCGAGGTGACATCGATGTCCACGGGCCTGCGTCCCAGCCAAAGAGATGAAACCCGTGGACACGAAGTGATCTCCCTGCAAACCGGACTGCGTCCCAGTGAGCGGGACGAAACGGGAGCCCATGAAGTGACCTCGCTGCAGACCGGCTTGAGACCCAGCCAACGAGACGAAACCGGCGGGCGAGAAGTCACTTCCATGGTTACAGGATTGCGGCCAAGTCAGCGCGATGAAACCGGGTCTAGAGAATCGACTTCCCTGCAGACAGGACTGCGACCAACGGAAAGGGATGAGACGAGAGCCCGAGAGCTTGTTTCACTGCGAACGGGAACCCAGCCTACGGAGCGCGATGGCACGAGCGCAGCCGATACGCATTCTCTTCAGACGGGCTCGCGCTGTCTGGAAATCGACCGATCCGAGCCAAGTCGCGTAACGTCGCTCAAGACGGGCGCGCGTCCCACCGAACGCGGCGGCGCCGAACCGACACACGTTACCGCCCATCGCACGTGGCTGCGCCGGGTGGGAGGCGCGCGGGGATAGGTGTCGCGTAAAACCTTGAGGGCTCAAATCTTAACTTTCGACATTTGTTCGGTAAAATAGGGGTCAGGCGAGAATGGCGCCGACTTAAGCGGATTTTTTACCGCGGATAACGCGGATGGGCGCGGATGTAGAGGGAGGAAATGCAAAATGATCAGTGAAAAATAAAAAGTGCAAAATGTCGGAATTCCTCGATCCGCGCCCGCCCGCGCAATCCGAGGTTTCCTGGTTCCAAGTGCAACTTGGGAATGGGAGTTGAAATCGCGCTCACTCCGTCCAAAATGCTCTCTGTCATCCTGAGCGAAATGAAGGGAGTTTTACGACCTGAATGCAGTCGAAGGACCTCTAATATCCTGCCTTTTTGTCGCTCGAAGTCACGGAATACGGCTTCCTAAGTCCCGCTTTTCTTAGTGCCATTCGGGTCAGGCGAAAATATCGTTCAGTGCAAGCTCCATGCTAGGCGCGGAAAGGACTCTGAAAATGAATCATTCAGTTGAGATTTGTCGCCTGACCACAATTGTCCCTAAGCGTAACGGCACAAGGGGCGGATGGATGGTGCTTCCATGCGGAAGCGAGGCGCTCGCCGGTGCCGGCAGCGCGGGAGCGAGCAGCTCACTCTTTGAGTCTCCCCAAGAAGCGAGCAGACGTCCTTTTCGCCGCGACATCCGCTCTCGGGTGTTCAAAAGTCGCTTGTAGCGCCTTCAATAGATCGGTATGCTCAGAACATTTCTTCGCTCCATTGATCAAGCGATTTAGCATCCATACGGTATGTGCTGTTGGCTTCCGGTCAAGCGACGCTAAAAGCTCTGTTTCGTAGCCATGGCGATAAAAGCGTTCAACAAAATGCACCAGTGGCCCCGGAGTGCCAAAATCAACGGCAGGGTTCTCTTCCATAAACCGCAGTATTGGATCGACAGAGCCAATAGTCGCCCCAGAATCCACAAGCTCTTGGGTAAGCTCCTCAGCAGAGGCACGAAAGTCTCCCTCAGTCAACATTTCTGCCAACCGAGTTTCTATCTCATTTTCGTTCATATTCAGTATCCGTAGTCATTCAGATCTAATAATCTAAACAGGACAATCTACAATCTAAACGTATTAAACGGGTCAGGAAAATAGGGGTTAGACGAGAATGGCGCTTACTTAAGGTCGTTCGCAGAAGGAAACCGCGGATGGGCGCGGATAAAGACCTCTGTAATCCGCCCATCCGTGTTATCCACGGTTAAAATCCGCTTAAGTCAGAGCTATTCGGGTCGGGCGACAACTTCTAACAGAGCAAACTGCCGGTTCTGGCCCGGGCCTATGAAAACCCTGAAAATGAATCATTCAGTCAAGAATTGTCGCCTGCCCCGAGTGCACCGTGTTTGGGACCTGCCAAAGAACCTCGGAGAGAAAGTGCGGCTTTGCCGTCAAGATAGATGGGCGGCTGAAGCCTCCCCTCCCGAACGGCGAAATTTGTCTCGCCGGGGAATGTAAAACGTAAACATTATGAAAATGAATCCCTCCATGTCCCGTCTTTCAATCGCCGGGTTGGCCTTGCTGGTTGTCTCCATTCCCCTGTCCGCGGATGCTGCCGGCGCCAGTGCGCCCGCGGCAAGCCCAGCCTCGGCGGTGGCGCCCGCGCCCACATCCTCCCCAGCGGCCACAGGCGCCCCGCAACTGCCTCCCGATCTTCAGCAGGCGCTGCAGATGCCAGAAGGCCCGGACCAGATAAAAGCCGTGGTCGCCGCAGCAAAGATCTGGGGAGAAAAAGATGCCATGGGATACCTCACTTGGGCCCTCGCGCTGCCAAAGCCTCTCTACGAGCCGGTCCGGCAGGCAGTTTCGGTCTGCGGAAAAAGTCCCAATGTCAAAGCCGCGGCCGATTGGCTTGTGCAGCAGGATTCACCCAAGGTCACGATGCTTCTCCATGGCGTGATGCTCGGATGGGCGCTTCAAAATATGGCCGCCGCGGAGGCGTGGTGCCTGCAACTGCAAACGACCAGGGACAATCGATACGTGTCTTTCTTTACGGTGGCCGATGCCTTGTGCCGTAAAGACCCGCAGTCAGCCGTTGCCTGGATGGCAACATTGACCGCGCCGGACGATCGCAATGCTGCCATCGACGGAACGGTCACGATTTGGATCCGGGGAGATTTCGCGGCCATGGCCACCTGGATCAAGCAATTGAACCCGTCCGACATGAAATGGGCGGCCCTGGTTGCCGCCCGCAATTGGAGGGCCAAGCCAGACCTCACCCTGGCCGCGTGGCTCGATCAACTCCCCCTGTCCGCGGCCGACAAGGCAAGCGCCCTGAAACCTCCCTACCCCGATTCGTATCATATTTCCAAGTATCTGCCGGCGCCAGCACCCAACAAGCCGTAGGAAACGAGAGGAGAAGCGAGGCGCGGAATCAAAGCTGGCAAATGCCGGGAACGCCAATCTCCTGATTGGCAGGAAAAGCGGTCCACCGGAAGATGCCAATCAGGAGATTGGCGTTCCCAGGGTTTTCACCGCAAACGCTCTTGGCAATTTGCGTTCTAAAATGATTTCCTCGTTCCTTTCAATGGCGATCCCTCCTCCGACAGTCTCCTATGATTCGTTACCTAGTCCTCCTCCTCCTTTGCTCCGCGGCAACCGCAGCCGTTCCCGAGCCTGCGGTGGAAGACCCGAAGGCGCATGAGGCGCGTGAGGCGCTGCCGGAATTCAAAGTGATCCCGGCCGCAACGCCGGAGGGGCGGACGCCGGCCATCGAGATCGACATGGCTCCCTTCAACGGCTGGACGCGCTCGCAAGGCGATAACGGCTCACGGCGCTACTCGGCGCTCACGCAGATCAACCGGCAAAATGTGAAGTCGCTCGAGCGGGCCTGGATCTTTCGCTCTGGCGATGGCGCGGCCAATACGCAGTGTACGCCGATCATCGTCGATGGCGTGCTCTACGCGCCGACTCCTGGCCTCGCGCTCGTGGCGCTGGACGCGGCTACCGGCGTGGAGAAGTGGCGTTTCCAAGTCGAGAAACCGTCGCGGATGCGGCCCGAAGACGCGGTCGCCCGGCGCGGGCTCGTTTATTGGCCGGGCGACGCGGAGAATGCGCCCCGGCTGCTTTTCGGATCGGGCGATTGGATTTATGCGGTCGATCCGAAAACGGGGAAGGCGTTGCCGCAGTTCGGGCAGGCCGGGCGCACCGCCATCCCGATGGGCGCGACAGTCAGCGGCGCCGTCTTCCGGCATGTCTACGTGACCGGGGGAATTCACGGCGATGTCTACGGTTACGATGTGCGCGACGGGGCGATGCTTTGGAGCTTTGCGACGGTCGCGCACGGGGGCCAATTCGGCGATCCGTGGGGACCGATGGCGAATTCGGCGGATGTCTGGGGCGGCATTTCGCTCGACGATCAGCGCGGCCTGGTCTTTGCCGCCGTCGGGGCGGCGCGTCCGGACATGGTGGGCGTGGGGCGGCCGGGCGATAATCTCTATGCCGATTGCGTCCTCGCGCTCGACGCCCTTACCGGCGCCTACCGCTGGCATTTTCAAAATGTGCGACACGACATCTGGGATCTCGATGTCTGCGCCCCGCCCAACCTGGTGACCATCGTGCGGGACGGGCGGCGGATCGACGCCGTCACCGGTCTGTCGAAAGCCGGCACGCTCCTCCTGCTCGATCGCGGGAGCGGCAAGCCGATCTTCCCCTTCCGGCTCCGGCGCGCGCCCGTCTCGAATCTGCCCGGCGAGCGCACCGCCGAGTATCAGCCCGATCCGGAGCTGCCGGAACAAATCTCGCGGGTGGAATTCGACCCGGCCGAGATCACGACGCGCACGCCCGAAGCGCACGAATTCGTGAAGAAAGTCGTCGAACATTCCACCTACGGTTTCTACCAGCCCTTCACCGAAGGGAAGCCGAACCTCTTCATCGGATCGCGCGGCGGCGCGGAATGGTCGGGCGGCGCCGTCGACGTGCCTACGGGACGACTCTACGTCACCTCCAACCGCTGGGTCTCAAAGATCACCGTCCTCCGAAACGACGAGCGCGGCCGCGACCCCAAGTACCCGCCGTCGGCGGGCGAGAATCTCTTCGCGGCGAATTGCGCCGTCTGCCACGGAAAGAATCGCGAGGGCGTCGGAGTGGCGCCGTCGTTGTATGCCTTGAAGACGCGCTTGAAGGATGCGGACGTGCTCGCCCTTTTGCAGACGGGTCGCGGCCTCATGCCGCCCAACCTCACCTTCAACGATGCGCAGAAGAAGGATCTGCTCGATTTTCTCTTTCAACGCAACCAGCCGCCGGCGGCGCCATCGCGCGGCAAGGACGAGCCGAAATACATCTTCAACGGTTATAACTTCCTCGTGGACCAGGACGGTTATCCGGGAATCGAACCGCCATGGGGGCTGCTGAACTGCTACGACCTCAACACCGGCAAAGTGCTCTGGCGCGTGCCGCTGGGCGAACTCGAGGAGCTCACCAAACAAGGCGTGCCCAAAACCGGATCGCAGACCCTCGGCGGCGCTAGCGTCACCGCCGGCGGCCTGGTTTTCGTCGCCGGCACGGAGGACGAAAAGCTGCGCGCCTTTGACGCCGACACCGGCGCTGAACTCTGGTCCGCCAAGCTCCCCTTCGCGGGAACCTCCGCGCCCGCGATCTATGAAGTGAACGGCCGCGAGTACGTCGTCATCACCTCCACCGGCGGAGGCCGCGTCGGCGGCCCGGCCGGTCCCGGCGATGCCTATGTCGCCTTCGCGTTGCGTCCATAGCCATCGACGCATGAGCACCCGCGCCCCAGCCTGACCCGATTCAGTAATCAGTGATCAGTGATCAGTGGCGCGGGCAGGACATAGGTAACCTCGTTCCCAAATTGGCAACGAGAGGGAAAAATGAATCATTCAGTCAAGATTTGTCGCCTGACCCCGATTGTTCCCATGTCCGGTTTGATGAGGGGCGGGAAGCAGACGGTCAATGGCCCTCGGGCCTCTCAATCCGTCGCTTCCCGCCTACTCTACACCCCGCCAAAACTCTGACCCCACCAAAAACGCCCCGCCAAAAACGCCGGGAAGGATCTTGCCAAAGCGCTAACCGAGAAGATCATCGCAGAAAAACACCCCCAACTTGCCGTGAAAATAAACCCAAGTGGGAAATCCCAGTTCATCTGCTCCGGCCTGCTCCCGTATCCCACACCTACCCCATGATGCCCCCAATT
>Ga0206905_10267_pt1 | contig 12369 bp, 12 predicted proteins | sample Alteio_BWOrgHeat_43_FD_152940 | JGI IMG/M metagenome (GOLD analysis project Ga0206905, IMG submission 152940) | Enriched cells from forest soil in Barre Woods Harvard Forest LTER site, Petersham, Massachusetts, United States -... | ecosystem: Environmental > Terrestrial > Soil > Temperate forest >...
CACCAGCCTCCGGAGAGGGCGATACTCAGAGGAACTCGTCAATCAGCACAAGAAGAGGTTAAACGATCTGGTGCTCACGTTGAACGTTACTCACTGGCAGAAATCGCACGAATCCCTGCGCATCGACGCAGCGCGATTAGACCCCAATTCGACCTTGTATCTATTGCTTCGAGTCTCCCTCTGGAAGGAGCGCGAGGAACTGGAAGGACGAATAGGAGGGGCACTCTGGATTCGTCATATGGCCGAAGTGTTACGGCGAGTTTTTGAAGATATTCCCGATACCGAATGGTTAGAGGAAGACCAGGCTTTCGGGAATTGGCACCCTGGCGGCAGAAAACATTTTCTTGGGTCTGAGCGACCCTTAGAAAATCCATTGCGATCAAAGCCTTACCTCGCTTATCGATTCGGTCTGTTCACCGGGAGCACTGTGCGTTGGTACGTAGAGGGGAAGACCGAATATTATGCGGTGGAGGAAATGCTGCCTAATGCCCAGGACTATGGCGTAGAAATTGTGGATCTTCGAGGGGAGATTGGATCGGATCGCCGCAATGCTGCCCGTAAGTTCGAGGATCTTCTAAAAGAGGACCTGCGGCTCAGGCGCTTTAGCATCATATCGTTCGATACAGATGTGCAGGCGAATGTACGTGTCATGAAGCGGCAAGCGGAAAATGGCAATATCGTCGGCCAGATAGCCGCGCATACCCCAGACTTCGAGTTTGCCAACTTCAGCCTTGCTGAACTCATCCAAATCGCAGCTACTCTGGATGAGGCTAAAGGGTTTTCGGGAAAACCAGTTTTGGATGCGGACTGGACCGGTGTGGCGGATGGGAATGAATTTGAGAGACGATACCTCTCGGTGTCCGAGCGGAAACCACCATCACTAAAGGGAGAGGATTGGGGCAAAGCGCTGGCGACGTTTGCAACGCAGAATCCTTTTCGCTCACTCAACGAGTTGAGGCCGGTGTGGCGACAAATTCAAGCAGCAATGTGGGCGTGGAACTCAAATTACGACTATCAAAAGTCCGAGTTCGGCTTTGACCCCAAAACATTCACCCAAGTTCGGCGGGTAGCCGGAGCGAATCAGTGAGACGAGTCGCCGGTCATCGGATCCAGGTATCTCACAACTGCTTCGGAGTGGGACGGTACTCAATTGACATAAATAGTTTCCCCATTCCGGGCTGAAAGAAGAAGCTGAACTTAACCACTTGCGCCGCTGGCTTCCAGATCTTGTCGCACTTAAATACATCGAGCGTGCCTTTCCTGGCAAGGAGGGTAGCGAGTTCTTGGGGATCAAGAACGCATCGTCCAGTTTCCGAAACAGGAGAGCCATATGTATCCCGCAATATTGACTGAATGTCCTGAGTAGCGAGCGTTAACCTCAGGTTCCGGGATAATGCCCCCGAATCGCTGGGGGCGGGTTTCGTTTCTTCAAATTCCAATTCGACGCGGAGTAGACCGCCGTTCTGTTGGTCGAAGTCCAAGAGCGGCCTAAATAGGAAAGAGAAAACGTACTTCTCCGACTTGATCTCCGCACTCGGGTGCAATTCAAGTCGTCGAATGCCGGAGTCGGTTGAAATGGAACCGCGTTCCGTCAGCGTTCCGTCAAGAACCCCCGCAACCTCCTTTTCGTTCATCCCAAATTCCAAACCCTTCCACGTGGTTTGACCTCTTCCTTGCGAATTTAGACTAATGGTGAACAGCAACGAAGTGACGAGGATTTTCCTCATATTCCTCTCTACTTATAAGTAGTATGCGTTTAAGCAGAATACCGCGAAACTGCTGGTGTTGCAACGAGAGGAGATCCAAAAGCGGTTGGGTGCGCGTATTCGTAAACTCCGTACGGATCGTGGATGGACGCAGGACGAGTTCGCGGACCTGTCAGGGCTTCACAGAACGCAGGTGGGTGCCTTTGAGACCGGGCGAATGAACATCACGCTGGCAAGTCTTCATCTGGTAGCGCAGACCCTTGGCGTGCGAATCTTGGATCTTTTCAAGGGAGTCGAGCGAAATTCATGACTGGCCGGGCCGACAGGACAGAGGGTTTTCTGAGTCTGCGGCAATAATCCCCAACCTAGTGTCCTGCTTCTGAAATCACTAAACCAGTTTCGGTGATTTGGTTATCCGAGCGCCGACCTTAGCTTTTCTGAATTCAAAACTTCTCAACGACCTTTATGATCCCGTACACAACGGCACAATCTGCAAGCCCAATCGGCACGAGCACAATCCCCGGAAACCTTGCTTCGGGCCAGGGGGCAAGAATAATGATCGCGCCTTGAACAAAAGTTATCGCAGCGAGCGTAAGCCAAAACCGGGGATGATGCCTGGAGTCCCAACAGGCTCTCGCGGCCATGATTTCCCCTATCGCGCAAACGCTCACTACTCCTCCCAATCCTGGGTGGCCGGGAAAAACAAAGTAAAACAAAATAAAGGAAGCAACTGCTACAGCTCCAATTTGCAGAAGATCGAGGAGTATGCTTCCTTGCTCTCTGCTTTTCATTGGTGTCTTGCTAAACAGCCTTTTAGGTCGATGCCCACTGCAGCCCTGTGTCCTGCTTCTGAATTAAGTAGAGTGGCACGTCGAACCTTGCGAAGGAGGGTGGAAGACTTCGTGGTCCATGAGAACGGTTTCGGGTTCTTATTCCGGGCGCGGACATAGTCGAGGACTGCATTCTCCAGTTCGGGTACACTGCGGAAGGTGCCGCGGCGGATACGGCGTTGGGTGATTTCGGCAAAGAAGCGTTCGACCAGATTCAGCCATGATGCACTGGTTGGTGTGAAATGCAGGCGATAGCGCGGCCGGGCGTCCAGCCACTTTTTTACTTCCGGATGGGTGTGGGTTCCGTAATTGTCCAGTACGATATGAATATCCAGATCAGCCGAAACCGCGCGGTCGATCCGCCGCAGGAATCGAAGAAATTCCTGATGGCGATGCCGCGGCAGACATTCGGCGATGACCTTACCATCGATCAGATTAAGCGCCGCAAACAGAGTCGTCGTGCCGTGCCGCTTGTAATCGTGGGTTTGGCGCTCTGGAACGCCGGGGCGTAGCGGCAGTATGGGCTGCGTTCGATCCAGCGCCTGAATCTGGCTCTTTTCATCAACGCACAGTACCAGCGCCTTTTCCGGAGGGTTCAGATAGAGACCAACTACATCTCTGACCTTCGCGACAAACTGCGGATCCCGGCTGAACTTGAACGTCTCAACCCGGTGCGGTTGCAGTCGGTGCGCTTTCCAGATCCGGTGAATCGTTGTGTCGCTCACACCCTGCGCATCCGCCATCGTCCGAGTGCTCCAGTGGGTTGCCTGGGACGGCTTCGTCTGCAGCGTCGCCTCTACGATGGCAGCTTCTTTCTCCGCACTGATTGTCTTTCTCCGGCCACTGCGGGGAGCGTCATCCAGAATCCCTTCCAAACCCTTTTCCCTATATCGCGCGCGCCATTTCAGCACCGAACTCTTCGTGGTTCCGAGATTACGAACCAATTGAGAGTTCGAAATACCGTCCGCTGCGCCGAGAACAATACCTATTCGGAATATCACCTTCTGCGGAGTGTTTCCGCTCCGAACCAGTTCCTCCATGAAGTCCCGATCCTGCCCGCTTACAATGATCGGCTCCGCTGTCTGCCACATAAGCAGCCCCAGGATAACCGATCCACCCAAATTAGTCCAGGAATTTCAGAAGCAGGACACTAGCTCAGGATCAATCCGCGTCTTCAGAACGGCCAATCCTCCAGAAAAAGATACGCAGGCGCTCCAGGGGCGCGCTACGAGGGCTAAAGGGCGATCTAGAACAGACCGTAACTGGCGAAAAAGCATTCGGGAATTGACCCGACTTACGTTGCCGGAAGCGGCGATGGCTGTCAAAATGGGAGGTGAAAAATAAACAACATCAGCATCCAGGGAGCGCCTCCACATGTTCATAGTTGTGATGTGTGGCGGAGAGCCGTATAGCCCAAACTATCGGCAGTTTTTCTGCCACGGAAAAGTCTGGGAGCAGATCCTCGAAATGGCGAAGGAGTGGGGCTGGAAGCCACTGGGGACCAAACCGGTTTCGCATTGGGGAGATGAATACTGGAAGGATCAGGGGTTCCCCTCCGACTACCACTGCGAAGATTTTGGCAAGATCGTCACCACTGAAGACGGGAAATCTTTAGCCGACGCGCTGGAGCGAGCACTAGCCACTTCTCTCAAGTTCTCGGCGATAGACGGTCCAGTTCTCATCGTTGAGGGTATGAACGCGCAAGAATACCGGTTGGCGAACGCCCCGCTTTCAGCCGATTTGCTAAAGGCGTTTATTCGCTTCTTGCACAGAGGCGATTTCAAGTTCTTCTGGGATGACTAGCGTGGCTGATCAGGGCCAATCGCATTGCGGGTTCATGGCAGGGCCGATGGTCTGCGAACCGGTATGAACGATGGCGTGTCTTCCTGACTCCATACCAATTGGCCGTCGGGGAGGACGGCCTTGGCGACTGCTTCCACCCGGCACTCATAGCCCGTCGTCTTGCCGCCGTCTGGCATGGGGCTTTCTTGAATTGTTTGCACCTGGAGGTACACAACTTCTTCCAGTTTCAGGTTCGTATCAACGACGGAGGGCAACAGCGCAACGTTGTCACCGAGAAAATAAGCGGCGATAGAGGGATAGAGAATGCCCGCAAAGAATTGCGGAATGTTCGGAACGTGATGGGGCGTAATCGGCAAGAGAGCAAAGTCACGCAGGGCAATACTAAGCCTATAGAGATGTTCTTGGCCCTCAGGAATTGTTCGCGTAAAGACTCGCGCTTGCCAAGCTCTGATTAGGGCCTGCCGCTCACTGTCTTCTGGCACCTTGGCCCAATGCGGCAAATCCCGTTTCACTTTGGCGGCATCAAAAGTCTCCGATGAATAGCCGAGATGGCTTAATATCATTGGCGACGTGGTGCGCCATCTCGATAGAGCGAAATACTGGCCAGGTGAACAGTGGCATTCCAAGAGGCACGCAAGGACGCACGATGCTGCGTCGCCGGTCGCACCGTAAAACATGGCCTCGCCAGCGCGATTTAGTCTCCCATTTGCCCGAATCTTGGCAGCGGGAGGATAACTGACGCGGGCTTGGTTTGATGGCCTCTCCAACACCCGGACAGCCCGCAGCAAGGTAGTCCCAGATTCATAAAGGGGTGACTTGAAACGGAACATTCCGTGTATGAGCCGCAGGCGTCGCAGAAGTTCGTCGTCTCCGATAGAGACAAAACCACCTGCTTCCAATTCGTTGAGTTCAGCTTTAAGGGCGTCTAACGAAATCAAAGGACCGGGGCCGGTTTCTGTCGAAAGTGGATTCACGTCAAGCATAGATTCGGACGGCCAATGAAGAGACGAACCTCTTCACAGTATCTCCATCTCACGAAACCGGCGGGATCGCGGCCAGTTTCTCACGGCCTTAAGACGCACTTTTCGAGAGCGGGGCATCGAGTCGCGCTCCATCGCGACGGGGCGTTGCGAACGATGAATGCTGTTCTTATTAACCTAACGCTAGGTTATAATGAGAGTCATGGAGACGATGAGTCAAGCCGCAAGCCTCATGGGGCGGCGCAGCGTAGAAGTCCGAATGAAAACCTGGGGAAAACGGGAGTTCGCCAGACGGATGCGGGAATGGGGCAAGCTGGGCGGGCGTCCGAAGGGTAGTAGGAAGAAGGCGTCGAAGAAGGGCGGGAAGTGATGGCAGTCTACAAGCCTACACGCAAAGGCAACGGGTCGAAGTTTTACGTGTGCGAATTTGTGATTCACGGGAAGCGCATTCAGGAGTCCACCGGAACTACCAGCAAGACGGTGGCAAGGGAATACGAGAAAATCCGTCGCAGCGAATTGGAGCGCGCGGCGGCGGGAATGCCGACCGAACAGAAGGCAAGCCGGATTCGCACGGTTGAGGAGATTGTCACGCCATATCTGAATGGCTACGAATTGAATCATCGTGCGAAGAGCGTTTTATTCTCGAAGGGCCGTCTGCAAAACGTCACGCGGATTCTCGGAACGGTCCTGCTCTCGGATCTCACCGAGGACCGCGTTCGTAGCTATATCAGACAACGCCAGTCAGAGAAAGTCTCAGGGCGGACCATCAACATGGAGGTGGGCGAACTGAGTCGGGCTATCGGTCAAAAGTGGTCCGTGATCTGGCCTAAACTGCGGAAGTTGGAAGAGCGGAAGAACGTGGGCCGTGCATTGTCGTCAGATGAGCAACATAAGCTCTTGGACGGTCTGAAGGATCGCCAGACACCTCACCTGCCCACGCTGGTGCCGCTGTTACTTCTCACGGGTATGAGAGCGGGGGAAGCGCTGTCGCTGACTTGGGGACAGGTCGATTTAATCGACCGCACGCTCACCGTTGGCAGGGCGAAGACCTCGAATGGCACGGGCCGGATGATTCCGATCAATCAAGAGCTTGGGTCCGTGCTGGCGACTCACCGAACATGGTTTGTGGAGCACTTCGGAGAACCGGAGTTAAATCACCATCTATTCCCGTGGGGAAAGCCGGTGCCGTCCGATCCGACACGTTATGCAACCGATATCACATGGGGATGGGATGAGCTTCGGAAGGATGCGGGTGTTCGGTGCCGGTTGCATGACCTCCGGCATACGTTCGCCACTCGACTCGCGGAGAATGGCGCTTCGGAATCCACCATGCTTGCCCTAATGGGACATATGAGCCGGGCAATGCTGGAACGCTATTCGCACATCCGAATGGCGGCAAAGCGGGAGGCTGTCGCGGGGGTCACTCTTCGCCAGAAAGAGCAGAATTCACAGGCAGTCCCTGTGATAGTCCCTGTAGTGGAGCAGATCACTCTGATTCAGTGATCTGCAAGTGATTGAAAGAAATGGTGAGCGCGGTGGGAATCGAACCTACAACCTACTGATTAAGAGTTCGTAGGAGTGCCGTCCACGGGTGTTATAGGCGTCCACGCTATACACAGATTCAACCAGTTACGGAGCGTTCGTCTCGCCCTGTCTACCCGCGTCCAACGCCGTGGCTCCCTCGCTGGCCCCCCCCTGATCGCTATTGCTAAGCCTCAGGCTCTTGGGTAGATATCGCTAGCCTCGAAGGTTTGTATCGCCTGCATTATGTGACGAAGAGCCACCGTAGGGCTCTTGGCCTCGCGTTGCGCTGCCCGGATCGAATCCGCCATCTCTCGGCAGACGTCTGAGCCGTGATTGATTACCACGGGCGGCAGACTCCCCGTACCGGTCTTATAGCGGGGTTGAATCGGCCGCGCATATCCCTCCAGATCCTCCGAAAGGAGCCTCGCGTGAATCTCGATCTGAACCACATTGCCAGATCGGGCTTGATCCTCGATATCGACCAGGTGCTGTTTTAGTAACTTGAAATTGAAGACGCGCATCGATTCAAGCTATCTTCCCATCTTTCGCCGATCCCTTGCGGCGCGGAAGTTGTTGGCCCGCACGCTTACGGGCTTTGGCTGTTCGTACCTCAGCACTCTTCGCAGCCGCTTTTTTAGCGACGATAGAGCGTTCCTCTGGTGTCATTGTCTCCAAACGGCGTTTACCGCCCTTCTTTCCGAGCTCTCTGAGGTGGTCGGATAGTAGCTCCGAAATCTTCTTCTGCGCCATTTTGCTCAGCTTAGCGGCTTAGCCGCCAAAATTCAATCCTTTTCCTCTTGCATTAGCTAAGCGGCTTTGCTTATGATGACAATGTAATTTTTAGCTAAGCGGCTTCGCTTGTTACATAGTGATCGAGGCCCTACAAAACGTTTCAAAAAGGCAGATCTAAAAAGCATGACTACAAAAAAGAAGGCAGGCCGCGCGGCAGCGAATCCCGGCCTCACCATCGATCAGTGGTGGGAACAACAGGACCAAGCCGTCACCGATACGCTCGCGAAAATGAAACGCAGCCGAAAGCGACAGCCCCGAAAAGTTGATAGTGACGAAATCGAACGCCGTATCCTTGAGCGCCTCGACCTCATCAGAGGCGTCTTTGCTGAAAACCTCGCTGTTGCGCGCGCGCTGTACCGTCTGGAGTCGAGCGATGATCGCTATTACGGATGGAATCTTGTAGCGGCCGAGCGCCCTCCGGATTTCTGGAACAAGATCTACCAGAAAAACCACGCCGGCAGAAACATAGACGAGCATTGCCCAACCACGAAGAGCCCTGAAGTTATCGCAGCCTTTGAATCCTCTATCGAATACATAGGCGCTGAAGTCAGGGCAGAGATCATAGAAGAAAGTGCCCCGAGAAAGCGGGATGCGCATTCGCGCCGTGAAAGGGGTAGACAATAAGAGTGTATATGGCGATTCAGCCCAAACAGCGCAAAGAACCCTGCCGACCGCCCGGCGATCACCCTGGCGTCCAGTTGGTTCCGGTTAACACAAACCCGGGGGCAGAGCTCCCGTTCCTTCGTTGGCTGATCGAAACCGCCCGGAGACATCGAACAGATCACCCCGCCAGATACAAGCCAAAGGAGGGGTAAAGAGGTAAAAGGAATGGGCCTCTACCCCCCTCGCAGCTTTATTTACGCATCGCTATTTCCATCTCATCGTAATCGTCAAAGCGATCAAGTGTGGAAATCAAGCAGCCGCCTTCCCGCAAATCATAGACAATTATTTCGCCACCGATGTGAAGGCGTTCATCTTCCGGTAGAGCACCCTGAATAGCCCGTTGGCTCTCCATCACTTTTTTTAGGTCCCCCGTAAGCGGGACATCGCATTCGGGCTTCAGTGCTATACCGTAAGGTAACGGATCGGATTGAAAATCAGACGTGGACCTATATGCGAACGACCTAATAAAGTCTTCCGTCTCAGAGAATCCGAAATGGTAAACGGTCGTGGTAATCATCGAGCCGGCCAAACACGGAAAATCTTCGATAAACGCTTTCCATATGGATGAGAGGGCCGCAGGCGCTAAGCCGTTAAGGTGCTCGATCCCACGGGAGCTGAGGTGGTCGTTAATAAACAACGACCACCTCGTGAGAATGCCGGCAAAACCAGTCACCGCAATGATGGTTCGGATATGCGGTAAAAAAATGGCCTTGTTTGTGAACCGTACAGGCTTGCCGCCAAGGGCCACCGCCAACGTATCTGTAGCAACAAAGGCACGCTTTTTGCTCGTCTCGAAAATAAGCGATGACATCCTTTTACCCCCTTTTCCCTATTCGCCGAACTGGATCGAACGCGCCGCGACCGTCCGTCACTGGAATTATCGAGCCCGAGCTCTGCACTTCAGGTCCGTTTTCCCCGGTGGGTACCAGCGAAGGCGAAATGTCCGACGGGTTCCTTACGCCAGTTATAGCCGCGATCCGCGCCCCCAGTGCCGCGAGCTTGTTGTGAGGGATTACAGTTCCCGGTTCCCGCGGTATCCACACTTCCGCGCCCTCCTCACCGAAGATTGAAGGCACGCCTACTGGCGGGCTTCCGCCCGCGGCGAACCCAAGCAATCCTTTAACCTCAAGCCATAGCGTATTCAACTCCGTCGCCGCCGTCTGCGCATGCGTCGCGATGGTATGCACGTTAGTCGCGATGGTTTGGCCGGTGATGGCAACGACAAGTTGCTCGAAGGACTTGGTCAAAACATCGCTAAGCATCTCCTTGCCAACACCCTTGAGCGAGTCGCGAATATCCCGGCCGATCCCCTTGCCGTCCATGATCCCGCCGGCTAAAGCCCCACCCAGCGCGCCGGGCACTTGCTGCGCATGCTCCGAAACGGTATCTTCCAGGGAAAGCCCGCGTTTCAGCCTATCCATCTTTGACTGACCTTCGACTCCCGCATTAGCGAGCTCTTGTCTGAGCCTGTCGATCTCTCTCTGCAAGTTAGCGGCTTTTTCGATCTGAACAGGATCATCCGATCCTTGCGCCTCAGCAAGAGCCTTCTGCTTTCCGGCGATGTCCTTCGCGCGCGCCGTTTGCTCCAGCGTAATGATCTTATTGAGATAAGCAATCTGCTGCTCGCCGGTATGACCGATCTGCTGTTCATATTCGCGCTGCAGTTGCAGCTTTTGCATGATGACTTGCAGTTCCCCGGTTGCCCCGGCGCCTTCGTCCGCGATTTCGTTAGCCCGAGTCTGCGCTTTTCCCAACTCTTCGAAATACTTTGCCGATCGCGATTGAGCTTCGTTCCATAACCTGTCTAGCCCATCGAAGCCCCGCATAACGGCCGCGTCGAGCTCAGCAGAGTATTCCCTGCTCGCCGTGATCCTTGCGTTGCCGGCCATGACCCGTGAATCATCGAGGGTGCCACTTAGTGAACCAACCTTAGAAGCCTCCTGGGTCTGAGCCGCGGCGCTTTCCCCTTTTGCATTTTCGCGTGCGGTCGCGGTGCCCTCCAGGTCAGCGCGCTTCTGAATCAGCGCGAGCCTTGCCTGCAACTCGGATTCATAGATCGGCTTCAGCCTTTCGAGTCTTTGACGTGCGGTCTCGACATCAGCATCAGCCATCGCCACTGCTCGCGCGTGGGGATCGTGCATTGCATCGATCTCGGCCTGGGCAGTTATGCGTGCCAGCCTGACTTGGCTTTCCGCCGATTGCTCGAATGATCTGGCGAGTTCAGCATTCGCCGCGATCCTATTTTCGATGTTAACTTTTGCCGCGCTGGCGGAGTCCTTTTGTGTGGCGTCGGCATCTTGTAGCGCCTTTACTTCCAGCCCGATACTCGCCGCGAGTTGCGCGCTGCTCTGTTGCTGCGTAGCCAGCGAGAAGCGCTGATCGTCAGATAACAGAGAAGGATCAGCGCGATTCGCTTGACGCTTGGCTTGGTCGTCAGTCAGCATCCTATAGGCAGCGTCGGCGCGCTCCTGCGCGGCGCGCTGGGCGGTCTGCCTACCTGCCAGCGTCTGGGCCTGCCGGGCGGCCGCGCCTTGTGCCTGCGCAAACAAGTCGTCCGCAACTTGCCCTTGATGGGTATCCCGGCCGCGATCTGCGTGAATAACGTCGCCATGACTGAGTTCCCGAAGAGAATCGATTCCAATATCACTTCTGAGACGTTCCTTGAGCTCAGAAAGAGCCTTGACTCCTGCCCGCGCGCCCGCATAAATCGCAGCGCCAACCTGCTCCATTTCCTGTTTAACTTTCTCCGTGAACGCCCCGAGCTCTGGCCAGTCAGTAAAAACGGCCTTCAGGCGTCCCACGTCCTGGTGAAAAGTGAAGATCTGAGTCCGCGAGATTTCATCCAGACGAAGACCAAACTTGTTGGCGGCCGCGTTTGCAGTTGCAAACGCCGGCGTAAGCTGCTGAAGTGCGGCCGCAGCACGTTCCGAGCCGAATAGCTGAACGGCAAGGGCCGCGCGCTTTGCGGGGTTCTCAATGGAATCGAATCCCTCGGCGACTCTGGCCAGGAAATCCGGCCACGCCATTGCATCGGCCTCGGGGCCGCTCACGCCTAGCGCGGACAGACCATCATTGAAACTCGCCGTCCCGGTTCGTTTTCCACTCGCAGCGATTAAACCCTGAAGGGTGGATTCATCACTACCGCCTAAGCTAGCCACCTCATGGATTCTCTCGACTCCAGACATCGAGACGCCCGTTGTTGCCGAAATGAGAGCTTGCTGCTCAATGAGTTTCCCCCGAGCGTTTATCAGGCGCAAAGTCTCTTCTGTCAAGATTCCAATTGCGATTCCCTCGGCCGCAAAACCAACGGAACCAAACTTTTCAGGCAGAGCAGCCGATGCGGCGAGACGAAGTGCGCGTAGCGAGTTTATTAGGCCCTCGGTGGCCGAACTGGAGGTCGCCACGGTTACACCATAACGCGCGGCGGCCGCTGTCAGGGCACCGTGAGCCGCAGTAATGACCACGGCCCCTTCTGACGCAATTTCGGCGAGCTTGCGAACAGATCCGGAGGCGTGGTCCATTCCATTTGATACCTGGCTACCGGCCTCCCTGCCGGCCGAGCCAATCGTTAGGATGCGCGAGTTTGCATCCGCCATATCGGCGCGGAGCCGTTCCGCGCTAGCTCGGAGTTCTATATATACAGTTCGGACTGCCGTCATGTCTTTATTCCATTCCTTTTCATGAGATGTTATCGATTAACGAGTCAACGAAAGCGTCAATTGCAGCCTCTTCGGAAGTGTCTGCAGCAACCCGCATGAATGGATGCGGGGCCGTGTTCCCAACGTCTTTCCCCGCATGTGTTACCTCGCGATGGCCGTACTCCACCATTCGCGCAACGAATCCCTTCGCGCCGAAACCAATTCTGGCGTTACCTTCGAGAGCTTGGGCGTCAACTTTGACAGTAGACGCCAGGTCCGACCTAAGGCTTCCATATTGCTTGCCGCTCGTGGACTGGACCGCTTCGGGCGTACGGCTGTCCAATTCACCTTCAATCACCGCCGCTCCCGCGGCAAGTGCATCAGGAAAAAGATCTCGCACGATTGCTCGTGGCAATTCCGAAAGCGAACGCTG
>Ga0206905_10223_pt2 | contig 12349 bp, 12 predicted proteins | sample Alteio_BWOrgHeat_43_FD_152940 | JGI IMG/M metagenome (GOLD analysis project Ga0206905, IMG submission 152940) | Enriched cells from forest soil in Barre Woods Harvard Forest LTER site, Petersham, Massachusetts, United States -... | ecosystem: Environmental > Terrestrial > Soil > Temperate forest >...
CTTTTACTGAGGAGGACCTTGCTGCGATTGAGAAGCGCATGGGCGAGGTGGTGGCGCGTGATGAGAAGTTTGTCCGCGAGGAGGAGTCTCGTGAGAAGGGCCTGACGGACTACTCGGCGCAAGGCGAGTTCATGAAGGTTCACTTCATTGAAAAGTTTACGAAGCCGGGCGATGAGATTTCTCTGTATCGCAATGGCAGCTTTACCGACTTCTGCCGTGGGCCACATGTGCCTTCGACGGGGCGGGTGAAGGCGTTCAAAGTGATGAGCATTGCCGGGGCCTACTGGCTGGGTGATGAGAAGAATCAGCAGTTGCAGCGAATTTATGGGACTGCGTTCTTCAATGGCAAAGATCTGGATGCTCACTTCAAGCGGCTTGAGGAGATCAAGGCGCGCGATCATCGTGTGCTCGGCAAACAGCTCGATCTGTTCTCTATTCAGGAGGTAGCGGGATCGGGGCTGATCTTCTGGCATCCGAAGGGCGGGTTGATCCGCAAGACGATGGAAGACTGGATGCGGGATGAATGTATCCGTCGCGGTTACGAAATGGTTTATACCCCGCATATTATGCGGCGGGATCTTTGGAAGATCTCGGGGCATGAAGGGTTCTACTCGCAGAATATGTATCCGCCGATGGAGCTGGATGATGCGGAGTACAGACTGAAGCCGATGAACTGCCCGGGGCACATTCTGATTTATAAGAATTCGCCGAAGAGCTATCGCGATCTGCCGGTGCGGTATGCAGAGCTCGGGAATGTGTATCGATATGAGCGCTCGGGTACGATGCATGGATTGCTGCGTGTGCGTGGCTTTACGCAGGATGATGCGCATATCTTCTGCACGCCGGGGCAGATCGTCAGCGAGATTGAAGATTGCCTTGATTTCGCCGAGGCTGTGCTGAAGACCTTTGGGTTCGATGAGTATCGCGTTGAGCTATCGATGCATGACCCAAATAAAGCGGGTGACTACGTTGGGAAAGCGTCCGACTGGGATAATGCTGAAGCGGCCCTGAAGGGTGTGCTTACCAATCGTGGTGTGGCCTTCAAGAGCATCCCCGGAGAAGGTGCGTTCTATGGGCCGAAGATCGATATCAAACTGGTGGACGTGCTGGGACGGCTGTGGCAGCTTTCGACGGTGCAGTTCGACTTCAATCTGCCGCAGCGGTTTGAGCTGGAGTACAAGGGCGAGGATGGCGAGCTGCATCGGCCAGTGATGGTGCATCGTGCTTTGTTTGGAAGCGTCGAGAGATTCTTCGGCGTGCTGATTGAGCATTATGCCGGAGCGTTTCCGATGTGGCTGGCTCCGGTGCAGGTTGGGCTTGTGCCGATCTCAGAGAAGCATCTCGACTATGCGAATGCTGTGAAGGCGAAGCTTGAAGCCGCTGGACTGCGCGTGGAGCTGGATGCTCGCAATGAAAAGATGAATGCGAAGATCCGTGAGTTCACTCTGCAGAAGGTTCCTTTTGTTCTCGTGATGGGCGATAAGGAAGCGGCTAGCGAGGCTGTTAGTGTGAGGACTCGCGGTAAGGGCGATGAGGGAAGTGTTGGGCTGGCCAACTTTATCGAGCGTGCGAAGAGGTTAGTTGCGGAGCAATCTCCGCAACTGTAATTCCAGGAACCGAGGGCATCGGTAGATACGGTGCCCATAGTCATCAAAGACGGCGTCTGAACTCCGTAGGGGTGAGTCCCGTTTTCTTCTGGAATATCCGAGCAAAATGGTTTTGTCGAGCAAACCCGGTACTTAGACTAACCTCGCCTACTGTGAGTTCGTGGTTCCGTAGAAGTGACTTTGCGCGTTCGATTCTCTGGACAAGAACATATTGATGAGGACTTAATCCCATGCTTTGCCGGAATGCCCTGGTGAAGTGAAATGGACTCATTGTGGCTACTCCAGCCAACGCAGATAGTGGCAGGTCTTGATGGAGATTTGCTTCGACATAATCGAGAACGCGATTCAGTTGATGTCGCGGAACACCGCCTCGATATGGCAGTAAGACATGTTGACTCGCAGCATAGTTCCCGATCAAGTGAATTGCGATTGCGTTGCTAAGCGTGTCACCAAAAAGGCGACTTACAGGACTCTTCTGTGAGCTTTGATGGTGAAGCGTCCATAGAAGGCGTTCGAGTTGAATATCGCGAAAGTTCCGATTCTCTTCCAATCGGATATTGCTTCCACGTAGTAGAGCGGCTTCTGCTGCTTCCCGCAGCATGGCATCGGTAAGCAGCGCAATCATTTGTTGCGGCTTCTCCTCCGATTCATGCCTCTTATCTGAACACTTGCCATGATGAGCGCCCGCGGAAAATACAGCCAGACTTCCGGGTTCCATGATCGTTGTACCGGATTTGGCATTGCTGCGCCACTCATTGAGAGTTGTGCCTTGCGTTTGTAATCGCAGCATATGGAATGCGTGCTGATGGGAACCACATGAAGAGCCACCGCTTTGTTGCATCAGGATCAAACCGTTCCATCTTCCAATTTGTTGAGCGTTGTTATTCATGGCGTTGTTGGATTAGAGAGCGGAGCCAGGTAGTTCGTTGCGCTTTTCTTGCTCATCCTGATCTGTTCCTGCCGTTGTTTCGTTGTTCACGGAAACTCTCGGTGGTCATGGACCATCTTCTAACCATGAACGAACTATCTATTTTTACGACAGGCGATGGGTGCCGTATGGCCTATCGATTCGATGGGCCAGCCGATAGACCAGTGTTGGTTCTGTCGAACTCAATTGGTACGACGCTGAACATGTGGGATATACAAGTTCAGGATTTGTCGAAGCACTTCCGCATTCTCCGCTACGACACTCGCGGTCATGGCGGCTCGGACGCTCCGGCGGGGGCTTATTCGATTGCTCGGCTCGGACGAGATGTGATCGAGTTGCTCGACGCATTGAATATAGGTCGAGTGCATTTCTGTGGACTATCGCTGGGAGGGATGGTCGGTCAATGGCTGGGCATTCATACTCCCGATAGGATCGACCGATTGATTCTGTGCAATACCTCATCCTTCCTTGGCCCGACTGAGCAATGGGATGGCCGGATAGCCTCCGTGCTGGAAGCCGAAGACATGTCGGAAACTGCTGAAATGTTTCTTGGGTATTGGTTTCCTTTGAGGATGCTGGAGCCTGAGAGTCCAGTAGTAGGGACGTTTCGCGCCATGTTGCTGGCCACTGATCGGCAAGGGCTTGCTGGATGCTACGCTGCTGTCCGCGATATGGACATGCGGCGAACAGTAGCACTTATCCGCAGCCCGACAATGGTGATCGCTGGCCAGTTCGATACTGTTACTCTTCCTAGTCACAGCGAGCTGATTGCGGCGACTGTATCCGGCTCAAGATCGGTTATATTACCCGCAGTGCACTTGTCGAATATAGAGTGCCCGGCCGCCTTTATGAGTGCAGTGCTTGAATTCTTGCTGTCGTAGTGCACGGGTCTATCGATCTATGTTCCAGTTGGATTGTTACTTCTACTGGAACAAAAGACGGCGGGTACTCGACTAACCATCCGAGAGACCTGAATGGCGACGCTTTCTGATGAGGATCGGGCTAAGGCGATTGCGGTTCTGGCGGAGTTGCGGGCGCGGATTGCTGAGGTCGCTGGGGAGGATCGGGAACGGCTATTTCAGGTGAGACGGTATATTTTGAAGCGGTTGGAGTTTGATGAGCGTGGGACGCCGACACAGCGGCGGAAGTTGAAGGATGCAAAACGCAGGAGTCAACGAGGGCTTTGCGCGGTTTGTGGGGATAAGCTGCCGGAGCGTGGCGCTGAACTGGATCGCTTCAAGGCTATCGATGGCTATACGGCGGCGAATACGCAGTTGTTGTGCCATGGTTGCCATCAGAAAGCGGAACTTGAACGCGGCTTCTCTTGAAGGCGGTAAGCGCCTCACTTATTGCCGATAAGGTGCTCATCGTCGAAGGATAAGATGGCTGGTTGCATTCTTTCGCGAGGTACAGCTTTTGTGGAAGTGCCGAATTGAGGCTGGCTGGTAGAAGTCAGGTTGTGTACAGTGAAAGCCATTCAGAAATCATGGGAGCTTTGAGGGTCGAAGTTATTGTTTACGGTCAGTGACAGCATTCATATCCATGCACCGATCGAACGGTGCTTTTTGCTGTCGACCAGTATCGAACTGGTGGAGCAGGTGCTGGAGATGCGACCAGTAGAGGGAAGCTTTAGAAAGACGGCTGGGCTAGTGGTGGAAGGGGACAGGATCGAGTGGCGCGGGTGGGTGTTCGGACTGCCACAGGTACACGAGAGCTTGATTACGCGCTATGAACGACCTGCATTCTTTCAGGATGCGATGGCGCGGGGAAGGTTCAAGCGGTTTCAGCATGACCACCGATTTACCGAGATCGATGGACATACGCTTGTCGTGGACAAGGTGAAGTTCTCGCTGCCGCTTGGAAGGCCGGGGAAAGTGGTCGCGCGATGGGTCATGGTTCCGCATATTGCGGCGCTGCTACGCAGGCGGGTGATACTACTGAAGCATGTGGCCGAGAGCACGGAGTGGAAGCGATATCTTCCTGAGGAAGTCGCAGAGGCTTCAAGGTAACGTCACAGCTTTGTATACATCCGTTCAACACTTTGCGTGCATCTGACAGCGTGATACTTATCTGCTGAGTCTAAGTATGAGGTGTGGTGATGAAGGCTGTCGTTCTGCGTGAGTATGGTGGGCCTGACAAACTGTCGTATGAGGATGTGGCTGATCCGAAGGCGGGCGAAGGTGAGGTGCTGGTGCGGGTTGCGGCTACCAGCGTAAATCCCATCGACTACAAGCTGCGGAGTGGGAGCTTCAAGGAGTTTATGCCGCTGGAGTTTCCGGCGATTCTGGGGAACGACTTCTCGGGGATTGTGCGAGAAGTTGGTAAGGGTGTGAGCGGCTTTGCTCCGGGCGATAAGGTGATGGGTGTCGCAGACAGATCGGATGCGGAGATGGTGGCGGCGAAGGCAGATGCGCTGATGCTGGTGCCGGAAGGACTGGATCTGGTGAAGGCCGCGGCGCTTCCGGTGGTGACGATGACTGGAGAGCAGTTGATCTCACAAGGAACTGGAATCAAATCGGGACAAACAGTGTTGATCACTGGAGCAACGGGAAACGTTGGTCGAGCTGCAGTTAGGACAGCGAAGAAGATTGGAGCAGTTGTGATCGCTGGCGTGCGGAAGGCGCAGGCGAAGACAGCCGCGGAGTTGGGCGTGGATGAGGTTCTTGCGCTCGATGATTCGAATGCGGTGGAGAAGCTGGGTTTTATCGATGCGATTGCCGACACGGTGGGCGGGGCAACGGCGGAGAAATTGATTGGAAAGGTGAAGCAGAGCGGAGTGTTTGCTACGGTGGTTGGTACTCCAGCGAATGCCAAGCTGCATCCTACTGTGAAGGTCACTATGGTGGTGATGCATCCGGATATGGCTGCGCTGCGAAGCCTGGCGGAGGATGTCGTCGCGGGGCGATTGGTGATTCCGATTGACCGAATGGTTCCGCTGGCCGAAGCTGGTGCAGCACAGGCGGCAGCGGAAAAAGGCGGAATTGGAAAGATTTTATTGTTGGCCTGAGTTGGTGCTTTGGGGACGTGTACGGGGCTATGGTACGGATAAAACTGAATACGTGGGTGAATGCGCCGATGGAACGATGCTTCAAGCTGGCGACCAGCGTGGAGTTTCGTATCGCTTCGGCGGTGCCGATGAAAGAGACCGTAGTTTCGGGTGTGAGCAGCGGTCTATTACGCGAAGGAGACATAGTGAAGTGGAGCGCACGACACCTTATGTTGCGGCTGACTCACACTTCGCTGGTCGAGGTGTCTCGGCCATTCGCGCACTTTCGCGAGGTGATGGTCGCGGGGATCTTCGATCGGTATGAGCATGAGCACTTCTTTGCAGCGATGGACGATGGAACGCGGGTTCGCGATGAACTGAAGTTCTCCGCTCCTTTTGGGCCGCTGGGAAGAGTTGTGGAGACGCTGGTGCTTCGCCGGTACGTGATTGCGCTGCTGTCACGCCGGAACGCAGCTCTGAAGCGAGCTGCGGAGTCTGATGGGTGGCGTATGTATCTGGAGAGACAGGCTGAGAGTGTGGCGCTGACCAGCCATTCGAAATAAAGCAATGTGGCAAAAGTTTGCACACATTGTCCCTGCCTTTTCTCCTAAGTGATGGAAATGTTTACCATTTGCAGTGCAAAGTGCATGTAAATTGATGCAGTCTAGTTTGGAATTTCGATTGCATGTCAACAGGGTAGTTTGAATTTTAGATTGCTCTAGGGCCCTGACATGCGTCGTCTCCTGCTTTTTTTGGCTGTCTTCCTGGTCGTTGCCTCTGCCGCTACCGGTGTCCACGCCTCAACCGATTGCGAACGGTGGTTTATCGCATACAAAAATTCGATTGCCCAGGCCCAGACTGCCACCGCCAAGCACCTTGTTGCGGCAAAGCATAGGGTGCACCGGTATGTTCACCGCAAGCTGGCGGCGCTGCAAAAGCCGAAGCCTGCGAACAAGCCGAAGGTGCTGGATGCTCGTTTCCAGCGGCCAAAGATGACCCGCGAAGAGGCGCTCCGCCGGTTCAACCTGGCTTGTGGGGATCTGCCCGAAGTCCTGCCGATAGTGCCGCAGCAGATCGTGCAGGCAGAAGTGCCGAAGCCTGATTATCTTGCCCTGCACAGCGAGATGCCCACAGAAGGACCCGCTGGAGAAAGCCTGCTCGCCAAGAATGTCGTGCCGTCCTCGCTGGGCGGTGGAAACGAGTGGGGTCAGAGTGGCTCCTATCCTCCTGGCTTTGGCGGCGTTGGTGGTGGAGGCTTGCCTCCCGGAAAGTCGAATCCGAATAACCCACCTGGAGGGAATCCACCTACCGATCCTCCAATACCGCCTCCGGTTCCTCCTGTTCCTGAACCTGGCAGTATCGTACTGATGCTCACCGGCATTGCGAGTGCGGCGGGAGTGGCTCGGCGTAGATTTGCTCGGTAGAGCTAACCCCCCAAAGGATTAGTCGGGTAAGTATTTTATTTTCAGCTACATAAACGAATTGGCTTTTTGTAAAATCGTCATAATAAATGGGTTATCGGTAAATTCGTCTTTCTAAATGGGTTATGGGTTAATGAGGAAGCCCCGGCTATTGGCCGGGGCTTTTCTTGGTCTCTAGTTTTAATTGTAATGGCTTGGGTATAACTCTCATGCAATGCGGATGTTGTTTGTTTTTATGGGGTTAGGTGTTTTTTGGGCTTGACATGTGATTTTGCTGGGGTTTTTGAGGGTTAATTTTGCAGGTTGCTGATTTTATTGGGTAAAGGTGGTCGGGTTTGCTCTTCCCCATTAGGCTTCGCTCAGGATTAGATGACGGCGGTAAGAAACAATGGTGGGAATAGAGACAACTACAGAAGCAGATCCCTACGGGATGACAACAGAAGAGCAACGGCAAAGGCAACGACAACTACAGAAGCAGATCCCCTTCGGGGATGACAAGCAAGAACAGCAACAGCAAAGGAAAAATACTGTCGTTTTCGTTAGGCGAGGATGATCTTATCGATGACTCATTCGGGACAGCCTGCTACCAGACGCGGCAGGCATTGGCTGGCATCATGGGCTGGCCGGTTTTACATCCGAATGCGTGGCCAAACTCCGGCATGTTCTGCACTACGCCGTTGACGCGAAATTCGCGGGGTGAGTGTTCATCGGTTTGTACCTGCAGGCGAACCTGCTCGGGACGATTGCTTCCACACCAATTCTGCCCGTGCGCCAGGAAGAACTGTTGCACCGAGGTGAAGCCGCTGCCATCCCGGACGTTGAGATCGACACCTTTGCGTTTGGCATCGTTCTGCAAAGCGATCAACGCCAATCGCAATCCGCCGTTGTCCGCTGTGTTTTCCCCCAATGTGAGTTGGCCATTTACTTTGACATCGTCGACTGCGACGAAGCCGTCGTATTCCTTTACTTCGCAATCTGTCATGGCTTCGTATTTCTTTGCGTCTTCTGCAGTCCACCAATCGGAGAGATTACCGTTGCCGTCAAACTTGCGGCCCTGGTCGTCGAAGCCGTGAGTCAATTCGTGGCCGACGACGCTGCCAATGTGACCGTAGTTTTCAGCGTCTGTTGCCTCCGCTGCGAAGAGGGGTGATTGCAGAATGCCAGCAGGGAAGTTGATATCGTTCATGCTCTGGTTGTAGTACGCATCTACAGTTGGCGGACTCATGCTCCATTCTCCGCGGTCCACCGGCTTGCCGATTTTCATCAGGAGGCGGTGGTTTTCAAACTCCACAGCTCGCATAGCGTTGCCGACAGCGTCGCCGCGGACGATTTGCAAAGTGGAATAATCCCGCCAATGATCCGGATAGCCGATCTTATCGGCGACGAGGTGCAGCTTTTCCCTGGCCTTGATTTTGGTCTCGGGGCTCATCCAGGTGAGGGTGTCGACGTTCTCGTCCATGGCGTCTTCGATGTCTTTGACCATCTGTTGAGTCTTTGCTTTGCTCTCCGGGGAGAAGTAGGTCTTGACGTAGACTTCGCCAAGCGCCTCGCCCAGTGCATCGTCAGTGACCGTAGCGCAGCGTTTCCAGCGAGCTTTCTGCTGCGGCTGTCCGTGTAACTGGCGACCGAAGAAGTTGAAGTTCTCTTCGTCGAGCGAGGCGGGGAGCACGTAGCCGGGCACACTGTTTATGAACTGCCAACGGAGATAGGCTTTTATCGTTTCGGGATCGGTGGATTGAAGCAACGCGTGCAGTCCCTTGAAAAATTCAGGATTCGCTACGTTGAGCTCCGTCATAGCCGGCGTGCCAGTCTGCGCAAAGAAGTCTGACCAGGCAACTTCTGGCGTGAGCCCGTCGAGTTGCGATACCGGCATCAGATGGTAGATGTTTTTCGGATCGCGACGGGATACGACGTCCATCGATACTTTGGCCAGATCCGTCTCAAACTGCATGATCTTATGCGCGTCGCTTTCTGCCCTCGCATCCGGCTCACCTAACAGCTTCAGCGTGTTGGTTATGTGCTGCACATACTGCTGCCGGGTCTTTTCGGCGGCATCACCGCTGCGCAGGTAGTAATCGCGCTCCGGTAGTCCCAGACCACCCTGGTCGAGGGCTGCGATCTGTTTTCGTGCGTCCTTAAAATCCTGCTCTTCGTAATAGCTGAAGAATGCGGTTACGTTGATCAACTGATAGTGCGCCAGCAGACCTGTGAGTTCGGCCTTGCCTTTTAAGATGGCGATCCGATGGAACTCTATTCGGAGGGGATTCAGACCGGCTTGCCGGATGGCATCCGAATTCATGCAGGTTGCGTAGAAGTCGCCGGTCTTCTGTTCGTTTGGAGTGCGAGATTGGCTGTCGGCCTCGACCTTTTCGAGAAGTGAGTGGAGCGCCTCTTGGGTATGGTCGGAGATGAGAGCACCTGTTCCGTAGCCAGATCTATCCTTCGGTATGGGATAGAGCTTAGTGAAGTTCCCACAGGCATACTGCGCGAAATCTACACAGGGATCAGCCGTCGTATCGAGGAAGCGTTTGTCCAGCGCTCCTGGCAGCGGAGGAGATTTTTGCGTGTCCTCAACTGTCGTTGTCTGGGCGCTGGCAACTGCGAAACAGAATATGAAAGAAGCGCCGAGTAGAGCCAAGGATGTCATTGCACCTGACCCCTTTCTCATCATGTTCTGTCTGGTGACAGATATTTCTGAGAGCCCACGACAGACAGAATTGTCACATACAAAGCTTAGTCATGGCGGCGAAATGATCCGCTACCGGCGGCGGAAGGTGTTGCGAATGGCCTGGGTGCGGTCCTGCGTAGAGGCTTCGGTGGGCTTGACGCCTTGAGGATAGAGGACGACGTAGCGGCGGGGGCCGAGGCCGGATGATGCAGTGGGAAGGCCGGAGTCTGCGAGGGCGAGGTGAAGCAGGCGGCGCTCGCGAGAACTCATGGGATTGAACGCGTGCGGCTGGCCGGTTCGGAGGACCTTTTCGACGGCGGCTTCGGCTGCGAGGCGGAGCTCCTGCTCGCGGAGGACTTTGAAGTTTTCAGCGTCGAAGGAGATGCGGTCGTGGTCTTCGTGCTCGAGGCGTAGGAGCTTGGCGGCGATGTGCTCGATGGCGAGGAGGAGCTCGCCGTTGCGGGCGGTGAGGAGTGGGGTGTCGGGACCGGTGAACTCGACGGAGATTTTTTCGGGGAGTGCAGAGGGGGTCTCGCCGGTAGGATTAGCAGCGTCGGGTTGCACTTGGCCGTTGCAGGCAAGGATGTTGAACTTCAGGTCCAGACCGCCCGATTTCTTTAGGGTCTGGAGGAAGTCCTCGATTTTTTTCAATCCAGGTTCCGGGGAAGACATAATCGTGACTTTGTGTTTTCAGTATACGGATTTGTGTGAGGATGCGGGAATGACGGTTCAGTCAGCATTTTTGTTTCAGAAACAAACAACTGCAAGAACAACGGCAAATACAGGGATCCTTACCCTTCGTTCAGGATGACGACGGAAAAGAGTAATGGCTGGGAGCAATTTATGCTCTAGCCCAAAAAAAGCGGAGGCCTGAAGGCCTCCGCTCTTTCTTTGTTTGGTGACAGTGTTTTTTGTTAGCGCTTGCCCTGGATGGTTGGGGCTGCGGTGCCTGCTCGGCGGCGGGCTCGCTTGGCGGCGATCTCGCGCATCTCGCGGCCTAGTGAGGTGCGGTTCATCACCATCTGCTGGACGATGGCGAAGAGGTTGCCGACAGACCAGTAGAGAGCGAGGCCAGAGGCGTAGTTCCAGGTCATCCAGCCGGAGACGGCGGGCATCATGAAGGCCATCATCTTCTGCTGTTGCGGATCGACGCCGGGTGAAGGCGTGTAGTACTGCATCAGGAAGGAGCTGATGACCATGAGGATGGGCAGGATGTGGTAGGGGTCGGCTGAGGTGAGGTCGGGGAGCCAGAACCAGCTTGCGTGGCGGAGCTCGACGACGCGGGTCAACATACCGAAGAAGGCGAAGAGCAGCGGCAACTGGATGAGCGTGGGGATGCAGCCGCCGAACATGTTTACCCCGTTGTCCTTCTGGAGCTTCATGATCTCGGCGTTCATCTCGTTACGCTTGGGGTCGGTTGCCTTGTACTTCTTGTACTTCTCCTTGATGGCGTCCATCTGGGGCTGGATGCGCTGCATCTTGAGACCGCTCTGCATAGTTTTTATGCGGAGGGGAAGGATGACGATGTTGATGAGGAGGGTGAGGATGATGATGGCCCAGCCCCAGTTGGAAGCGATGTGGGCGTGGATGAACTGAAGGGCGAGGAAGAGGTACTTGCCGATGGGGCCAAAGAAGCCGAAGTCGAGCAGGGCTTCGAGCGAGACTTTGCCGTCGGCGGAGTGGATGTTGCGGAGGACGTTGACGGCTTTGGGACCAGCATAGATACGAGTGAGGGTGTGGCCGGAGTTGTCGGCAAGACCGGCACCGAGGATGGAGACCTCGATGGAGCCCTTGGCGGGCGAGCCACTGCCGAAGCCTGTGCGACGGATGGTCTTGGCTACGTCGAGCTGGTTGTGGAGGGTGACGACGGAGGCGTTGTCAGGGGCGTCGGGAAGGAAGATGGCAGCAAAGTAGGCGCTGCTGGTGCCCGCCCAGTCGAAGGGACCGTTGAGGGTTTCGCCACCGGCGACTTTCTTGGGACCGAGGTGCTGGGAGCTGCCGTTGCGGCTGAGATCGACCTGGGCGCTGGCGTAGGCGTTGGCGTTGTCTTGATCGCCGAAGCCACCGGGCCAGTTGATGAAGGTGCGGATGGGGGCGTTGTCGCGGGTGATGGCGACGTCGGCGTGGAGGACGTAGGTCTCGTCGAAGGCGAAGGTCTTGGTGACTTCGATGTTGCCGGTGGCGTACTTGAAGGTCAGGGTCGCAGGCGCGGCGAGGTTGCCGGTGGAGGAGGCAACGTAGAGGCCGTTGTTGACTGCGGTGGTGACGGCGTTGTCGTAGGTGTAGAGGGAGAGCGGGTGGCCGAACTGTTCGGCGGCCTGGTGATGCACGAGGTCGAGGGGACGGCCGTCACTGTCCTTGAACTTCTTGAGGATCCAGCTCGAGACGTCTGCTCCGCGGTTGGTGAAGGTGATGCGGTAGAGCTCGTTCTCGATGACGGTGGTGGTTTCGGCGGCAGCTTGCACAGTTGGTACGGTGGTGGCGGCGGCTCCTGCGGCAGCAGTAGAAACGCCGGGTTGGGTCGTGGGCTGCGCTGGCGCGTTCTGCTGCGTGGCGGCGGGCGGGGTGGGCAACGCGGTTTGGGGGTTGGTCTTCGCCTTGAAGTACTGCAGGCCAAGGAAGACTGCAACCATTACGAATGCCATGACGAGAAGCGACTTGCCGCCGTCCTGACCGCCACCTTGCTGATTGGGGTTTGTAAACTCTGCCAAGTGAAACTTCCTATTCTTTGTGAGACAT
>Ga0206905_10268_pt1 | contig 12338 bp, 9 predicted proteins | sample Alteio_BWOrgHeat_43_FD_152940 | JGI IMG/M metagenome (GOLD analysis project Ga0206905, IMG submission 152940) | Enriched cells from forest soil in Barre Woods Harvard Forest LTER site, Petersham, Massachusetts, United States -... | ecosystem: Environmental > Terrestrial > Soil > Temperate forest >...
TGGGCATAGATGAGACCCGTTTCTTTAGAAAGGAGGTCAGATGCAATTTTACAGCTTTCAAAGATGTGATCTGTTTTTTTTGTAGAGTTTTGCATTTTGTGGTGTTTAAAGACTTTAAGGACAGTTGTTTGATCTTCTGATAAAAAAGCAAAAAACTGAGCCCCTTTCCCTAAAAAGGTAAAAGGTTGGGTGAGAGTTTTCCTTACTTCTTCTGAAGGAGGGGGCGTTTCCCATGCAGGGTTAAAGGGGAGTTCTGAGAAAATTTTATATTCTCGAAAACCTTGGGTTTGGAAATAGCAAAATCTTTCAATAAGGACAAAACTTATGATGAAAAGGAAAACGTACCTAATTCTTTTCTTCATCTAACCTCGTAGTCAGATAATCTGCAAGGTCTCTTGGTAATCGATCGTGAAGTTTTTTTGTGATGCAGGATAGGTCATAGAGATAAGCTTCTTTACAGGTACGAGCTTGATCTTTGACAAATCTTCCAATATCGATAAAGATCACTTTACCATCTAACACTCCAAAATTTCTGTGAATGACCGCGTCTTCGTCTAGAATCCCTTTTTTTGAACGATGAATCACTGAAGTGATGATCCCGTCTATTAAACTTTTGGCTTTATCTATTTCTTGATTTTCGAGGAGGTTGTCGAGGTAGGGGTAAATGCCTTCAGCTTTTCTTTGGAGGATGAATTCCATTTTACTGAGGTCAAGATGGTGTGCAATGTTGAGAGGATCGATAATTGTGGTTTTAAGGTGGGGCTCGTGGGTTTTATTGAGATGAACAAGTACAAGCCCTGACTCTTCTTTTAGTTCATCAAAGGCAATTTGATAGCTTGTAAAATCCCGTTCCAGTTTAGAGGCTAGTTTTTGTTCCTTTTTCTTAAAATAGTTGCGTGCAAAAGAGGGGAGAGGCCAGCTGGAAAATTGATAGGGCATAGATCTTCGATCAAGCTTAAAGAGTTTTAGTACATATTTATGGTCTTCAGATACAAAAACAAAGCTCTGCCCTCCTTGGGCCAAATAGGTGAATTTTTGAGCTAACGCCTCTTTTACCTCATACCGATCATAATCGTTTGTTTCCCATTCAGGATGGTAGCTAAAAGTCGATTGAGTGCGGAGGAGGGTAAACCTAGCTGTCTTTTCCTGGCAGAAATGGCTGAGCTGCCAAAGAATTAATACTAAAAAGGCCCATCTAATGTAACGCATGAAGTTCTTCTTCGAAGTAGTTAGAAAGTTCCGGGTAATTTGCGTTTATCCAATGATGAAGGTTGTCTGTGATTCTGGTGATCTCATCTTTGGAGGCCTCTTCTGATTGGTAAATTTTAAAACGGCCTACATCTATTTGAACAGCTTTGTCTTGATAAAAGCCAAAGTTTGTTTTTAGGTCAGGGTCTTTATCGAAAATCCCTTTTTGACAGCGGAGTTCCAAAAGTTGAAATAGGCTGGAAATTCCTTGCTTGGCTTTCTCTGCATTCCCACTTTCCATCCAAGAAGTTAAAGCCGGGAAAATAAGAGAAGCTTTTTTTTGCAGTATAAACTCCATTTTATCTATGTCAATTTCATGGACAATGCCCAGTTTATCGTAAATTGTGACTTTCTGTTGTAGATCTTCTGTTTTATTGAGATGGAGAAATACGAGGCCTGTTTGTTCTTTTAAGAGTTCATAGGCGATCTTATAACTTGTAAAATCTTTATTGAGTTTTTCGATGTCGCGCAAATGAGAATGGCGAAAAAATTTTAAAACGTACTTGCCATCATGGGATTCGAAGACATAGCTTTGGGCTCCCTTGGCCAAATAACGGAATTCTTGGGATAAAATAGTTTTTAAAGCTTTGTTTTCAATGGAAGATGAAGTGGTCTCCCATTCTTTTCTTGGGGTAAGATCTGAGCTAATTTTGCAGATTGCGAATCCATCGGTTTGTTTGTGGCAAAACCGTTGAAGGAGGCATACTAGGGCGATTGCTAGGATAATTTTGATTGCTATTTTCATACTTAGGTCTTGTTATAACGGTAACCTCAAAAGATCGGGAAAAGGATTTCCCCTCAACATAGTCCTTTACAATTTGCTTATACAGCTTTCGATCTACGGAGGCTGTCTCTTTACATATAGTGGTTATTTTAAACTCTGCCACGTGGGTTTCGTGAACGATATTAAACCTCTGTTCAATAGCTGTCAAATTGATTTTCCAATGACATTCTGCAAGCTGAAAGGGGATGATCACATTCCTTTTAACCTTGTCTGCAAAAAAGCGGTCTAATTCCAAAGACAAACTCACATTTCACTCAATGGTAATTGTGCGGCTCACGGTATTTAGAGGCCCCGGTACAAGAACATTTTCAGAATCAAGGAGTTCGAGTCTGATTTCATGTTTGCCTGGTTGCAGCCCATAAATAAAGTAAGGATTTTGAGAGGTTAACGTCCGTTTATCTTTTTTGTCGATAGTTAAACGAACTTTATATCCATCTCGGGAGAGCATTACATTGGAAATAATAAAGTCTAAAAGGATGGGAGTTTTTGGAGAGTATTTATAATTGCCTTGCGGTTCGTTATAGGTAAGATAAGGTTGGGTGATGTCATATCTATTACTGTTTTTATCTGCATCTAAATAATAAAAGATCCTTGTAGCAAATCCTTCATCTTTGATGCTTTCACAAAAGGATCTTGCAGGAAAAATGCGGATTAAATGTTGCCCTTCATCTAGATCAAACGGGATATCAAATTCGAGGGTCTGATCGTAATATTCTTCACTGTCATCTACAGCTGTAATAAATGCTTCATTTAGTTCAAAATAGGGGTAGTTATCGATAATTACGTGAAGCGTTTGTCCATCTGGATTATTATAAATTTGCTTTTTCCTTGGGAATTCGCTATCTGTTCCTAAAGGCCATCCTTCTAATTTTACTTGAATGCCAATTGGAGTGGAGGTTTTTAGCTCTCCTTTTTTTGGAAAGATAATTTTTGTTTCTATGTGGTCAGGCTCTGGGGTAGGATCGACAGTGACAACTCTAATTCCTCCTGGATTTGCAGCTCTTTCTTCTAGTTCTGCAGCTTGGATAAGTAGTGGTAATGTAAGTAGCATTAAAATAGCTTTGTGCATAGATAACCCCCGTTTTCTTCCATTTATATTATTAGGTTGATTCAATCAAGCTGATAATTTATGTGGAATTATATGGACCTTCTTTTAGTCTTGATTGTTGTCTTTGGCCTCTTGTTTGATTATACAAATGGTTTTCATGATGCAGCAAATGTTGTATCTACGGTAATTGCTACGCGCGCGCTTAGGCCGATGATAGCGATTACTTTGGCAGCGATTCTTAATGCAGTTGGTGCAACGCAAATTAGTGGTGTTGCACAGACCATTTCTTCTGGTCTAGTCGATCCTTTAAATACCACGCAGCTCGCTGTAGTTTGCGCACTTATAGGAGCAATACTCTGGAATTTTCTTACTTGGTATTTTGGGATTCCTAGCAGTTCTTCCTATGCACTTATTGGAGGAATTTTAGGATCTACCTTTGCTCATGCAGGAAATGGCGCTATTTTATGGCATGGCGTTATAGGAAAAGTTCTTATTCCGATGGTTTTCTCCCCTTTAATTGGTTTTGGATTAGCCTATCTTCTTATGAAAATTCTTTATCTCGTTATTTCTCATGAAAAACGAAGTCAAAAGACCTTCAGATATATCCAAATTTTTTCTTCTTGCATCATGTCTCTTTCTCATGGATTAAACGATGCGCAAAAGAGTATGGGGATTATTACTCTAGGTCTTTTTGCTTCTGGCCTTCTTATGACGACAACTATTCCTATTTGGGTGATTTTCGCTTGCGCACTTACGATGGGGCTTGGGACTGCTTCTGGCGGTTTTCGGATCATAAAAACCGTTGGCTTTCAAATTACAAAAATTGAGCCGATGCAGGGGTTTGCCTCAGATATCAGTTCTTCTTGTGTTATTTTAGCCGCAAGTTCTATGGGGATGCCTCTAAGTTCTACACATATTATTGTGGGAAGCATCACAGGTATCGGTTCAGCCAAGGGCGCTAAACATGTAAGGTGGAAAATCGCTAAAAAGCTTATTGCTGCCTGGGTCTTAACCCTTCCAGGAGCGGGGCTCGTCTCCTACGGAGCCTTTAAGATACTGACCCATTTTCTACATAGATAGAGACTGGGGTCTTTAGCTTTTCTCCTCCGAGAGGTGAGGTGATGAAGACTTGGCCGAGATGTTGGATTTGGTCTTGTAGGAGGTTTTGTCTTGATTCATCGAGATGCATGCCAAAATCGTCAATGCTCATCAGAGGCGGATAGCCGGTAATATTTTTTAGGTGTTCCCACTCCGCAAGACGGAGAGCACTGATCGCGCATCTTTTTTGCCCTTCGCTTGAAAAGAGTTTGGCGTTATGCGTATCGATGGTGATTTCTAGGTCATCTCGGTGGGGACCAAAAAGAGTGCTTCCTAAATAGAGTTCTCTTTTTCTTTCTGTTTTATAAATTTCTATACTACAAGCACAAGGCTGATAATGGAGCTCTAAAAGCTCTTTTTGCAAAGAGAGATGTTCCATCCATTTTTTTAATGGAGCTTGAAGCTCAAGAGTGGCTGTTTTTCTTTTTTCTGTGATGTAAGCAGCTGATCCTGCAAGAGCGTGTTCCCAAGGTTCGATCCCGTTCTCACTTTTTTGGCGTAAAAGGCAATTGCGTTGTTTTAATGCCTTGTAGTAGCGAATAAGATGATGGATATACAATTGGTCTACTTGAGCAATATGAAGATCTAAAAAGCGTCTACGGATAGCGGGCGCTCCCAAAATAAGAGCTACATCTTGTGGCGTATATAAAACGGTGGGAAGCAAACCCAAAAGCTGAGAAAAATTCGAATAAGTCGTTTGATTATGTTTGACTCTTTTCACTTTTCCATCAAAAAACACGCTAACCTCTTGCGGCACCCCTTCTTTTTCAAAATGAGCTTCGATATAAAAATGGGGTTTTTCGTGTTGAATCAGTTCTTGCAAATGAATGGTGCGAAAGGACCTTCCTGTGCTTAGCAAATAGATCGCTTCTAGTAAATTGGTCTTGCCCTGGGCATTTAACCCATGAATGAGGTTAGATCCTGAACCAAAGGAGATCTCAGCTTGTTCAAAATTCCGAAAATGTTTGAGGCGTAACGTCTTTAAAAACATCAATTGGTTATTCTAGTCTCATTGGCATAAGGACGTAATTTGCGCTTGTAGTATCGGTAATTAAGCCAGGGTTGTACGAGTCACTCACATCAAAACTTACAGTTTCATCTTTGCTGTGCCTTAAAATGTCTAAAAAATAATAAGGATTGAATGCAATCTCCATCTTAGCGCCCGCATAGTTCACTGGCATGCTCACAGTTCCCTCTCCAATTTCTCCGCTAGAAGCACTTAAGTGGAGCGTTCCGTCTGTAAATGTGAATTTTACGGAGTTTTTATCTTCTGTAGTGAATAAAGAGACCTGACGTAAAAGGGAGATGAGTTCCTCTCTATGAAGAACAAGAGAATTTTCTGATTTTTGAGGGATGATCGGACTAACATCTGGGTATTCGCCTGAAAGAAGTTTAGAAATGAGCGTTACAGAATCGGTTTCTAAGGCAATTTTATCAGACATTAAAATGAGCTTGCAGCTTTCTTCTTTTGCATCGAGAGTACGGATCACTTCTTCAACAGCTTTTAAAGGGAGGATATACGATTTTGGTTCAGGAACTGAGTGGCCGACTTGAGTGAAGAGTTTTGCAAGGCGTTTTCCATCTGTTCCAATAAAAATAGCCTGATTGAGATGTCTGTGGAGTAACATTCCGGTAAACACGTGTCTACTTTCATCGCGCGCAACGGCAAATGAAGTGCGCGAGAGCATCTCTTTTAAAACTGTGGAAGAAAGATCAAAACTATCATCGTAAGAAAGCTCTGGAATAGGAGGGAATTCATTCTTATGCACACCTTGAATTTTAAAATGGGAAGATCCCGCATTTAAATAGGCAACTTCGGGAGAAATAGCATGGAGTTCGACTTGAGGGGCGGTAAGTTCTCTTACAAGCTGAAAAAATTTACGCGCTGGCAAGGTGATTGCTCCCTCTTCTGAAACTTTAGCAGGAGCGTACACTCGCATACTTACTGTTAAGTCAGTTCCTGAAATCACGAGCTCGTCATCTTGCGCTTCAATCAAAACATTTGCTAAAATGGGGATCGATGGCTTTGCTGGGACAATATTCTGAATTTTTCCAATCAGCGCTACAAGCTCTGCTCTCGAGATAATGAATTTCATGTTTGTATCCTCCAGTTTAGAAGTTAGCCTATCCGATCAGAAAAAAAAACGCAATAAAAGAGGGTAGAAGTGCTAATGGGTAGGCCTATGTTTTTATGATACCTTCTTATTTTTGTGAAGGTGGAGTTCCATCAGCGCAGAGTGGAGACTGAGCCGCAGAGGACGCTGAGGAAGAAAAAAATATCTTTTCTCAGCGACCTCTGCGGCTCAGTCTCCACTCTGCGCTGATGGAATTTTCAACTTGTAGTAATACAAGCTCAATAGTCAACTTATCCATACGAAATTTTTCTAGAGGGAATTACTGACTAGTAGTCGTCGCCTTCGCGGAGTTGTTTTTTTTGGTCTTTGTCTTTGAGGGCAGCGCGTTTGTCGTGGGCTTTTTTACCTCGTGCAGAGGCGATTTTTGCTTTGACGTACCCTTTTTTGAGATATAGAGCTAATGCAATGATTGTAAGCCCTTTTTCTTGGGTGATTTTTTTGAGTTTAGCGATCTCTCTTTTGTGAAGAAGGAGTTTCCTGTCTCGTCTATCTTCATGATTGAAGAGATTGCCAAACTTATAAGGCGCAATCGAACTATGTTTTAGCCAAGGCTCTCCTAAATCTGAGATCATGATATACGCATCTTGGAGGCTTCCTCCACCGTCGCGTAGAGATTTGATTTCTGTGCCGACAAGTACAATGCCAGCTTCAAATGTTTCTAAGATTTCATAGTCATGGAAGGCCTTACGATGAACTGTAAGATCCCCTTCTTTCTTTTTGATCATCAGATAGGTCCTCTTAGTTTTTATCTTCCAAAAAGGGTCTGTCCAAAAGGGGTGATGCAGAAGCATTCTTCCCCATCAATTGTAGCTGTGGCGGTGATCCCAACTTGATATAGCCAGTCAAAGATAATGGTTTTAATAAAAAGTTGTTCTTCATCGGTATATTCTGGAATGGTGTACTTCCAGTTTTTTCCTACTTTTTTTAGCATAATTGCTGAGCCTTCATTTAAAGGCGCTAAAACTCCTTTAAAAAACTCTTCAAAGGAAACCCATCCTTTGTTAAGTACTCTTATAATACTTTTTTCTGCTTCTCGGATATTCTTTTCTGTAGAAAGGGGATGAATAAAACGATTTAAAGGATGGCGATACACAAAAATAGCTCGATTTTCAAGAGGGAGCTCTAGGAAATCATTAGCGGCGTCTAAAGCGTAGAGTCTTCCATCGACAATATCAGCCAATTTTAAGAGGCGTAATTTATCGACAATTTTACCGCTCATAGGAGCGGGATTTTTTTTAATCTGGTTTAGAAGAGCGCTCATTTCTTGGATGAAAGCAAAAGGTTTGGGGCTATCAATCTGATTTGCAAAGGGTACTGTTTCTGTCCGCTTTAAAAACATGAGGTATTCTCGATACTCGTGATAAGGAGTAACCACTTCTTTCCAGGTGTTATTGACCTTTTCGTAGCCAAGACAGCAGACAAAATTAAACTCTAAAAGGAGGAGGTATTCTTCAAACTGCTCTTTTGTTAAGTTGTATTTATCAATGAGGGTCTGAGAGGAGAGTTTAAGCTCTTCTGAATTATACACATCTTTTACAATAGAGGCCATTGCAGGCTCCGAAAACTGCAGATCCATAAGGTATCGATGGAAAATCTGAGGCGTGAGCAAATATTTTTCTACGAGAGATTCGAAAATATTGTTTGAAGTTCTTGGGATCGAATACCAGGTCGGAAGGATATGGATAGGGACTTTTTTTAAGAGACTTTGTAGAAACTCCATTCCATTTTGGTGGTCTTCGTCGAACATGAGGATTTGCATTTCGTAGTATTTGCGCATCTCCTTATCGACGGTAATGAGATCTTCGTCATAGGTTAAAAGACCTGTTTTGGCAAATTTCTCTAAAATGGAAAAAAGTTCTGTTTCATCGATGTCGATATCTTTTGCAAGTTTCTTTACAGAAATGCTCAGCGAGCTGTAGATAATCTCTTCCAATACTTCTAGATCAATTATTGAAAACTGGGCGAGCAAAAGCCGATTTTCAATGTCCTTTTGATAATTGTAGTCTGAAAGTGTAATCTTGTTTTTTCGAATCGTAGATTCAACCATGGGAAAAATGGTAACAAAAAAAATGATATTTGTCTTCCATTTTAGATTTTGCTATCCTTATCTGTTATGAAATACGATCATCGGCATATAGAAGAAAAATGGCAAAAATATTGGGAAGATCGCCAAACCTATAAGGTTCAGGTAGATAAAACCAAACCTAAATATTATATCCTCGACATGTTTCCCTATCCATCAGGAGCGGGACTGCACGTAGGTCACGTGACCGGCTATACAGCAACTGACATCATGTCCAGATATAAGAGGCAAAAAGGGTTTAACGTTCTTCATCCTATGGGATGGGATAGCTTTGGTCTTCCAGCAGAACAATATGCGATCCGCACAGGGACCCACCCAGCGATTACGACTCAAAAAAATATTGATACTTATAGGCGACAACTCAAATCACTTGGTTTTAGCTACGACTGGTCGCGAGAAGTTGCCACAAGCGATCCTCAATATTACAAGTGGACCCAATGGATCTTTACAAAACTCTATGAAAAGGGGTTAGCTTACGAAGCAGAAGTTCTTGTCAATTATTGTCCAGCGCTTGGGACGGTCCTTGCGAATGAAGAAGTGGACATGGGTAAATCAAAAGAGGGGGGGTATCCTGTAGAAAGGCGTCCTCTTCGCCAATGGATGTTTAAAATCACTGCCTACGCAGATAGACTTATTGAAGATCTCGATTTGATCGATTGGCCAGAGCACTTAAAGAAAGCCCAAATAAATTGGATTGGGAGAAGCGAAGGGGCAAAAATCGATTTTATTGAGGAAAAAACGGGGAATAAAATCACTGTTTTTACAACATGCGCCCATACATTGTCTGGAGTCACATTTTTAGTAATTTCTCCTGAGCATCCTCTTGTTTCCGAGATTACAACCTTGGAAAAAAGTGGAGAGGTTGCTGCATATAGAAAGAAAGTATCTGCAAAAAGTGATTTAGAAAGAACCGATCTTGCTAAAGAAAAAACAGGGGTGTGGACAGGGGCTTATGCGATCAACCCGATCAATCAAGAGAAAGTGCCTATCTGGGTAGCTGATTATGTTCTTATGGGATATGGAACAGGCGCCGTTATGGGTGTGCCTGCACATGACGAGCGGGATCAAGAATTTGCTACGCTTTATAACTTACCCATCGTATCTGTTATTGACGAAAAAATGGATATTGAACAGACAAAAAAAGAAGTAACCGATTGGCTTGAAAAACATCATAAAGGGGAAAAATGTATAAATTATAAGCTCAGGGACTGGCTTTTTTCTCGCCAGCGCTACTGGGGAGAGCCTTTTCCTATTTTGCATTTTGCTGACGGTTCAAAAAGGATTTTAGACATTGATGAGCTTCCCCTTTGTCCTCCTGAATTACACGATTTTAAACCCTCTCAATCAGGAGAAAGTCCACTTGCAAAAGTAAAAGAGTGGGTTGAGGTTGTTGATGTAAAAACGGGGTTACCTGCCAGACGGGAAACAAACACGATGCCCCAATGGGCAGGCTCTTGCTGGTATTATTTGCGTTTCTGCGATCCCAAAAACACACAAGCTGCATGGGGACTTGAAGAGGAAAATTATTGGATGCCTGTGGATCTCTATGTAGGAGGGATTGAACACGCCGTCCTTCACCTGCTTTACGCCCGTTTTTGGCATAAAGTCCTTTTCGATTGTGGTCTCGTATCAACAAGCGAACCGTTTCAGACATTGCGCAATCAAGGGCTTGTTGTCTCCCGTTCCTATCAAAGAGAAAACGGGGGCTATGTGGCTCCAGAGGAAGTGGAAGAAAAGGGGGGGCATTATTTCCAGATGGGGACAAACGATGCGTTAGTGTCTCAAGTAGAAAAAATGTCAAAATCTAAACTCAACGGAATCACTCCCGATGAGATGATTGAAGACTTTGGAGCAGATTCTCTTCGCCTATACGAAATGTTCATGGGGCCTTTTGACAAAGAAAAGTTATGGAATACAGATGCAGTAAGTGGATGTAAACGGTTTCTCAACAGGTTCTATGATATGGTCACTTCAGAAAAAGTGACAGAAGAAGAGGGGATCGAAGCATTAAAGTTAGGGCATAGACTTGTCAACGTTGTAGAAAAAGATATTGAGGCAATGAGCTTTAATACAGCAATTGCGAAAATGATGGAATTTATGAACGACTTTACCCCTTTAGAGAAGTATCCCAGAAAAGTTCTCAAGATGGTGACACAAGTGCTTTATCCCTTTGCACCCCATATTGCTGAAGAAGCATGGGAAATCTTAGGAGAAACTCCCAGCATTACGAGTGTTCCTTTTCCACAAGTAGATCCAGCCTATCTTATAGACGACACAGTTCTTTATGTTGTTCAGGTCAATGGGAAACTGCGCGGTAAATGGATGCTTCCAAAAGATAAAACCAAGGAAGAGCTTTTAGATTTTATCAAGCAGCAACCCCAAATTGCTAAGCATATCACAGGAGAGATTGAAAAAGTGATCTACGTCCCCAATAAACTTTTAAACCTTGTGATACCTTGAAGAAGAAGGCTCTTTGTTTTTATCTCCCATCTTTTCTTCATCGCGAAGCGAGTTCTTTCTCTCTTCATCGCGAAGCGATTTTGGAGTGCGGCAATTTATTGCCGCTTTTCTCCACATCGATTCATCGATGTGTCAGCTTGTTCATCGATAAATCGATGAAGAGAAAAGCGCAAATAAATTTGCGCACTCCAAAATCGCTTCGCGATGAAGAGAGAAAGAGAAAGAGAGAGAGATCGCTTCGCGATAAGATAAACACTCTTCAGCGCGTGAGCTCTTGCATATGATCCTTGGTGTGTTTTATGACCTCATTCTATTTCTTATTGGTCTCGTTGCCCTGCCTCGATTGCTCTGGCAATATTTTCGATTAGGAAAATATCGCAATAGTTTTAAATCCCGTTTTGGCATAGGACTTCCTCCTATTAAGGATGTCGATATTTGGATCCATACGATTTCAGTAGGGGAGACAAGAGCAGTTGTCCCCCTATTTAAAGAGCTGAAAAAAAACTACCCGCAAGCAAAAATCATCATCTCCAATATCACGGAAACCGGGCATGCAGAGGCCAAAAGAAGCATGAAAGAAGCTGATGCCCATTTCTTTTTGCCCCTAGATTTTTCTTTCCTCGTAAAAAGAGCTGCCAATCAATTCCGTCCAAAACTCTTTATCTTAGTTGAGAGTGATTTTTGGTTTAATCTTCTGAAATACACCAAAAAATCTGGAGCAAAAATAGCCCTCGTTAACGGAAAAATCTCTGAACGCTCTTTTAAACGGTTTATGGCTCTTCCCTTTTTTCGTAATCCTCTTTTTTCTTTCATCGATAGCTTTTGTGTGCAAAGCACTCTCTATGCAGAACGTTTTTTAAAAATGGGCATTCCTGCAGAGGAAATCCACACAACTGGCAACATGAAGTTCGATGTTCCCGTTAAAAAGCTCACTTTAGAAGAAATCTCTCAGTGGAAAATAGAATTAGGGATCACACCACAAGACCGAGTCATCGTCATTGGATCAACTCATGACCCTGAAGAAGAATGGCTCCTTTCTGCTCTTAAAAATATTCCCCATCTAAAAATTCTCCTTGTTCCTCGCCATCCAGAGAGATTTCCTAAAGTTCTACCTATGACAGATCTTGCCTTTTCTCAAAGAGCGCATAAAACAGGCAAAGAACGAGTCTTCCTCATCGATGCTATGGGGCAGTTAAACTCCCTTTACCAATTAGCAGACATTGCCATAGTAGCCGGTAGCTTTGTGTCCCACATAGGTGGCCATAACGTCTTTGAGCCTGCCAATTTTGGCATTCCCGTCCTTTTTGGGCCTCACATGTTTAGCCAAAAAGATCTTACAGATGCTGTCTTAGATGCAGGCGCAGGCCTTCAAGTGACTCTAGAAACTCTCCCATTCACCATCCAAGATCTTCTTTCCAACCCTCAAAAGCGTCAGTCCATGAGTGTCTCTGGCCTAAAACTCGCTAACTCTTCTCACGGATC
>Ga0206905_10270_pt1 | contig 12322 bp, 8 predicted proteins | sample Alteio_BWOrgHeat_43_FD_152940 | JGI IMG/M metagenome (GOLD analysis project Ga0206905, IMG submission 152940) | Enriched cells from forest soil in Barre Woods Harvard Forest LTER site, Petersham, Massachusetts, United States -... | ecosystem: Environmental > Terrestrial > Soil > Temperate forest >...
AGCTACTGCAGGCTTTCGCTAAAAGATATAGAAACGAACAAGAGATATTCGAATACCTCGACCTCGTAGCCGTAAGTATTGCTGCAGACATTGTACCTGTTGATGGCGAAAATCGGGCGCTCGCCTTTTTCGGTTTGCAAAAATTAAATCAAAACCCCAGTCCCGGATTACTCGCACTGAAAGAAATTGCGGCCATAAAAAATGACCTCGATATCTCAGGAATTGTATTCACATTAGGGCCTCGGATCAATGCCGCTGGGCGTGTAGCTCACGCCAAAGGTGCCGTAGAGTTGTTGATTTCCAAAACCGAAGAAGAAGCTAACGCACTCGCAGAAAAGATCAATATCAAAAATGACCTGCGGCGTGAGTTTGACTTGAGCATTACCGAAGAGGCTGTAGCTATGATTGAAGGAGATGATAACTTGCGATCAGCTAAATCTACTGTTCTATTTAAAAACAATTGGCACAAAGGTGTGATCGGGATTGTCGCTGCCCGCTGTGTCGAAAAATATTACAGGCCCACAGTTATACTTACCGAATCCAACAACAAAGTCACCGGCTCGGCACGAAGTGTGAAAGACTTTGACCTTTATAAAGCGTTGCACGACTGTAGTGACCTGCTCGAAAAATTTGGCGGACACAAATATGCAGCCGGTCTCACTCTGGATCGCAGCAATGTGGTAGCTTTTCAAAAAAGGTTTGAAGAAGTTGTCTCTGCTTCCATCACGGAAGAAATGCAAACACCTTTAATAGAGATTGATGTCGCAATTCCGTTAGACGCAATTACAAGTAAATTTATTGCTGTACTAAAACAAATGGCCCCTTTTGGACCCGAAAATCAAAGACCCTTATTTGAGGCAAGGAATTTGTATGTATCCAATTCACTGTCGAGCTTTAAAGACAAGCACGTTCGGTTTTTGGTAGGACAAAGGGGAAGTGACAGTGTTTTTCAGGTTGTCGGTTTCGATTTGGTTGAGCGTTACGAGAGGTTGGCCTATGGCGATGATTTTAAAATGGCCTTTACGATAGAAGAAAATACTTATAATGGAATAACTTCCATTCAATTGAGGGCGAAAGACATCAAATTTGATTGACATGATTTTACGTGCCGAACATTTGGTTAAAAAATACAAGAAGCGCACGGTGGTGAATAATGTTTCTGTGCAGGTAGGGCAAGGTGAGATCGTCGGGCTTCTTGGCCCAAATGGTGCCGGAAAAACTACAAGCTTCTATATGATTGTGGGGCTTATCAAACCCAACGAAGGCAATATTTTCTTAGACGAAGAGAATATTACAAGTTTGCCAATGTACAGACGGGCAAAACTCGGTATCGGCTATTTGGCACAGGAAGCATCGGTATTCAGAAAACTGACTGTGGAAGAAAACATCATGGCTCCGCTAGAGATGCGCGACATGACTAAAAAGGAACGGAAGGAAAAAGTAGAAACACTGCTGGAAGAATTCAGCCTTGGGCATGTACGAAAAAACCTTGGGATGGTACTTTCCGGTGGAGAAAGGCGAAGAACAGAAATTGCCCGTGCGCTGGCCGTCAATCCCAATTTCGTCTTGCTGGATGAGCCTTTTGCTGGTGTTGATCCAATTGCCGTAGAAGAAATCCAAGGCATCGTTTCCAAGTTGAAGAAGAAAAATATCGGTATTCTCATCAGCGATCACAACGTAGACGAAACCCTCGCCATCACCGACAGGGCCTATTTGATGGTGGAAGGAAAACTTTTCAAGGCCGGCACAGCACAAGAGCTGGCTGACGATCCGCTTGTACGCAAAGTCTATCTCGGACAAAATTTTAGGTTGCGAAGGGCCAATGTAGAAATCCAACCGTAAGTGCCTTTTTCTTCAGTTTGTCATTTTTTGAGTTTGGTGATTACTCTCTGTCTCTGCTATTTTTGATCCTATTTCGAAAATGCAACTCATCAACTCCATCCTTACTTGGGTAATGAAGAAGCGGATCCACCAGATCGAGCTCTTCATGAAGTACCCTCATGAAGTGCAGGAAGAAGTATTAAAGAAATTGTTGGCAACCGCACGCTATACGGAATTCGGTCAGCATTATTCTTTTGAAGACCTCGTCAATTACGAAGATTTTAAAAAGCGAGTGCCAGTTCACACGTACGAGCAAATCTTTCCGTACATCGACCGGCTCATGCGCGGCGAGCAAAACATACTTTGGCCAAGTGAGATAAAATGGTTTGCCAAATCCAGCGGCACTACCAATGCGCGTAGCAAGTTTATTCCTGTCTCTTCTGAAGCGATTGAGGAATGTCACTTCAAGGGGGGCAAGGACCTGCTTTCCATTTATGTCAATAATTTTCCTGAGACGAAAATATTTGACGGCAAGGGGCTTGCTATCGGAGGAAGTTATCAGGTAAATGAATTTGATCCTACCGAGTCATCGCATTATGGAGATGTCTCCGCAGTCATTATGCAAAACCTGCCGCCGTGGGCAGAGTTTATCCGCACACCGAGTTTGGAAGTTGCCCTGATGGGAAACTGGGAAGAGAAGATTGACAAAATTGCGAGCGGTACCGCCAAAGTAAATGTGGCTCATCTTTCCGGTGTACCTACCTGGACGGTCTTGTTACTCCAACGTATTCTCGAACTCGAAAAGAAAAACAACATCCTTGAGGTGTGGCCCAATCTTGAAGTATTCTTTCATGGTGCCGTTGCATTCAAACCTTACAAAAATCTTTTCCGGTCATTGATACCTTCCGATCAAATGCGTTATTGGGAAACCTACAATGCCAGCGAAGGATTCTTCGGCATTCAAGATCAAAAAGATTCGGAAGAAATGCTGTTGATGCTTGACTACGGAGTATTCTATGAATTTATTCCGATCGAAGAGTGGGATAAAGAATATCCTGATGCAGTGAGTCTTGCCGATGTAGAACTTGGGAAAAACTATGCGGTAGTAATTACTACCAATGCCGGACTGTGGCGCTATAACATTGGTGATACGGTGAAGTTCACCAGCCTTACTCCTTATCGAATAAAAATTTCAGGACGCACCAAACACTTTATCAATGCTTTTGGTGAGGAAGTAATCATTGAAAATGCGGACACAGCCATTGCCTTTGCCTGCGAGCACACCAATGCCGTAATCGACAACTATACAGCAGCTCCGATTTATCTGGAGAAATCAAAACGCGGTGGTCATGAATGGATCATTGAGTTCAAAAAACTGCCCGACAGTCTGGAGCAATTTACGCTTGCGCTTGATGACAAGCTTCGCAAGATCAATTCAGATTACGATGCAAAGCGTTCGCACAACATTGCTTTAGTCGCGCCCAAAATCCATAGTGTAGCCGAAGGCACTTTTTATAACTGGATGAAAAAGCGAGGCAAGCTTGGAGGGCAAAATAAAGTGCCACGACTTAGCAACTCCAGAGAATACATTGACGACATCCTTGCAACAGTCGAGGCAGTAAACTAAAGTTCAATTAAATTTTTGGGCTTGTCCCACCCAATTGTCGCGTGCAATGCGCTGAGGAAAAAATTCTATTGCAGCACCAACACGTTCAACGAGCTCGGGAGTGAGCTCACTGAGTTGGCGAAAAGTGTAAATGCCAATCATGTTCAATCTTTTCTCAATGAATGGACCAATGCCCTTTATTTTTGTAAGATCATCCTTTTCTCCGAACTCAACTGGTCGCACAAAAGGGTGGTCAGAAACTTTTCCTTTAGCCCCGTGAAGGTTTTCTAGTTCCCGCTGAAGTTTATAATTCGTCTCCTCAAGTTCTTTGCTTTGAAATTCCAACTGTCTGATGCGATAGCGCAAAGTTCCTGTTTCAGAATCTGTTTGTTGTAATTGCTTTTGTATAGCCAATATTTCCTCTCGGACACTCGAAGCCTCGTCTTCAGCCTCCGTCAATCGCCTCTGTAGTTTTGTTCTTTCAGAAGTTAACTCTTGTGCTTTCTGTTGGCTTGCTCCTATTTCACTTTGATGTTTTTCTCTCCATTGGTCATCGTGTCTTTTCAGCTCTTCACTCGCACGGAACAACACAATTTCTATTTTTTCTTCGCGTAGCCACCAAGCAATGGCGTAGCCGAGCAGACAAGCTACCAGGAGCATGGCCAAAATTTCTATAATGGCAAGCAGCCTGATTTGTGGGTTGAAATATTTGGGGTCTGTGCTCATTACACCTTTCACACCAAACAAGTACCACAATGCACACACTACACACCAAATCATGAATAAGACGATAAACCAGTTTTGTTTCTTCATAAATCAAGATTGACCTCTACAATTTACAGTTTTTTCCACATGTCAAAAAGATACAGGGCCGTAAGCGCAACCTCTTGCCTTCCATTGGCGTCTTATACATAAGTGAATTAGGTATTTATGACTCATTCTGCTGAATTACTCAAGGGAACATTGCAAACGATCGTGCTAAAAGTGCTAAAAGACCACGGCAAAACGTATGGCTACGAAATCACACAGCGTGTAAAAGAACTCTCCGAAGGTAGCATTTTGCTAACGGAGGGTGCGCTCTACCCAACTTTGCATAAACTGGAAGCTGAAGGGCTTTTAAAGACTGAAAAAGTAATGATGGGTAAACGGGTACGAAGATATTATCTGCTTACATCTGACGGAAAAGCCGAAGCGAGAGAGCGAGTAACCGAATTTGTAGAATTTATAAAAACGATGTCAAGTGTATTGCAAGTTCAAATGAATTAGAAAGTGGCGCTGACCAACGTTCATATTGATTTCATTATCAAAGATCTCCGTAGCCGTGGTGTTGTGCTCGAAGATTTTCAGGACGAAGTGATTGACCATGTTTGTTCAGTAGTTGAGAAGGAGATGGATCTGGGAAAAAACTTCATCGATGCTTATCAGGGAGTCTTAAAATTATTTGGCCATACAGCAGGCCTGCGTCAAACGCAGCAGCAGACCTTATTACAGCAAAATCAAAACTCTAAAATTATGTTAAAGAATTATCTCACTATCGGCTTGCGGAATTTACGCAAGCAGGGTTTCTACTCGATCATTAATATTGTCGGACTGGCAGTGGGGGTTGCTGCTTGCTTAGTTATTGGGTTATTTATCCTCGACGAACTCAGCTTTGACAAATACAACGTGAAAGCCGGCCATATTTATAGGATAAACAATGAAATAAAATTTGGTGGTAACCACATGAAAATGACATACAGCAGTGCTCCTTTTGCGCATACGCTAAAACAGGATTACCCTGAGATTGAGTCCACGGTACGGTTTAGAAGTAACGGATCGTATTTGGTAAAGCCTGCAGAGGGAACTGAAAATATCAAAGAACAAAATGTAATATGGACAGACAGTACGTTCTTTAAAATATTTTCGGTGAATGTACTTGAAGGTAATCCCGCCACCGCTTTAAAGGAACCTGCAAGCGTAGCCATCAGCAAGAGCACCGCCGAAAAATATTTTCCCGGTAAAAGTGCTCTGGGACAATCATTAATTCTCGATAATAAATACAATGCTAAGGTCACCGCAGTTTATGAAAACATCCCAACGGCCTCTCATTTTCATTTTGATATTCTTATCTCAATGGTGGGCGACTGGCCCACTGCAAAAGAAGCTCAATCCACAGTTTATCTCAGTAACAATTTTCAGACTTATCTTTTACTGAAAGAAGGTACAAATGCCAAAGCGTTTGAATCGAAACTTCCAGGCTTTCTTGAAAAATATGTTGGCCCGCAAATCGCACAAGCTTTGGGTGGCGACTTTACAATGGAAAAATTCAGAGCCTCTGGAAACAAATACGAAATGACTCTTACACCGTTGCTGGACATTCATCTTCATTCAGACTTAAAAGGAGAATTTGAGCCTAATGGAAATATTACTTACGTGTATCTCTTTGGGCTTGTAGGAGCATTTATTTTGGCCATCGCTTGCATCAACTTCATGAATCTTTCTACAGCTCGATCCAGCAACCGCGCTAAAGAAGTAGGAGTGAGAAAAGTAATGGGCTCGCTGCGTTCTCATCTGGTCCGTCAGTTCTTAACCGAGTCAACACTCATCACCATTTTTGCTTTCACTGTCGCTGTAAGCATTGCTTACTTAATGCTTCCCTTCTTTAATGATCTCTCTCTAAAGAAACTTTCGATTCCATTTTTAGAGCCTTCTTTTTATGTCACTATGTTAATTGCTGCTTTAGCTGTAGGCGTTTTGGCAGGTGTATATCCATCATTTTTTCTTTCGGCGTTCCGCCCGGCTAATGTACTGAAAGGCAACGTGTCTCTTGGAATGAAAAGTGGTCTTATTCGAAGTGCTCTGGTCGTTTTCCAATTTGTCATTTCTATCTTCTTAATTATTGGGGCAATAACTGTAAACAGGCAATTAAATTTCATTCAAAACAAAAAACTGGGCTTTCACAAAGACCAGGTGATCATCATACAAGATGCCTATGCTTTACGGCCGAAAATTCAATCCTTCAAGGAAGAGGCTCTTAAGATCAGCGCAATAGAAAGTGGTTCAATCTCAGGTTTTTTACCTGTTGAGGGCTCCGGCTCCTGGCGAAGTGACAATACCTATTGGAAAGAAGGCAATCAGCCTACTGCTGAAAATTTGGTGAGCTTGCAACAGTGGACTGTAGATAATGACTACGTCAAAACTTTTGGGATGAATATTAAAACCGGTCGTGGCTTTTCAAATGAATTTCCATCCGATTCCACAGCAGTGGTCCTCAACGAAGCCGCTGTTTTACAATTCGAATTAGGGAATGACCCAATTGGAAAAAAGATTACAACTTTTGATGGCAATATACCAGACGGTTCACCCGACCCAAAAAAATTAAAAGCGTGGACCGTAATTGGTGTAGTTGAAAATTTCCATTTCTCATCTTTGAAAGAAAATATTACCGGACTTGGGCTTTTTCTCAACAAAAGCGATGGTTGTGTCAGTTTTCGTTTCAACGCAAAGAATGCTCAGGAAATAATCGTGTCATTAGAAAAAATATGGAAAGAACTAGCGCCTGGTCAGCCTTTTCAATATTCATTTCTTGATGAAGACTTTGGAAGAATGTATGCATCCGAACAACGGCTGGGAAAAATCTTTGCCTCATTTGCCGGCCTGGCAATAGTTATTGCGTGCCTGGGATTATTTGCGCTCACCGCATTTACAGCTGAGCAGCGAACGAAAGAAATCGGGATAAGAAAAGTAATGGGGGCATCGGTTAGTAGTATTGTGGTATTACTTTCAAAAGAATTTGGGAAGCTGATCATTATCGCCTTTGTGGTCGCCGCTCCTGTTGCATGGTTTGCTGTAGACTGGTGGCTGAAAGGATATACCTACAAAACAGAAATTGGCGTAAGTGTTTATCTACTTGCGGGAGTTTCAGCATTTGCAATTGCCTGGCTAACGATGGGTTATCAGTCTGTAAAAGCCGCAATATCCAATCCAGTCAATTCTTTGCGAAGCGAATAATTTTAATTGTATCCAGCCTCGAAATCATTTGACTATGAATTTGCAACTTTGCTCTAATGCTACCGGAGGAAATACTACAGATTGCAAATGCGGATGTACAAGACTATTTATTTGCCAATACTGACGAAGACGAAAAAAAATTATTACTGGCTGGCAAAGAAATCTTTGGAATACGAGCACCATTAATTGCGCAGCAAATTGCGGCGAGAAAAAAGGCAGAAGCGAAGCTGCCTTTATTTTTTAATACCTCAGGGGTTGTTTACCCGCCTTCTCTAAACTTAGAGCAAACCTCATCGGAAGCCACGGGCAAATTCAAAGCTCAAATAGTTTCAAAAGAAACAAGCCAACAACAACTAACAGTTGCGGACCTCACTGGCGGGTTCGGTGTTGACAGTTTCTTTTTAAGCACTATCGCGAAATCCCTTGATTATGTTGAGTCTGACGCTGAGTTGCTGAGTATTGCCATGCACAATCATGCAGTCCTGGGTAATTCAACCATCGAGCATCATCACCAGACGGCCGAAGAGTTTCTAGACAAAATCAAAACGGGTTATGATCTTATTTATTTAGATCCTTCGAGAAGGGATTCCAACTCAAAAAAAATTTTCCGCTTGGCTGATTGTCAACCGAACATCCAAACGCTATTGCCAAAAATATTTGATTATTCCAAACTGGTCTTAGTAAAAGCTTCGCCACTATTAGATATTCAGCAAGGATTGATCGAATTACGATTCGTAAAAAAAGTTTTCGTTGTTTCTGTCGGCAATGAATGCAAGGAACTTCTGTTTATGATGCTTAAAGAGTTTACTAGTGAGCCTTCTATTGAAACAATTAATTTAAATTCTGACGGAACCGTCAAACATATTTTCTCCTTTACTTTCAATGAAGAAAAAGAAATTAATTCTGTAATTAATACTCCGCAAGCATATCTCTATGAACCCAACGCATCAATTTTAAAAGCGGGTGCATTTAAATCGATTGGGGAGAAGTTTGACTTGCAAAAAATTGCTACCAGTACACATCTTTATACATCAAACCTGTTACAAAGTGATTTCCCGGGAAGAGTTTTTAAAATTGAAAATCAGAAATTAGATGTAAAGGATTTGGTGGGGGAAAAAGCCAATATTATCACACGCAATTATCCCTTGAAACCTGAAGAAATAAAAAAGAAATTCAAAATAATAGACGGTGGCAATCAATACGTGATTGCTTTTTCCGGGGCATCAAAAAAATTTGTTGTGCTGGCTACACGGTTGGAATAAACCAAAGGCACCAATAAATCAAATAAAAAAAAATAGCTACTGCTCCGTAAACTTTAATCACCTTCTTCCGGTTTTGTACGTCTTCCCACCAAAGCATTAACCAGGGCCTCAGCAATCCAATCAAAAGAAATAAGATTGAGGCAAGACTCAACAATAGACACATCAAGCGCGGGTAATACATAGTACAAATCTCCTTATTCTTTGCCAATTTATCCAACGCTCGTTTTTAATCCTGATTTATCTTGCAAATCGTTTAATCCTGATAAATCCTGATCTATATTTGCCGCTCGTTTTTTAGAAGTTGAAGGCGCACGATTTTGTTTCTCTTTATCGCGCGGACAGTTTGATACAAACACTGGCCGAGGGGATTCGTACGTCCGGACCGGATGCTCTCCATCTCAAAAATGTACACGGAAGCCTTGATGCAGTATTGTTTGCAGCCATCTTTAAAAGCAATTCGAATCATTTATTTATTCTTCACGATCGCGAAGAGGCGGCCTATTTTCTTAACGATTTACAAAATCTCTTAGGGAAAACTGACGCCCTACTTTTTCCTATGTCATACAAGCGACCTTACGAGTATGATGAAATTGAGAATGCCAATGTTCTCATGCGGTCAGAAACACTCAATTTCATTAGCAATCATACGGCTGGCAATGTCATTGTTACCTATCCGGAAGCGCTTTCCGAAAAGGTTATTAACAAAAAATCGCTCGCTTCTAATACTTTTTTAGTCATGAAAGGAGAAAAGCTCGATCGGGAGTTTCTCGAAGAGTTTCTGCATTCGTACGATTTTGAGAAAACAGATTTTGTTTACGAGGCTGGTCAGTTTGCGGTGCGCGGAGGCATTATCGATGTCTATTCCTTTGCCAACGAATTGCCCTACCGTATTGAGCTTTTCGGTGATGAAGTTGATAGCATTCGCACGTTCGATCCGGGCTCGCAACTTTCGGTAGATACGCTGGAAAAAGTTAGCCTGATGCCGAATGTGCAGACACGATTGATACAAGAAGAACGCCAGTCATTTTTTGAATTTATTCCGGCAAATACAAAAGTCTGGATCAAAGACACCGAACTCACACGAGATGTAATCGCAAAAAGTTTTGAAAGGGCGGGCGATAGTTTTGATAAAATCCTTCGCGAAAGCGGTCAGGTCAAAGTTGTTCTTGAGCCCAATCATCTTTTTGACACCGCTGACGATTTTGAAATTCACTTGAAGAAATTTACGCGGATAGAATTTGGTCAGCGGTTTTATTTTCAAACCGAAAAAAAGTTTGAGTTCAAATCTTCCGTTCAGCCATCGTTCAATAAAAACTTTGAGTTACTTGCGGCCGACCTCCTCAACCATCAGCAGCAAGGATTTGAAAACTTTGTTTCGGCCGAGCAACCTAGGCAGGTCGAGCAGCTACAAGGCATTTTCGAAGAAATTCATCCCGAGTTGAAATTTCAGCCATTGGATTTCGCGTTGCGGCAGGGATTTGTAGATTCTCAACTGAAGGTAGTTTGCTATACCGACCACCAGATTTTTGAGCGCTATCATCGCTATCGCAGCAAAGAAAAGTTTTCGAAATCGAAGGCGCTCACATTTCGCGAGTTGCAGGCGATGCAGCCCGGTGATTTTGTCACGCATATCGATTACGGTATCGGCAAATTTGCCGGCCTCGAAAAAAAAGATGTAAACGGTCGTGAGCAGGAAGCCATCCGACTGGTTTTTCGAGATGACGATCTTTTGTATGTAAGTATTCACGCGCTACACAAAATCTCAAAATACTCTGGCAAAGACGGCGCACAACCTGCTATTAGTAAACTCGGCTCGGGTGAATGGGAAAGTAAAAAAGCGAAAGCAAAGAAGAAGGTAAAAGACATTGCGAAAGAGTTGATCTCCTTGTATGCCAAACGCAAGCAAGCACCCGGATTTGCCTTCGCGCATGACAGTTTTCTCCAGGCCGAATTGGAAACCTCATTCATTTATGAAGACACACCTGATCAGGCCAAAGCAACCGAAGATGTAAAACGCGATATGCAGCAGCCACACCCGATGGATCGGCTGGTTTGTGGCGATGTTGGCTTTGGAAAAACAGAAGTGGCTATCCGCGCGGCATTCAAAGCGGCCACCGAAGGAAAACAAGTGGCCGTGCTTGTACCTACTACCATTTTGGCAATGCAGCACTGGCGGACTTTTTCAGAGCGGCTCGCGAATTTTCCGGTGAAAATAGAATACGTTTCTCGCTTTAAAACCGACAAAGAGATAAAACAAATATTAGCTGAGGTTAAAGAAGGAACTGTCAATATTATTATCGGGACACATCGTGTGGTCAGTAAAGATGTAGTGTTTAAAGATCTCGGCCTGCTCGTGATTGACGAAGAGCAAAAATTTGGTGTGAAAACTAAAGATCGCCTGAAAGAATTGAAAGTGAGTGTAGACGTTCTTACACTGACAGCAACACCAATTCCACGTACTTTGCATTTTTCGTTGATGGGTGCGCGCGACTTGAGTATTATATCCACGCCTCCCCCCAACCGGCAACCGGTTACAACTGAACTTCATACCTACGATGAAGCAAAAATACGTGACGCTGTCAGTTATGAATTGCGAAGGGGAGGGCAGGTTTTTTTTGTTCACAATCGCATCAGTGATATCGAACAAGTTGCTAATGTGGTTTTCAAGTTAGTTCCAGACTCAAGAATTGGAATTGCCCATGGTCAAATGGACGGTGACAAGCTAGAGAAGGTAATGGTCAAGTTTATTGAAGGTGAATACGATGTTTTGGTCTCTACCAACATCATTGAGTCAGGATTAGATATTCCAAATGCCAACACGATTATCATTAACAATGCGCACTTGTTTGGCCTCAGCGATTTGCATCAGATGCGCGGCCGCGTGGGCCGGTCCAACAAAAAGGCGTTCTGTTATTTACTTACTCCCCCTGCATCTGTTCTGCCTTCTGATTCACGAAAGCGTCTGGCAGCATTAGAGGAGTTTTCAGAATTGGGCGATGGTATTAAGGTGGCCATGCGAGATCTCGATATCCGAGGGGCCGGCAATTTATTGGGCGGAGAGCAGAGTGGCTTTATCACCGACCTGGGCTTTGATACATATCACAAGATTTTGGATGACGCAATCCAGGAATTAAAGGAGACGGAGTTCAAAGAACTTTTTGCTGAGGAGCTTTCAGAAAAAGCCAAGTTGATTGTGCCTGATTGTGTAATTGAAACAGATCTGGAAATTCTTATTCCGGATAATTACATCAGTAGCACGACCGAGCGATTGCAGCTTTATTCAACATTAGATAACATTCTTGACGAAGAAGGATTGGGGAAATTTAGCAAGTCATTAAAAGACCGGTTTGGTGTTTACCCCATTCCGGTAGAACAATTGATTAACTCCGTGCGTTTGCGATGGCTCGGTGAATTGCTGGGCTTTGAAAAAATCAGTCTGAAGAATGGAAAACTCCGCCTTCATTTTATATCCGGAAATGAAGATTACTTTAAGAGCCCTGTTTTTGGAAAGATTCTCGCCTTAGTTCAGCAGCACTCTAAAACCTGCCGAATGAAAGATACTGCTGGCAAGCTGATACTGACGGTTGAGAATATCGGCTCCGTAGAAAGTGCGTTGGAAATCCTGCAGCCGCTAGCTTAGAAT
>Ga0206905_10222_pt1 | contig 12292 bp, 13 predicted proteins | sample Alteio_BWOrgHeat_43_FD_152940 | JGI IMG/M metagenome (GOLD analysis project Ga0206905, IMG submission 152940) | Enriched cells from forest soil in Barre Woods Harvard Forest LTER site, Petersham, Massachusetts, United States -... | ecosystem: Environmental > Terrestrial > Soil > Temperate forest >...
TGTTCTCGCGGCGGTGGCCTACGTTGTCAGCCGCATTACTCCACCGGCCTATTCCCGTCTCGCCGCCATCTTTGCGCGCACTTCGGTGGTGGTCGTGCATTTTGGATTCTGGGTGGGCTCATTGTGGGGCGATCGCCGTTATGAAGCCTTTCGCTCGGATATGTTCTTCATCATCACGTGGGCTGTCTTCATTGTGGCGACCGGCATTTGGGGAGCTCGCTCGAACAACCGCTGGCTTGTGAATACAGCCGCTACTTTTGGCGCCATTCATCTTTACACGCAATGGTTTGAACACCTCGGTCCAAATCCCATCGCCATCATCTTTGCGGGACTGATCCTCATCGCGTTCGCGTTCGCCCTGATTACCTATAATCGTCGAATTCAGGCGGGGTCACCTTCGCTGTCCACCGATGTCTCACCGTGAGCGAAAGCAGAGCATGCGCTGGGATTTTGGGACGGCGTGGTCGGAAATATGGTCTTGTGAGTTTGGCGTTTGTTTTGAAGAGTCCGTGGCGTGCCTTTACTCTGCCACGTTGGCCATCCCTCCTTTTCCCGATCTTTGAACATGAGACTGTTGGACGTTTAATCCATGGAACCGAATGATTCCTCATTGGAGCCGCAAAAAAGGAGGCGCTCTCGGTCACGCAAGGGGCCGCTTTTCCCGACGATCTGGTTCTCACTGATCGGTATTAACTGGATCGTATTAATTGAGCTCGTATTGATCTTTTTGCGCCCCCATCCACTATCGACCTCGGATATCGTGGTGGGAGCGTGCGGAGAACTGATGGGAGCTTTTTATCTATGGGTAGCTTATGCTGTTTACCGACGGCGAAAGTACATCATCGATGTTGCATTCGCGTGCGCGGGATTTGGATTTCTATCGTTTCCGCTAGGCACAATGTTTTCGATGTTTCTTTTGTCCGACCTGATGATCAGGAGGCATGATTTTACAAAGTGACTTGGACGAAGTATCCGACTCCCGCCGACATTGCGGAGATGAAGGCGAGGGGCTAAGACTCATTGAGACTAGGCCACTTGCTATGGACGAAGCATTGATCGGTGGAATCGAAAAACGGAAGATTGTTATCGTCGACTATGACCCGCGCTGGCCCGCGCAATTTCAGATGCACGCAGAGATCCTCTCGCGGGTCCTGGGCAGGAAAGCGCTCACGATCGAGCACGTGGGATCGACGTCCGTGTCGGAGCTGGCGGCAAAGCCGATCATCGATATCGACGTTCTTGTGGACGATTCCAGCGACGAAGCGGCCTATCTCCCAGCGTTAGTGCAGGCTGGGTATGTCTTGCGGGTGCGGGAACCGGACTGGCACGAGCACCGGATGTTCAGGACACCTGAGTTGGATGTCCATGTTCACATATTTTCCCAAGGTTGTGTCGAGTTCGCGCGCCATCTGGCCTTTCGCGACCGTCTCAGGGCATGCAAGAAAGATCGCCTTCTCTACGAGTCCGTGAAACGGAAGCTGGCCAGGGAGGATTGGCCGGACATGAACGCCTATGCGCGGGCGAAAACCGAAGTCGTGGAACAAATCATCGCGCGAGCGTTGCGGGAGGTCGGGAATGTCGCCTAACCTCGCGCGGCTTCCTTTGCCCAAGTATCCTTGAGGGTGATGGTGCGGTTGAATACGAGGTGGCCGGGACGAGAGTCGGGGTCGAGGCAGAAGTAGGCGAGGCGCTCGAACTGGTAGCGATCCTCCGGTTTCGCGTGCGCGAGGCTGGGCTCGAGCTTGCCGGTGATGACTTCGAGGGAGTGGGGATTGAGGACGGATTTGAAATCGCGCCCATCCGCTTCGGGATCGGCCTCCGTGAAAAGGCGGTCGTAGAGCCGCACTTCGGCGTCGATGGCGTGCGCGGCGCTGACCCAGTGGATCGTTCCCTTGATTTTGCGATTGGACGTCGGGCCGCCGGTCTTTGAATCGAGATCGGCGGTGCAGCGCAGTTCTACAACGCGGCCAGCGGCATCCTTCACGACTTCATCGCAGCGAATGATGTAGGCGTATTTCAGCCGCACTTCGCCACCGGGGCGCAGCCGGAAAAACTTCGGCGGCGGTATTTCCTGGAAGTCTTCTTCTTCGATGAAGAGTTCGCGGCTGAAAGGCACCGGGCGCGTGCCGGTCTCGGGCGCGCCGGGATTGTTCGTAGCCGCGAGTTCTTCGGTCTGATTCTCCGGATAGTTGGTAATGACGACGCGCAGGGGGCGCAGGACGCCGAGCCGCCGTTGGGCGCGCACATTGAGATCGGAGCGAATTGCGTGCTCAAGGACGGCGACGTCCGTGTGGCCCTGATACTTCGTGACGCCGATATGATAGGCGAAATTCCGCAGCGCTTCGGGCGTGACGCCACGCCGGCGAATGCCGGAAATGGTGGGCATGCGCGGATCATCCCATCCTGTGACGAGGCCCTCGGTGACAAGCTGCAGGAGCTTGCGCTTGCTCAGCACCGTGTAGGTGAGATTTAACCGCGCAAATTCAAACTGATGGGGGCGGGGCTGCGGCACCGGAAGATTATCGATCAGCCAGTCGTAGAGCGGCCGATGCACCTCGAATTCCAGCGTGCAGACCGAGTGGGAAATCCCCTCGATGGAATCCGAAAGGCCATGCGCGAAATCGTACATGGGATAGATGCACCATTCGTCTCCCGTATGGTGATGCGCGGTGTGGCGGATACGGTAGAGCAACGGATCGCGCAGCCAGATATTGGGCGCATTGACATCGATCTTCGCGCGAAGTGTGCGCGCGCCATCGGGAAACTCGCCGGCTTTCATCCGGGCAAAAAGGTCGAGATTTTCGGCGATGGTGCGGTCCCGATACGGGCTGGGCTTGCCGGGGCGGTCGGGGGCGCCGCGGTATTCTTCGATCTGCTCCGAAGTCAAATCGCACGCGAACGCCTTTCCGTTCTGGATCAACAGGACGGCGTAGTCGCAAAGCTGTTCGAAATAATCCGAAGCGTAGAAGGGCTCCGTGTTTTCCTCGGTGGCGGGAACGCGTTTTCCGCCGTGGTCTCCCACGCGTTTGAACCGAAGCACATCATCGGCCCAGCCGCCAATGAGCCAGCGCACGTCGGCGATAATGCTTTCCACATACTCCACCTCTTCCTTGGCCGGATTCGTGTCATCCATGCGCAGGTGGCATACGCCGCCAAACTCGCGGGCGATCCCGAAATTCAGGCAGATGGATTTGGCGTGGCCGATGTGGAGGTAGCCGTTTGGCTCGGGCGGGAAACGGGTGACGATTTGCGCGTGCTTTTCCGAGGCGATATCGGCGGCAACGATGTCGCGGATGAAATCGGAAGGCGCCGGCGCCGCTTGCGCGGAAGAGACAGTTCCATCGACGGACTTGGCGATATCGCGATTGAATTCGGAGGTGGCAGGCGCTGCGTTGGGATCGGTGCTCATGAAAAATGCGGGAGGGTAGTAAATAGAACCAGAGCGGTCACAAGTCGAGAGGCGAGCGTTCTTGGAAGGAATTTAACCGCAGAGAACACAGAGATCGCAAAGAAAGACAAAATGGGAACCGGTGTATTGGGCCGATCGAGCCACAACGGGCCTGTGTGAAGGCGCCCTTCAATTCCCTTTGTGGAACCGCGAATGGACGCTAATAAACCCAGCGCGAATCGGAAGGAGAAACGATTTCATCGGAATTCGGGTGGGGTAGGCGGTCCGCCTATTCCGCTCCTTATTCGCGTTCATTTGCGTCCATTCGCGGTTCGAATCCGGGACCCATTGATTACAGGATTACAGGATTACAGGATTGCGCCGCTGATTTCTCCACTGCAATTCGAGCGCCTCGTTTCTCCATTGCATTGGCGCGTGATTCTGGGTGCAGACGAAATCCTGTAATCCTGATAATCCTGTAATCCTGTCTCATTTTCCCCGGCATTTCGTGGTTTAGAGCAGATTTGGCATGCGTGGCGTTTTCTCCCGACGGTTGTGCGAATCACACAAGCGCCAGAGCCTGATATATTCCTAAGCGATTCTTCATTGCGTTTTGGTAATGTGCGGGCGGGGTGCAATTTTTTGCGCAAAATTGAAAAATAATTTCGCCAAAATTTCGGCTTCGGTGCCAATCTACAGGAAATGCCGTGAATTGCGCCCGGCGCTCCCCATCTCATGAAATTCAATACCGCTTTCCGTTCCCCTCTTTCGCGCGCCCTTTTCGTGGGCGCATTGGCTGCCGCCAGCGCTTCCACGCTTTCCACGCTTTGGGCGATCAATGAAAAGAATCCGGGGCCGGAGGATGTCCAAATCAAGTTCAAACTGCCGCCGCCCAAGCCGCTCTCTCCAGCCGAGGAGCAGGCGACGTTCAAGATCGCGCCCGGTTTCCACGCGGAACTGGTGGCCGCGGAGCCGCTCGTGGATTCTCCCATCGCGCTCAGTTGGGATGAGAAAGGGCGGATGTTTGTCTGCGAAATGCGCGGCTACATGCACAATGTCGAGGGCGCCGGCGAGGATCAGCCGCTGGGCCGCATCTCGATGCTGGAAGACACGAAAGGGAATGGGATCATGGACAAGCGCACCACATTCGCGGAAGGCCTTTTCCTGCCGCGCGCGATCATGTGCGTGAATGGCGGCCTGCTCGTGGGAGAGCCTCCGATGCTGTGGTTCATGAAGGACTCCAAAGGCGACGGCAAGGCGGACATCAAGGAAGTGGTGGACGATAAATTCGGATCGCGCACCGGCCAGCCGGAGCACATGGCGAATTCGCCCACGCGTTTTCTCGATAACTGGATCTACTGCGCGGATCATCCCATGCGCTACAAGCTCAAGGACGGAAAGTTCATCGCGGAGAGCGCGCCCTCGCGCGGCCAGTGGGGGATGAGCCAGGACGATTTCGGACGCCAGTTCTACAACTCCAACTCGGACTTTCTCCGCGCGAACTTCGTGCCCGAGCAATACTACCGGCGCAATCCGGATTATCTGCTGACCTCCGGCTCCATGGTGCAGGTGCTCAAGGACCAGAGCTGCTGGCCTTCGCACCCGACGCCGGGCGTCAATCGCGGCTACGAAGACAAGCAATTGCGCGCCGACGGCACCCTGGCCACCTGCACGGCCACGTGCGGCGCGGGAGTTTATCGCGGCGGTATTTTCCCGAAGGAATACGCCGGGAATGTCTTCATTCCGGAGCCCGCGGGGAATCTCGTGAAACGCGTGATCATCGACGAAAAAAGCGCGGCGCTGACGGCGCGGAACGCGTATGCGGACACGGAATTCTGGACTTCGACCGACGAACGGTTCCGGCCCGTGAATACCCACACCGGCCCCGATGGCGCGCTCTACGTGGTGGATATGTATCGCGGGATCATCCAGCACAAGGGCTTCCTCACATATTATCTCATCGCCAATATCAAGGATCGGAAACTCGAAGAGCCCTACAACCTCGGACGCATCTGGCGCATCGTGCCCGATGGCGTGACGCCCAAGCAGACGAAGCTTCCCGCGGAACCGGCAGCTCTGGTCAGTTTCCTCGGCGACAAGAACGGCTGGGTGCGCGACACCGCGCAGCGCGTGCTTGTCGAGAAGAAGGACGCGTCCGTGGCTCCGGCCCTCGCCGCGCTCGTGAAGAGCGGCCCCTCGAATTTAGCAAAAATCCACGCCCTCTGGACCCTCGAAGGCATTGGCGGCCTCACGCCCGATGTGCTGACGGGCGCGCTGAAGGATCGCGATGCGAAGGTGCGCGCGAACGCGGTGCGGCTCTCCGATCGCACGATGGCGGCCGAGACCGCCAAGCTTCTCAATGATCCGAGCGCGGATGTGCAAGTCGCGCTTGGTTATAATTTGAGCACATTCCCCGAAACGCAGGATAGCGCCATAGAGCTTGCCCGCCGCTCGGGCGGCTCCGCGCTCGTGCGCGATGCGCTGCTCTCCGGTCTCCGCGGCCGTGAACTGGAAGTGTTGCAGGCGCTGATTTCCGATCCCAAGAAATCCGTGTCCACTGACATGCTCGGCGCGCTCACACAGGCGGTGATGAATGAGCGCCGTTCCGCGCGCGTGAAACAATTGCTGGGCGTGATCTCGGCGCAGCCCGCCAATTCGCCAGTGCAAATGGCCATGCTGACCGCCGCCTCGGGCACGGCAAAGATCAACGGCAAGAACCCGCCGAAAGTGAAGCTCCTCTATCTGGATGCGGAGGCGCCCGAACTGGCCGCGCTTGCCACCAAGGGAGACGCCAAAGCCAAGCCGCTGATCGCCGCCCTGGATGCACGCCTCGCCTGGCCCGGAAAAGTCGGCGTTCCGCCGCCGCCGGTGATCGTCCCGCTGACCCCCGAGCAGCAGCAACTCTTCGATACGGGCAAGACCGTTTACGCCACGCTTTGCGCTGCATGCCATCAGCCCACGGGCGCCGGCATGGAAGGGCTCGCGCCTCCGCTCGTGGACAGCGAATGGGTGCTGGGCAAGCCGGAGGTTCTGCCCCGGATCGTGCTGCATGGCCTGAGTGGCGCCGTCAAAGTGAATGGCCAGTCCTTTAACTTGGAAATGCCTCCTCTTGGGCCTGCGCTGAGCGACGAGCAAATCGCGGGCGTGCTCACCTACATCCGCCGGGAATGGGAGCACAACGCCTCACCCATCAGCGTGGCCACCGTGGCCGCCCTGCGCGCTCAGTACAAGTCTCGCACCCAGTCGTGGAGTTCCGCCGAACTCATGCCGCCCGCTCCAAAGAAGCCGGCAAAGCCGACGAAGCCCTAAGCGCGGGTGAAGAGCCGCGTGAGGAGCGAGAAGAAAGTGCGGTGGCCGGCGACGATGCGGTAGCCGATGCGGGCCAGCGGCATAAAGCCGGGAACGCATCGGAGCCGCTGGAGCAGGGGATGGGGTGCGCTTGTGAAATCCAGCAACCGGAATACGGCATCGGCGCCCGAGAGATGCAGTCCATCCGGCTCGATCCACTGGACAGCGGATTCGTATGCCGCGCGTGGAATTTCGGGAAAGCGCGCGCCGGCTTCCTGAAAGGAGTTGTAGTCCACGTTTGCGCCCGTGGCTTTCTGCCAGCGCCGGATCCAGTGCATGCAAAAGTGGCAGTCGCCATCGTAGATAAGCAGCGGTTTCCCCGATGGCGGCTGCTCCACTCGATTTTCAGACTTGTAGAAAGGAGCGCTCACATTGGCATTCGCAAAGGTGGGAAAAACGCTCAGCCATGATGGGCCGTGATCCGGTCGATCTCACTGAGCTCCGCATCGCTCAAGTCCCAGTCCGCCGAGCCGGCGGCGGCGTTGGCAGCCACCTGTTCCGCAGACTTCGCGCCGGCGATGACGGAAGGGATCTCCGGGCAGTTCAGCAGCCAGCGAAAGGCGAGTTCCAGAATCGTATGGCCCCGCGTTTTTGCGAACTCGATGAGATGCTCGACGACCGCAATATTCTCATCGGTGAATACCTTCGGGCCAAATCCCGCTTCCGCGCGGCTGCCGGCCGGCGCGGTCTTCGCGCGGCGGTATTTTCCCGTGAGCAGTCCGTTTGCCAGCGGAAAAAACGGCAGGAACGCCAGGCCCGCGCGCCCGCATTCGGGGAGCACATGATTCTCCGGCTCGCGATGCATGAGGCTGTATTGGTTTTGTACGCTGACGAAGTGCGCGGCCCCGTTTTTGACCGCGCTCTCGGCGGCGTGGAGCTGTTCGAGCGAGAAGTTCGAGCAACCGATCTCCCGCACTTTCCCGGCTTTTACGAGTTCGTTCAGCGCGCCGAGCGTATCCTGGATGGGGGTCTCCGGGTCCGGGGTGTGAAGCTGATAGAGATCGATGTGATCGGTACCGAGCCGGCGCAGACTGTCCTCCACGGCCTGGCGGATGTAGGTTGGTTTTGCGCCATGGCGCTCGTCGTCCATCTTCATGCCGAACTTCGTGGCCAGCACTATCTTGCTGCGGCGCGGGCCGAGCGCGCGTCCAAGGAACTCCTCGCTCTGGCCTTTTCCATAAATATCCGCGGTGTCAAAAAAATTAATGCCGGCATCGAGCGCCGTGTCCACGACTGCGGCGGTCGCTTCGGCGTCGATGCGCCATCCGAAGTTATTGCAGCCCAATCCCACGACCGAGACTTCGAGGGAGCCAATCGTTCGCATTTTCATAGGCATCTCTTTTGTTCGGTAGCCGCGTGGAAGTCGCGCCTTTATTTCGGGAAATTTTCCGGCTCTTGATTTGGGTCGAACGGCCTATTCCTGCGTCCTCGCCACGTATGCGCGAAGTTCCGCGAAGAACTCCGTGAAATCGGCATGGAACGCATCGTAGTGGCGCTCGAGATCGGCAATCGATTTGCCGAGCGCAACGGGCCGGCGCAACCGCACGCCCATTTTTTCCAACGCGCGGCGGATGCCTTCGACCTCTCGGTACGAGCACAATAAATCGGCGGACGTGATTTGCCGCAAGCGGGTGGCCGCGGCAGGCGGGAGCTCCTCGCGTGCAGCTTCAAAGGATGCGTAAACCGCCGAGCTAAAGTCCTCGAGCGTCGCCTCCGAATACCGCCGCCAATCGCACGCCAGAAAGTGATCGTAAAACATGTCGGCAAGGATTCCTCCGAATCTGCGGTAGGCGGGACTGAGACGGAGAATGCTGCGGCGGACGATGGGATGCGAATCCGTGAAGGCGTCGATTTGACGATGCCGCAGGATCCCGCGCTGGTACTCGTGAGCGAGACCTTTCAGTTCCGAGGGCGGGAGAATGTCTGGAAGGAGATTGCCGATGCGGAAGGCAGGCGTCGGTTCCGAGAGAAAGAGATGAGCCAGCCAGTTCAGGACGAATCAGGGAAAAATCACAGAGCCTTCAGAATCGGCTCGGACAAGAGAATGATGAGGGGCGCCACGAGGATGAGAGCGAAGTAGAAATACCACACGCGATTCCGCTCATGGCGAGTGACGGCGAGCCTCCACCGCACGAGAAACACCCCCACGAAGGCGATATAAAGCAGGTCTCGAATCAGCTCCAGGCCCGTCGGCGCGGGCAGGATGAAAGCGCTGAGAAAGACCGACAAGCCCAGCGCCGCGGCCATGTTTCGAAATGGCCACGAAGTTTTTGCGACTTCAGGGGGGGCTGTAGTGCTGGAGTATGTCATCGGAGCCGTCCTTTCGGATTTCTCACAATGAAAGGATGATTGAAAGAGCGCGATGCGATGTCAAGCTGGGATAGCCACTGGAGGTGGAGCGCTCCGCCGCCTCCCGCGCGGGAGGCTCCGGGCCTGGAGGGATGCGCTCCCCCTTCGATGCACTCAGCCAGCCGGGTGATCCCAAATCCCACCCGCCAAAAAACCTCCCCCTTTCCTTTTCACGACTTTGGACGCATATTCAACCCCATGAAACCCCTCCAGATTCTAGCGTGCGCCGCCGCGCTCCTGCTTCCCATGGCTGGCAACGCCGCGCCGAGCGAACTCCAGCAATTCCTCACGGAAGGACAGACAGCCTTTATGAAAGGCGACCTCACGACGGCCAAAACCGATTTTGATTGGGTGCTCAAGCTCGATCCGCATAATCGCACCGCCATCGGGTATATGCACATGATCGAGGCTCAGGAGGCGCAGAAAAGCAAAGGCATAGAGCTCGAAAAACAACTCGCCGCGCTCATCGTGCCGAAGCTGGAGTTTAAGGATGCCACCCTCGGTTCCGCCCTCGATTATATGAAGAAGGCGGCCGACAAGCTCTCGGGCGGGAAAGTCGCCGTTAGTTTTGTCGTCCAATTGCCTGCGGAGCAGGCGAACACACAGACCGTTACGCTCAGCCTGGCGAATATCCCCTATACCGAAGCGCTGCGTTACATCGGCGGACTGGCGGGGCTTTCTTTCACGTACGAAAAATACGCCGTCGTCGTGAGGCCGGCGAAAGATGCGGCCTCCGCGGCAAACGCGACTTCTCCTCCCAATCCCGGCGGCGCCCCCGGCGTCGTTCCCACCCCCAAATAAAACCTCGGGTTTCCGACCCGAAGTAAGTCAGTTTCGCGCCGGGCGGACCGCACCACTGATCACTGATCACTGATTACTGATTACTTCGACCGCAACCCCGGCGCGAATGGCACTCCGCACCGTCCCCATGCGTCATCCAACCGGCGCTGCACTACGCTTTAGGTAGTGGCCGCGTTCTTGGCGTGCTCCTTGTGGAGTTCCTTTAACTTGGCGAGTTGCGCAGGTGTGAGGATGGGCTTCATCTGCCGGAACGCTGCCATGAAGATCGCGCGCAGCTTTGTACGTTTCTGCTCCGGAGGCAGTGAGGTATTTTCCCGCACCGGTTTCGCCTCCTCGTATTCCTTTTTTAGGATCGGCCGGATTTGCTTCATCTGTTCCGGGGTGAGTCCGAGCTCTTCCTTGAGCTTTTCCAGGCGATTGCCAGCCTGCGCTCCATTGCCTCCAGGCGCCGCCGAAGGGGATTGCTGGCTGGGGTTCTTCGCAGCCGGAGTAGTGGGAGTGCTGGGGGACGAAGGCGGGGCAAAAGAACTCCCCGGAACCGTCGGCGGAAGCGGGTCTTCGGCACGAACGCAGGAGATAGCGGCCAGCGACGCCGCAGTCATCGACACAAGCGCAAAGTGAATCGTTCTCATATAATTGCCATAAACCCCCCATGCCTGCGGAAGTTTCGCTTTCAAATCCAATCCTACGGAAAAATCTCGTTCAGCTTTCGCGCCAAACTCTGATCTCCCGTGACTTTGAGCCTTCCGGTCAGGTAGGCGCGAAAACCGCCCAATGCCCCCGTGGAGAGCATCACCCAGTCCTTGTCACTCGCGGCCATCACCACGTCGGGCTTTTCCGTGGCGCCTTTTCCCATGGTGAAATCCCCATCGTCCACAATGATCCACCACGAGCCTCCGGCAGGCCCGCTGATGTCAAATTGGTATCGGATATGGACGCCCTTTGCCGGCTGCGAGTGGAAGTTTTTCCTCATCGCCTCGAACACATCCGCCGGAGTCGAACTGTCCGTCACCTTTTCCGACCTTGGCTCATTCGAGTCGGCGGCTTTGCCTCGCTGAGGGAGCGTGAAAAAGAAAATCCCGGCGCAGAAAACCGCCGCCGTTCTCGCGGTAAAACGCAATGACATCGCCCTCATGCAATTTGCCCTGCCATCGATTGTTTGCTCTCCCCGTTCTCCCGCTCCTCCGATCCCTGTTGTCCATCCCGTCCTGGCGAACTATTGGTAAATTCGCTCGCCGTATGGGCCGATGTGATAACGCCGTCCCTGCCAATCGTAATAGTCCACGACGCTCCTCCTTTGATCGTAAGCGCCTTTGTCGAGTGGATTTGCATAATCGGCATGTTTGGCCTGAAAGTCAGCCGTCGCCTTCGAGTTCTGCTCTTGAGTGGCGGCGTTCTGCGCAGTCCGGGCCTGCTGCACTTTAGCCGCGGCGTCATTTTTTGCCAGCTTGAAAGAGGCCAGTCGCTTGTCGAAATCGGTGTCGGAGCGGTTGACCCAGGCTTGGGAATCCGCCATCCCGACCAGCACCTGCTTTTTCCGCACGTCGAGAATCCCGACCAGCGTTCCGTTGGGCACATCGACCCAGCCGCTTTGCTTGCCACCCAGCATCACTGGCAGCTTCACCGCCTTCAGGAGCGCCGCCTGGGTCGGCCTGCGCGCCGCCACCGGCAATTTGGGCGCTGGGGTTGGCCCCGCCGCCAGAATCTGGCTTGCCGATAAGAACAGAAAAACGATCAAGACGCTCGCTGCTTTCATAATTCAGGTTCCGGTTGGTTACGGGATTGAACCCGCACGCCGCCGCATGGTTGCGCGAAACCCATTCCGCCACAAGCGAATCGCCCTTCCCAGTTCGTCCCTGCGCCACTGATCACTGATCACTGATTTCGTTCCCCCAGTTCCCGCGCCTTCCCGATCTGATCACTGTTCACTGATTACTGATTACCGATCACCAACGACGCTAAACTCAGGTCGAAGGGCTGGAACGGCTATGCTTTTCCCTCAGATACGCGCCCGCCCCTCCAAGAATGATCTGCGCCCCCCGCTGCTGGATGGCCTCCTCATGGGCATCCACGGCCTGCCCCCGGCGTTCCCCCTCCAGCCAGCACTCATTTTCCACGATCCGCTTTAAATCGGGGATCTCTGCTCGAATGATTTCGGATTCGTGGTTCATCTCTGTGATGGCGTCGGTTTCAGCGCCGTGACAATGGATAATAAATGCTCTGTCAAGCGGTTGCGCGGAGTTTTTAAAATCGCCTGTCTCATTGTCGGCCTCCACCCCCTAATTCGCATTAAAGTGTAACCGCGGCCCGGTTGGCAACGACTAGGGGATCGAAACCAAACCACCTTTCCAACATTTTCCCAATGAAATCACACCGCTCCTCCAACGAACTCGCCCCCCTCATCGC
>Ga0206905_10272_pt1 | contig 12291 bp, 9 predicted proteins | sample Alteio_BWOrgHeat_43_FD_152940 | JGI IMG/M metagenome (GOLD analysis project Ga0206905, IMG submission 152940) | Enriched cells from forest soil in Barre Woods Harvard Forest LTER site, Petersham, Massachusetts, United States -... | ecosystem: Environmental > Terrestrial > Soil > Temperate forest >...
CCAAGCCTAATTCCTTTTTCTTCAACTCGCGTAAACGCTCCTGCATTGACATACCATTTCTAGCTAAATAACCGGTAAGAACTAGCATGATCGGTAGCGATGCTAAATTGGTTCCTATAACTCCCCAGCTAACTTGCTTTGCAGTTAAAACCCCTGACACACCTAAAACACCTAAAGTAACGACTAAAGCCGCTATTACCGCTAAAACTACCATCGCAACTTTTCTTTCTTTTACTACAGGTTTCCCGATAGCTACTAATCCAAATATCCCTCCTGCAGCCCCAAGTCCAATCACTGTAGGCGCTAAAGCCGATACAGGAAATTTACCTGCAGCCCCCAAACACACAATAATAAAAAGCGCTATTCCACAAATGCTTTGTACAGTGCCCCAACGAACATTCTTCGACATGTCTTTGATAACTAGCGCTTGTGCAATCATATCTTCTTTATCCACTATCGGATCAGAAAACCCAATAAACTCTTCCACACTCTTTGGCACGGTTATATCCACCACTGCCTCGTCATCGCTGAGGTGGGCTTTTAGTTCGTTAATCATCCGTGCCTTTGAATACATGTCTTGCACCGCTTCAAAAACGCCCGCTCGTCTTACTACAGCCTCTACGCGATTCCCCCTTAACACTAAAGTCAGCGCCTCAACATGCGCACCCATTTGTTGTTGTTGATAGCCATAATATCTAGTAGTATCTACTGGAACTTGAACTCCCGCTAATCCTGCTGATGCCATAACGTGATCTCCCTTGGTTAGGTTATTTATGCAGGCTATTTTACCTCATAAAAAAATATCACACCACGATTAAAATGTTATTTATTACGACAACGTTAGTTAGAATAAACAAAAAAATAACCCAGCTCGAATGAACTGGGTTTAAATGATAACAAACATTACCTAAAAAAAATTGCTTACATCACTTCTGGTGTTTGCAATTGTTTTTGAAGATAATTTTCTTTATAACCTTCGATGTCGCTAGTATGGATAACCCATGCAGCTCCTTTTCTAGAAGCTTTTAAAAGACCTACGCGTGTTGCGTAATAGATCTTCTGTGCTGGGACTCCAAGCATCTTAGCGGCTTGATTAACTGAATAATACCCTTTATGGTTATCAAACAGAAGCTCGCCTTGAAACATCGACTTTGTTCTCGAATACTTCTGACGACGATACGCTTCTAAGTCATCTAAATCGATTGTCCAACGAGTGGAATCTTTATATGCCTTAAGCTTCTTTTGTTTAATCGCAACATAAATAGCTTGTCTCGTCACGTTGTTAATGCGTGCTGCCTCAGTGATGGAAACAACTTTCTTTTGTTGTCCCGAAGCAAAACCGCCACTTGCGAGCTCCTTATTTTCTTGATCCATTTTTTTATCCTCCTTTTTAAAATAACAAAAACTCTTTACATTAGCTATTTTCTGTATTTATTAAGCACCTTAAGCGCCTGAACTCTTGTTTTTTATTAATACAGTAAATAATCTGTTCTTAGGATATTTATTATTTCATAATTTAGTAATTGAAATCAACCCTCTTTTTCAATTTTTCCTATCCTGTCTCTTATAGAGAAGCATAAACTATTTATTTTTAATAATTTATGTTTTTTATAGCTATAAACATAAAGCTTTCCGTATGCTGATTTTATGAAATCCTAGGGGGATAAATGCCGTATTTTAGAGCCTTTTTTCTATGTGTTTTTTGTTTTATCGCATTTCTAGAGGCTAAACCTCCTTCCTTGACTCCTAGAGACACTAAAATCAAAATAAACGAAATTTTAAAAGCTCATGTAACCTACCAAACACTCAACAAAGAAATCGTCAAAAGATCGCTTGAAAATTACCTAGAGGAACTCGATCCAGGTAAAACGTATTTTATTGAAAATGAGATACTTACGTGGACAGCTCCTTCAGACGACCTCCTCCAAAAAGGGCTACAAGCTTACGAACATGAGGACTTCACTTTATTTGAAGAAATTCATGATTCGATGATTAAAGCGATTAAAAGAAGAAATCTTTTAGAAACAAAAATCGAATTAACCAATCTTCCAAAAGACGTACAACCCTCTGAATTTAAAGATCTTAAGTGGGCAAAATCTGAAGAGGAATTACTCACTCGTCTCACACGCATCAAGTCGCTTCAATTAGAAACTGCTGCAAAAATTGATCAGGATACAAAGATCCAATTTATCCAAAGATTGAGTAAACGTCGATTCAATAAAGAAGAAGAACTTCTAGCTCGTAATGCTTCTGAAAAAAAGCAACTTGTTCTTTCGTTTGTACTAAAGGCTACCAGCTCTGCGCTCGACTCGCAAACTGCCTACTTCACCCCTTCTGAAGCCAATCAATTCATGATGCAAGTGCAACAACGTTTATTTGGAATTGGCGCACAACTTAGAGATGACTTAAATGGCCTTACAATTATGCGTATTTTAGAAGGCAGCCCCGCAAGCGTTGACAACAAGTTGAAAGTAGGAGATAAAATCGTTGCTGTTGATGCAGAGCCCATTGTTGGAATGGACATCACAGAAGCTGTAGAACTCATTCGAGGACAACAAGGGACAACAGTGCAACTTACCGTCCTTCGTGAAGAAGAAAAATTACAGATTCCAATCACACGTGGAGAAGTTGTTTTAAAAGAGACCCGCTATGAAATGAATTATGAGCCTTATGGAGATGGGGTAATTGGAGTACTCAAGCTTTTTTCTTTCTATCAAGACAATAACACCTCTTCTGCAAAAGATCTTGCATTTGCGATTGATAAACTTAAAAGCGAACATAACGTGAAAGGGATTATTCTCGATTTACGCAACAACGGAGGAGGCCTTCTTCCTCAAGCCGTAGCAGTTACAGGCTTATTTATTCATCGAGGCGTAGTTGTATCTATTAAAGACAATTCTGGCGAGATACAACGCCTTCGCAATGTAGAAGGAAAACCTGCTTGGGAAGGGCCCCTTGTTGTTTTGATCAATAGAGGTTCCGCATCAGCAGCCGAAATTGTTGCTCAAACACTTCAAGATTACGGAAGAACACTCATTGTGGGAGATCCTGAAACATTTGGCAAAGGAACGTTCCAAACATTCACACTCGAAGCTGTAAATTACGGCAAAGTAAATCCTAAGGGGGAATTTAAGGTCACACGAGGCAGATATTACACAGTCTCAGGAAAAACACCCCAGCTCAAAGGAGTTCCCTCTGATATCGTTGTTCCAGGTATTCTATCTGAAATGGAAGTAGGGGAGAAATACTCTAAATATCCCGTTGAAAACGATCAAATAGCCCCTAGTTTTGACGATGACCTATCTGACGTTCCTGCTATGCACCGGGCCCAATTAGTCCGCCTATATAAATTTAATATGCAAAAAGTGTTAACCACCTACACTACCTATACAGAAACATTACGCAACAATTCAAAAAAACGGATCAGCCTCAATCAAAACTACCAAAATTTTCTTAAAGAAATTTCTAAAAAAGAGCCTCTTGCCGAGCCCTCAGAGGTCTATGGCCAGTCTGATCTTCAACTTCAAGAAACTTTTAATATTATGAAAGATTTGATCTTTCTAAAAACGTCTGAAGAAAAGCTTGCTAGTTAATAGGTAAGCGTCGATAATTTCGGTCATTATGACCACAAACGTTCGCGTACGCATAGCTCCCTCTCCTACTGGAGATCCCCACGTAGGCACCGCCTATATGGCTCTATTTAATTTGATATTTGCACGCCATTTTGGCGGACAATTTATTATTAGAATCGAAGACACTGATCAAAAACGATCCCGCCCTGAATACGAAGAAAATATTTATAAGGCGCTTCATTGGGCAGGAATTCGATGGGATGAGGGCCCTGATGTTGGCGGCCCCTACGGACCTTACAGACAATCAGAAAGGACAGCAATCTATCAAGAATATTGCCAAAAGTTGCTAGATAGTGGGAAAGCTTACAAATGTTTTGCCACACCTGAAGAGCTTGCTGAAATGCGTGAGATGAGTGTAAAACTTGGCCAAAGAATCGGGTATGACAGACGTTATCGCAACTTAACTCCCGAAGAAGTGGAAAAAAGAGAAAAAGAAGGACAACCTTTTGTCATCCGCTTGAAAGTCCCTCTTACTGGCGAGTGTGTCTATGAAGATGGGATCAAAGGAAGGATCACTGCTCCTTGGGCCGATATCGACGATCAAGTATTATTGAAATCTGATCGGTTTCCCACATACCATTTAGCAAATGTTGTCGACGATTATTTGATGAAAATCACCCACGTGATTAGAGGGGATGAATGGATGACCTCTACTCCAAAACACATCCTCCTTTACGAATCTTTTGGATGGAAGCCTCCCGTATTTATGCACATGCCCCTTCTTCTTGGAAAAGATGGGAAAAAGCTTTCCAAAAGAAAAAATCCCACCTCGATTTTTTACTACAGAGACAGTGGATTTTTACCAGAAGCATTTGTCAATTTCATGACGCTAATGGGATACAGCATGCAAGAGGAAAAAGAGATCTATTCCCTCGATGCCATTATCAAAGATTTTGATCCCAAAAGAATTGGTGTTTCAGGAGCTTTCTTTGATACACAAAAACTCGAATGGCTAAACCAACAATATTTGATCAACACCGTTTCTGAAAAAGATCTCTGGGAAAGGATCAAAGGGTGGAGCTTCAATGACACCTTTATGCAAAAGCTGATGCCCCTTTGCCACACAAGAATCAAAACATTTGGCGAATTCATGGAGCTCTGCAGCTTCTTCTTCATCAATCATATCGGATACACTGACGAACTTCTTTGCCCTACAAACCTCGCGAAAGAAAAAGTCGCTTATTTGATTCAGGCAATCATTTGGAGCCTTGATGAACAAGAAAACTGGGGAAAAGCTGGTATAGAAAAAGCCTCCCACGATGTAGCTGAGATTTTCGGAGCGAATCACAAAAAAGTCCTCATCCCCATTTTATACGGATCACTTACGGGCAAACGGCATGGACCTCCCATCTTTGAAGCTGTAGATATTCTAGGAAAAGACCGAACACGCGCACGCCTTCTTACCGCCATCGAATTTTTAGGCGGCATCTCAAACAAAAAACTCGACCTCTTAACTAAAGCCTGGACCAAGCGAGATGGCAAAGAGTTATTAACGTAGATTTTTTTCTTCTACTTCTGCAGGAGGAGCTTTTTCCTCCGAAATGATGTAGAGGGGTTGGTAAGCTGTGGTACCACAGCAACCAGCTAAAAGAGAAAGTAGAACAACAAAAAAGAGCATAATTTTTTCATACATGGAAAAGATCGATAGAATCAACCCTTTTCTTTCCAAAATTAAGGAAAGATACCCTTTAACTGGCCCCAAGTCTACAAAGCAGACATGGCATATCGCGCTGGATGTAAAAAATTCAGGGATCCAGTTTAAAACAGGGGATTCTATTGGGATCTACCCACAAAATGACCCTCTTATTGTTGAAAGCCTTATAAAAAAAATAGGGGGCAATGTCGATGTTCTTCATCCAAGATCGGGAAAAACTCTTTCTCTTAGAGAATTTCTTACATCCTCTGTCAACCTTTCGAGATTAGAAAATGTGCACACTTTAGCAGACCTCTATGCGCAATTCTCCCCTCTTCTTCCCCGTTTTTATTCTATAGCCTCCTCCTTAAAAAAACACCCTGATGAAGTACACCTAACAGTCGCCCTTTTAGAAAAAGGCGTTGCAAGCCATTTCCTTTGCAACCGTGCAGAAATCTCTGAAACTCCCGTTCCCATCTATGTTCAACCCTCCCTTCATTTTACCCTCCCACAAAGCCATTCTACCCCTATTATCATGATTGGACCAGGAACAGGGGTTGCCCCTTTCCGCGCCTTCATGCAGGAGCGCTTAGAAGGGGAAAATTGGCTCTTCTTTGGCGAAAGGAATCGAGAAACCGATTTTCTCTACAAAGATTTCTGGGAAAGCCACGTCAGCGCAGGCAAACTCCGCCTCGACGTTGCTTTTTCTCGCGATCAAGCAGAAAAACACTACGTCCAACACAAAATCTACGAAAACGGGAAAGATCTTTGGCAATGGATCCAAAAAGGTGCCATCATCTACGTCTGCGGCAACGCTGACCCAATGTCTAAAGATGTCGAAGCCACACTCCACCAAATCATCAAAGAACAAGGCTCCCTTCCCGACGACGAGACCAAAGCCTTCTTCAAAACACTGCGCAAATCCAAGCAAATCCTTTTCGATGTCTATTAAGCCAAAGAGGCAGGCCGGGGATTCTTTAGTAAGCGAAGCGAGCTTTCCACTACCACGTGCACATCGATGAATCGATGTGGAGAAAAGCGGCAATAAATTGCCGCACTCCAAAGCGCTGCGCGCCAAATACCCTCTAATATAGCAAAGAACACCTAGTATATAAGTATAATTTTATTATAATCTTTATTTGCAGTTGTAATTTTCTAAAATTTCATGCTATAATTTTTATAGATATTTAACCTAAGGAGTGGATATGTCAGTAAGAGTCGAAGCAGGCCAAGTTTCATCATGGAACTGCAATATCACCAAACAAACTGTTGGTAAAATCGTTCTTGTAGCTATTGCTGCCATTGCAGGCGCACTTGCCATTGCAAATCTTGTGCCAAATGGCCTCCATTTTCCTGTAGCTGCAACCTATAGTTTAGGCGGCGTTGCTATTGCATCTCTCCTTAGCTCTATCATTTGGATTGCTATTAGCCATTGCAAAAAAGAAGCTTCTAAAGAAGAGCCCTCTACTAATAATATTTTTGGCCAAGCCCAATTTCAAAAGCTTTTCCCCGGCATAGACATTGGAACAGACCCTGCTCTTCCTGCAGGCTTTGATATTAAAACTCTCAAAAACAACGAAATGCTCGTGCGCATACCAAAAATAGCGCTTACTCCTGAATTACAGCAATACTTAGATTTCACGCTAGCATGGAGCCCGTTTATAACTGCACCACAATCTCTACCTTCTTCTTCTGATAACACTTCTGAATGGGTGATCATTTGCAAAGATCGCTACATGAGCGAAACCGATTTCTCGGTTGCAACCAGCAGCGAAGCAAGGGTCAATGCTAAAAAAATACGGATTACTGCAGAATGCGGGCCTCAATTCCAAATGGCTAATCTCTCAGAAGCACTTCTTTTTCTTGCAATAGAAGCCAAAACAGGTACATCTATAAAAGGAATTTGCTGCGAAGGATTTGTCCCAGACCAACCCTTAGGAGCTTGCTTTAGCAATAGCTTTCTCCATGTCAGCAAAACACATGAACCTTATGGAGCCTTAGCTGTTCGCAGATTCCCTGCCTAACCAGCACTAATCCACTCTTTGTCTCGCTAGAGACTACGGTTTATAGCCAGGGTGTGAGCACGCCGGCCAGGCGCGCGGAACCCCTGGGGGAATCACACACACATAATTGCGCCCCGTTAGCGGGCGCAGGAAGCATCAAGCCATTTAGGTTTCCTGCGCCCGCTAACAGGGCGCATATTGTTGGGATCTCCAATTCCAGGGGTTCCGCGCGCCTGGCCGGCGTGCTCACGCCCTGGCTATAAACCAGCGCCCTCTAACGAGGCGAAGAATACCTTTCCTAATTCTTCGACTCATAATTGACTTTTAGGGAATTCTCTTTTGCGTGTCTCTCGATTGCACAGGAGATGAGCTTGTCGAGGATCTCATTATACGAGACGCCGCTAGCTGCCCAAAGTTTTGGGAAAGCGCTTGTGCTTGTAAAACCAGGGATGGTATTGATCTCATTTACATAGACTTTTCCATCTGCCTTAAGAAACATATCCACTCTTGCCATCCCTTCACAACACAGAACTTTGTAAGCTTTGACCGCCATCTTTTGAATCTTGCTTACACTCTTTTTATCTAGATCAGCCGGAAACTTAAACTCCACTCCATTTTCATAATATTTTGCTTCGTAGGAATAAAATTCGTCTCTAGTGGGGATCACTTCTCCTGGAAGGGAAACAATCGGATGCTCATTTCCTAAAATGGAACATTCAATTTCTTTTCCCTCGATAAATTCTTCGATAAGTATTTTTCGATCGTAGGCAAGAGCAAGATCTACCGCTCCTTGAAACTGATCTCTATCTTTCACTTTACTTATGCCAACAGAAGAACCTAAATTTGCAGGCTTAATAAAAAAGGGAAGACCTAGTTTTTTAACCACAGCATCAAAATCGATTTTCGGTGTTTCAAATGTGAGAAATTTTGCTGTGTTGATTTTTGCATCTCTAAGAAGACGCTTCATCACATCTTTATCCATGGCAATTGCGGAGCCTAAAACGCCTGCTCCTACAAAGGGAAGATTAATCAGTTTAAGCAAGCCTTGAACTGTTCCATCTTCTCCATAAGTTCCATGCAGAATCGGAAAAACAACATCCAGTGGTTCGTTCAGAGGATTTCCCGAGAGAGAAACAAGAGGCAATCCACGATCTTTAGGAACAAGCGCAACATTTGCCAAAGACTTATTTAGCTTAACAAGCCTAGGATTTTCAGCATTGAGCAAAAACTTTTCCGCATCGCGCAAATGCCACTCCCCATTTTTGTCTATACCAACAAGAACAACTTTATATTTGTTTGGATCTAATGCAGCAACGACATTTTTTGCAGAAAGCAATGAGATTTCATGCTCTGCTGATTTGCCTCCAAAAAGAATTCCGACACGGATTTTTTTCGCCATATTATTTTTACCATGGTGGTATTTTCAGTCTGATTGTATACTGTTGCACAAAAAAAAGTCATGACTAAACTTCATCTAGCGAACACAAATTTTGAGTGGGAAATTGCGGAAAATAAAATTCATCCGGTCGAAAGAGGGCTGGAAAAACACCAGATTTTTTTGCAGCTCCAATTTTTGCCATTTCTTTATGCTGATCCTAAAGATGGCGTTGCAGTTACAAACGAACCTGACGACAATTTCTGGAAAGCCTTAGAATTAGAAGGGATTACACCACCCAAGTTACATCTTCTCTCCTCCAAAGAGATCCCCTATCTTGAAGTCGAAACTTGGGGAGCATCTAGAAGCACTGCAGAATGGGCAAAAGAACACAACATTGCTTATGAAATTCCCTCGTGGGACATTATCACAAAAGTCAATTCTAAAGAGTTCTCCTTTACAAACAGTCCAAAACTTCCAGGCTCAGCCTTACTTCAGTCAGAAGATAAAGCAAAAAAGTGGCTTGCTAAGCTCAAAGATCCCGCTGTCTTAAAAACCTGCTTCGGAGTGTCTGGTAAAGGACACATGCACATTGATTCCCACACACCGCCACAAAAAATTTTCCATTTTCTAAATAAGGAATGGAAGCTTAAACGACCTGTGATTGCAGAGCCATGGGTTACACGTCTGATAGATTTTAGCACCCAATGGGAAATCACTCCCAAAGGGAAAATCGAGTACATTGGTGTTGCCATCTGCGAAAACGATTCTAAGGGAAGATACCTCACAAATCGGACAGGAGATGTTCCTGCTTACTTTGGACTTTATTTCCCTTTTCTCGATGAACATATTAACACCGCAAAACAAGTTCTTAAAAAAATGGCAGCTCTCGGATATTTCGGAAATGTGGGGATCGATGCGATGATCTATCAACAAAATACGATCCCTTCCAAAATTTTGATGCAGCCTATTGTCGAAATCAATGCGCGCAAAACAATGGGATGGGCCGCACTCCAAATCCACAAAAATCATTTCAGCAAATATAAAAAGTTAGCACTCCATTATATCACTGCCGATGCGGAGCTTAAAAGCCTCCTACCAAGATCTCTAAAAACCCCTGAACTCATGTTCACCAAACAACTGATTGTTGAACCAATTGAGTAAACCTGATAACAATGTAAGATATGGACATGCTCAAAATTAAGGGGGGAACCCCACTCGAAGGAACCATCAAAGCTGCAGGTGCTAAAAACGCCATTACAAAACTACTTGTTGCTTCTCTTATTTCTGATAAAAGATGCACTTTTTACAATGTTCCTAATATCAACGACGTAGAAGTAACAATCGATCTTTGCAAAGAAATTGGAGCAGAGGTCCATTGGGATCGCGCAGAAGGTGTCGTTGAAATCATCACAAAAGAGCTTAAATCTTTTTATGTTCCTCAAAGATTTTGCGGATCCAACCGTATTCCTATTTTACTGATCGGCGCCCTTCTAGGAAGAACAGATGAAGATATTATTATTCCTACTGCTGGTGGATGTAAAATTGGAAAACGCCCCATTGATTTTCATATACAAGCTTTAGAAAAACTTGGCGCTGTTATCGAATATAGAGAGATGAAAAAAGAGGGAGCCTATTTTGCTCATGCTCATCATGGACTAAAGGGAACACTCATCCAATTGCCCTATCCTTCAGTTGGCGCTACAGAAAACACAATTCTTGCAGCATGTAGAGCAAAAGGAACAACACTTATTAAGAATGCTGCCATTGAACCAGAAATTATTGATCTTATCCTCTTTTTACAAAAAATGGGCGTGATCATCTCTGTTGATGCAGACAGAAGCATCCGCATTCAACAACCCGACGTGTTTTACGATGTGGAACACACAGTCATGACAGACCGAATAGAAGCAGCTTCCATGGGAATGGCAGCTATTAGCACGAAAGGAAGAGTTTTTGTAGAAGGCGCTCAACATCAACACATGATCACTTTCTTAAATAAATTAAGAGAAGTAGGCGCTGGATTTAACGTAAAAGCAAACGGGATTGAATTTTTCTATAAAGGACCTCTAAAAGGGGGACTTCATATTGAAACAGATGTTCATCCTGGCTTTATGACAGATTGGCAACAACCTTTTGTCGTCCTCCTCACCCAAGCTGAAGGAAGTTCTGTCATCCATGAAACAGTTTACGAGAATCGATTCGGTTATACAGATGCCCTAAAAGTCATGGGCGCAGATATCGAACTCTACACCCAATGTTTTGGGAGCACCCAATGCCGTTTTGCAGCTCAAAATTTTCATCATAGTCTCATTGTCAAAGGCCCAACTCCCTTGGTTTCAAAAGATATCGTTGTTCCTGATCTTCGAGCAGGCTTTGCCTACGTTATGGCAGCGCTCCTAGCTCCTGATGTCAGCAACATCTCCGGAGTTCATTATTTAGACCGGGGCTACGAAAATCTTGTCGAAAAGCTCTCACAATTAGGGGCTAACGTCGAACGGGTATCTACTTGTACTAAAACAGCTCCTGCGCTAAAATAAGCGCCAAATGATTTCCTGGCGTCAAATCCTCCGTCAAAATTTTACCTCTTGGGAAAAGCTTTCTCAATTTTTAGGGGGTGAGATTCCCCATCTCTTAAAAAACCCCTCTTTCCCTTTAAATTTGCCTCTCCGTCTTGCTCAAAAAATTGATAAGCATAATCCCAACGACCCTATTTTAAAACAGTTTATCCCTACTACTTCAGAACTAGAAGTGAAATCTGGATTTTCCTTAGATCCGGTACAAGATCAAACCTTTCGCAAAGAGAGAAAACTTTTACAAAAATATCATGGAAGAGCTCTTATAACCCTTACCGGCGCTTGCGTGATGAATTGCAGATTCTGTTTTCGAAAAAACTTTGATTATGAAACAGAGGAAAAGTCTTTTGAAAAAGAAATAGAGCTGATCAAACAGGACCCTTCCCTTAAAGAAATCATCCTCAGCGGAGGAGACCCTTTGTCTCTTAGCAATGAAAAACTAGGAGAATTCATAAACGCTATCTCCCATATAAAAAAAATACGATTCCACACTCGCTTTCCTATTGGGATCCCTGAAAGGATCGACGAAGGATTTCTCGAAATTCTAAAAAATGCAAAATCGCAAATCATTTTTGTTCTTCATTGCAACCATGCTAGTGAACTCGATGAGGATATTTTCTTAAGCCTTAAAAAAATACAGCGCCTAGGAATTCCGATTCTTAACCAGTCGGTCCTTTTAAAAGGGGTCAATGATACAGTTTTAGCGCTGAAAGAGCTTTCAGAAAGTCTGGTAGATCACGGAATTATCCCCTACTACCTCCACCAACTCGATAAAGTAGCAGGCGCATCCCATTTCGAAGTGGAAAAAGAAACCGGCCTCCAACTCGTGCACAATCTCCTTTCCCTCCTTCCAGGCTACGCAGTTCCTCGCTACGTCGAAGAAACTGCAGGCGAAGCCCATAAAACCATCGTCACATAAAGGGTGTATAGTAAAACAGTTGGAAGCGCTTATCGATCTTCAAGCTTGTCTAGCTTTTATTCAACGCAAAGCGAAGAAAAGGTGCAAAAGACGCAGAGGACAAAATCCGCTGACTATCTTCAGACGGCAGAGCCTCAGAACTTACGTTCCATG
>Ga0206905_10273_pt1 | contig 12219 bp, 10 predicted proteins | sample Alteio_BWOrgHeat_43_FD_152940 | JGI IMG/M metagenome (GOLD analysis project Ga0206905, IMG submission 152940) | Enriched cells from forest soil in Barre Woods Harvard Forest LTER site, Petersham, Massachusetts, United States -... | ecosystem: Environmental > Terrestrial > Soil > Temperate forest >...
AACGCGATCTCCTTCAGGTAGTCATACCGCCCTGAAGCCCCACCATGCCCGGCATCCATATTGATATGCAGCAACAATGGAGTATCGTTCTTCTTCAACGTCCGCAGCTTCGCCACATACTTCGCTGGCTCCCAATACATCACCTGCGAATCATTCAGACTCGTCTTCACCAACATCGCCGGATAATCCCCAGCCTTCAAATTGTCATAAGGCGAGTACGACCGCATATAAGCAAACGCCTCGGCCTCATTCGGATTTCCCCATTCCTCATACTCAGCCACTGTAAGGGGCAGGGAAGCGTCGAGCATCGTATTCATCACATCCACAAACGGCACATGCGACAGCACCACCCGAAACAGGTCGGGCCGATCATTCACCACCGCACCCATCAGCAACCCACCGGCGCTCCCACCCTCAATCGCAACCCGATCCTTCGCCCCATACCCCTGCGCCACCAACTGCTCAGCAACAGTAATGAAGTCCGAAAACGTGTTGCGCTTTACCATCATTTTGCCAGCGTCATGCCACGAATCGCCCATCTCGCCACCACCGCGAATGTGCGCATAAGCCAGCACCATCCCACGATCCAGCAGCGACAATCGAGCCGGTCCAAACCCAACGGGCAACGGATATCCATACGATCCATACCCATAAACGTACAGCGGATTTGCCCCGTCCCGCCTAAACGAATCCCTCCGGTAAACCACTGAAACCGGAACCTTCACCCCATCCGCCGCAGTCGCCCAAACCCGCTCCGAAGCATACCGCGCCGAATCAAATCCCCCCGGAATCTCCTGCTGCTTCAACAGCTTAGAAATCCCAGCCTTCACGTCATACTCATACACCGAAGCAGGCGAAACCAGTGACTGATAGCTATACCGAAACGCCTCCGTATCGAACTCCCGATTTACATGTCCTTGCGCCGTATACACCGGCTCCGGAAAGCCAATCTCCTTCGAATCGCCAAGCTTCCCATCCCGACCAATCGCCGTAACCGTTAGCGTTGTGAGCCCAAGTTGTCTACGCGAACTAACGCAGAATGAACCGAATACATCGAAATCCTCAAGCGGAACTTCCTTGTCTTCTGAAATCAATTCCACCCAGGATTCCCGCCCCCCGCCGTCCACCGGGACAGTCACCACCCTGAAGTTCTTCCCCGTATCGTTCACCCTGATATAGAACAACCCATCCCGATGATCTACGTAATACTCCTGCTCATCCACGCGTGGAGCGATCACCAGAAACTCACCCCCAGGAGTGTCGGCCTCTAGATAACTGCACTCATTCGTCGTATGGCTCCCCGCCTCCATGAACAGGTACTTGCCGTCCCGGCTCTTTCCGACTCCCAAGTTGAAGCGCTCATCCCGCTCTTCGTAGATCACAGCATCCTCTTCAACCGGATCACCCAACCGATGCCGGAACAGATGATCATGCCGCTTCGTCACCTCATCCTCGGTCGTATAGAACAGCGTGTGCGAATCAGCCGCCCACACCAGCGAGCCCACGCGTTCCGCCGTGTCAGGGAGATCTTCCCCTGTCCTCAAATCCCGAACATGCAGCGTGTACTGCCTGAAGCCAGTATTGTCGGTCGAATAAGCCAGCAAATGTCCATCCGGGCTGACCCCCATCCCTCCAATCGCCATATATTGCTGACCCTCAGCCAGCTTATTCACATCCAGAATCACCTGCTCAGGCTGCGCTTCGTCATACGCACCATCAACCGCGACTCGCCGACAGTGAATCGGATACTGGCTTCCTTCGACGGTTCGGGTGTAGTAATACCAGCCATGGTCGCGATAGGGAACCGACTCATCCGTCTCCTTGATATGCGACAGCATCTCTGCGTATAGCTTTGCCTGCAACTCCTCGGTCGGTTTCATTACCGAAGTCGTATATTCATTCTCCGCCGTCAGATAAGCGATCAACTCCGGCGACGATTTATCCCGCATCCAGCGGTAGTTATCCTCAAGCGTCTGGCCGTGTAATGTCGTCGGCGTAGGTTCCGGGCGTGCAACTGGCGGCGTTACAGTACTCTGTGTCATCGATCAAGCTCCAGTGGACAGGATACAGTGTGAGCGCCATCAAAATGGACAACCCGAAGGTGTTCCCTTACACCAAACTACATGCGACTATGGTGTCCCGCGAACTGCGAGCGAAGCCGCCAAAGGAGTTCCAGCCATGAACTGCGATCCCATACGAATCATTCTCTTAGGCGCCGCAACATTTCTCTGCCCGATTGCGCTTTTCGCCCAGTCCGACACTATGCCGCCCACCACCAACAACACGCCCACTCTACCCAGTCAGAATCGGTCGCCTGTGCCGGAATCGACAGGTATGAGCAGCGACCCCATCGATGCGATAAAAGACAAAATGTTCCTCCGCAAGGCCGCGGCCGGTGGCTTAGCTGAGGTCCAGCTAGGCCAGCTTGCGACTCAAAAGGCCGGCGCAGAGGACGTCAAAGACTTCGGCCAAAAGATGGTGTCCGACCACACTGCGCTCAATAACGAAATGGCTCCGATCGCAGATTCTCTGGGTGTGATGCTCCCCAAAAAGCTGACCAAGGAAGACCAGGCCGAGTACGACAAGCTCAACGGCATGTCAGGCGACGACTTCGACAAGGAATACGTCGTCTTTATGGTCAAAGACCATCATCAGGACCTGCGCGAGTTTCGTACTGAGGCAATCAACACCTCTGATCCTGCCCTGAAAAATGCAGCCGACAGGGGAGCCAAGGTCATCTACGCGCACATGATCATGATCGATAAAATAGCCCGCGAAAAAGGCATCGCCACCCCCGGGCGTCACGGCGGCAAACCTGATACACCTCCTACCCAGTAGAGCCGTGAGCGTGAGCGAACTGCATATACATCTTCGGTTTTCTGATCCTCTCTCAGGTTCAGCGTAGAATTGCCCTCAATGAAGTCCATCTCACGTTGGCTTGTTGTCGTCATTCTTCTCCTGGGTCCTCCCGGTTTTCTATCCGCCGAAAGGGTCAGCACGCTCCCTGCGCCGACCGGTTTCGTTAATGACTTTGCAGGCGTTCTTTCCCCCGATGTGAAGCAGGGCATTGAAGACCTCTGCGTCCAGGTAGACCGAAAGGCACACGCTCAGATCGCCGTCGTCACGGTCAAAACCATCGACGACGACATGTCGATCGAAGAGTTCGCCACTGCACTCGAAGACAAATGGAAAGTAGGTCCCAAGGGAACCGACCGCGGTGTCTTGATGATCTTCGTCATGACGCCCCGTAAAGGCCGCATCGAGGTTGGCTATGGCCTTGAAGGCATCCTGAACGACGCTAAAGTCGGAGACATTGGCCGTGCTATGGTGCCTGCGGCTAGTCGAGGCGACTACAACACCGCCATTACCCTTGGCGTCCGCCTGGTCGCCCAGATCATCGCCAACGACGCGGGCGTGGCTCTCGACACGACAACCCACCAATACCATCGTCAAGTTGAGTCCCAGCCGGTACATCTAAGCCTCACCCAGATTGTGCTCGGCGGCGGCGCCATTCTGCTTTTACTCTTCTTCCTCGCCAAGACAGGCAACATCGGCCTGATCTTCTTCCTCCTTGGAAACCTCATGGGCGGCGGTGGAGGCGGATACAGAGGTGGCGGCCGCGATCGCGACGACGGTGATGGTGGCGGTGGTGGATTCGGAGGTTTTGGCGGTGGAAGCTCCGGCGGCGGCGGTGCCAGCGGCGACTTTTGAAGGGAGAGAAATGTAACCCGGGATTGATGTAAAGATGAGGTAGTCTCACCGGCGGAGTGATAAAGTACAGCCGGACAGGCCTGCCAGATCACAGTTGGAAATTCAGACGAAGGGAATTGCATAAAACATGAAATCTTTATGGGTTGTTCTTGGGGTTGTGGGTCTACTTATCCTCGTTCTGCTCTTTGCAGGCGGCAGCTATATCAGCGCAAAGAATACGCTGGTTCAGAAGAATGAGGCCGTCAATCAGGCCTTTTCCCAGGTAAACGTAGTGCAGCAGCGTCGACTCGATCTGATTCCGAACCTCGTTGCCTCGGTCAAGGGATACGTCGCTGAAGAATCCACCATTCTCACCAACATCGCCAACGCCCGCGCCGGAGTGCTCGCCGCTGGCAGTGATCGCGCTTCCAGCATCAACGCCAACACCAAGCTCGACGTCGCCCTCGGCCCCTTCTTCCGCCTGCAGGAGCAGTACCCGAACCTCAAGGGTAACGACCAGTTCATGCGCTTGACAGACGAACTTGCAGGGACGGAAAATCGCATTGCAGTAGAACGCCAGCGGTACAACAAGACGCTGGAAGACTACAACGTCTTCGTCCGGCAGTTTCCCAACAGCATATGGGCCGGCATTGCAGGCTTCCGCTATCGGGATGAGTACTTCAAGGGCAATCCAGAGAACAATGTTGCACCGAAGGTCGATTTCTCGAAGTAGAAAATCGAACTGAACTTCGGTAACAGAAAAAGGCCGTCGCAATCGCGACGGCCTTTCTGTTGAGCTTGAGATGACGCGTTTTATTTCGTAAATGAAGAGATGGCCGAAGCCTCGTCATCCTTCACGTCAAAAACGGTATACAGCTTTGTAATCTGCAGCAGGTCGTGGACCTTCTTGGTCAGGTTCAACAGCTTCAGTTCGCCGCCGCTGTTACGTACGGTCGTGAAAGCGCTGACCAACTCGCCGATGCCCGAGCTGTCGATGTAGGTGATATCGCCCAGATTGAGCAGAATCTTGTTGGAACCCTTAGCCAACACATCGCGAACCGCATCGCGGATGGTGACGCTGCCTTCGCCGAGTGTAATGCGGCCGCTAAGATCCAGAATGGTAATGCCGTCCACTTGGCGAGTAGTAACTTTCATGCTCATGTGTAGTCTTCTCCTTAGGTCCCCGACTGCGCGGGTGTGCGGTGCTTAATGAGGGTGAGTTCAGTACCCGGGTGTAACTGCCGAAAGTTTACCTCATCCATGAAGGCCCGAATCAGAAAGATGCCGCGACCCGAGCCGCGAAGGATGTTTTCTGGTGCTAGTGGATCGGGAATTGAGTTCGGATCAAGCCCTGGGCCCTGATCAGCTATTCGGATAATAAGCGAGTCCGACGTCGTTTCAAACGACGCAGTGACATGTTTATTCTGATTGTACGCATTTCCATGCAGTACGGCGTTCACGGCTGCCTCGCGTACCGCCATGGCAATATGCGGAATCGTATCTTCGTCGAACCCCGCGCGTTGAGCACACTGCTCTGCTGTCTGCTCTATTTTGTTGACGCTATCCAGCGAGGAGTCAAGTGTGAAGCTCACGCGGCTTGTCGTTGAGTCGGCCAATGCTGTCCTTGCGATACTTGTGTGCCAGTCGTCAACGGCAGACAACAGCGATGATGGCAGTGTGCTTGTGGACGCTTCGATTGTCAAGGACTGCTGTTTCCTCTTATTGTCCATCCTATCTTTCTCCATCAGGCCTTCCTCCAGCTTGCACCAACTTAGCACTCTATCGACCGCAACATAAGCTAACATGCGGAGACGAGGACTTATCTGATGAGGATTGTTGCCCCCCGGTTTTCTGCTGCTCTTGTTTTCGTTGCCGCCGCTGCCTTTGCCCAGCAAAACCAGGCCGTTAAACCGCTGCAGGCCATGCCTTACGCTCCCAGCCTGGATGTTGCCTCCATGGACAAGTCGATCGACCCCTGCGTCGATTTCTACAAATTTTCCTGCGGCGGCTGGATGAAGAACAATCCTATTCCCGCCGATCAGCCCCATTGGGATGTCTACGCCAAGCTTGCCAACGATAACATGCAGTTTCTCTGGGGCATTCTCGAGCAGGACGCCAAGGCGACCAACCGCAACCCCATCCAGCAGAAGATTGGCGACTACTTCGCTGCCTGCATGGACACCGAAGCCATCGATAAGCGCGGAGCAGCCCCCCTCGCTCCCGATCTCGCCGCCATCGACAAGCTTTCCAGCCGCGAAACGCTCCTCGCCTACCTCGGCCCTTTGAACCGCAACACCCGTGGAACCTTCTTCTTCAACGCCGGATCAACCCAGGATCCCGGTGACTCCAATCAGGTCATCGCCGAAGTCAGTGCCGGTGGACTCGGTCTCCCCGACCGCGACTACTACGTCAAAACCGATGCCAAGAGCGAGGAGACTCGCCAGAAATACCTCGCTTACATCGCTCAGATCCTCACCCTCGCCGGCACACCGCCCGCTCAGGCAAAGCAGGACGCCGCCACCATCCTCCGCATCGAAACTACCCTGGCCAAAGCTTCTCTGACACGCGTCGAGCGCCGCGATCCCTACAAGATCTACCACAAGATGAAGGTCTCAGAACTTGCCGCCATCAATCCTGCGGTCCCTTGGCCCGACTATCTGGCCGCCCAGGGCGTTCCCAATGTCTCCACCCTGAACGTCACAGAGCCTGAGTTCCAAAAAGCAGTCAACAAGATCCTCACCACCGAGTCGCTCGACGAGCTCAAGACCTATCTGCGCTTTCACGTCATTACCGCCGCCGCCACTTCGCTCTCCTCACCGTTTGAGACCGCATATTTCGACTTCTACAGTGGCTATCTCCGCGGCACCCAACAGCAGCCGCCCCGTTGGAAGCGCTGCGTCCGTCAGGTCGATCGTGCCCTCGGCGAAGCCCTCGGTCAGGAGTTCGTCAGCCGCACTTTCACCCCCGACACTAAGCAGAAGACCGTCGTCCTCACCGACCAGATCGAGCAGGCCATGCAGTCCGAGATCGAGCAGCTTGATTGGATGAGTCCCGCCACAAAAAAGGAAGCCCTTCGCAAGCTCCACCTCGTCCGCAACAAAGTTGGCTATCCCGATAAGTGGCGCGACTACTCCTCGCTGACCGTCAAATCCGATGACTACTTCGGCAATACCGTTCACGCCACCAATTTTGAGACCGCACGCGACTGGGCCAAGGTCGGCAAGCCCGTCGATCGCACCGAGTGGGACATGACGCCCCCAACCGTCAACGCCTACTACAATCCGCAGATGAACGACATCAACTTTCCTGCTGGCGTCCTTCAGCCACCTCTCTACGATCCACGCTCCGATGACGCCCCCAACTACGGCAACACCGGCTCCACCATCGGTCACGAGCTCACCCACGCCTTCGACGACGAGGGCCGCCAGTTCGACGGCGAAGGCAACCTCAAAGACTGGTGGACCAAGGAAGACGCCAAGGGCTTCGAAGATCACATCAACTGCCTTCGCGACCAGTTCGCTGGCTACGTCATCGTCGACGACATTCACATCAACAGCAAGCTCACCAGCGGCGAAGACGTAGCCGACCTCGGCGGCACTCTCATCGCCTACATAGCCTGGAAGAGGGCAACCGCGGGTCAGGAGTTGAAGCCTATCGAAGGCTTCACCCCCGACCAGCGCTTCTTCATCGGCTTCGCCCAGTGGGCATGCGAAAACACTCGTGAGGCCAACAGCAGGCTCCAGGCCGCAACCGATCCGCATTCACCCGGCTTTGCACGAATCAACGGCATCGTTACCAACATGCCGCAGTTCGCCACAGCCTTCGGCTGCAAGGCTGGACAACCCATGGTAAAAGCGCAAGCATGTAAAGTCTGGTAGGGCACCGCAATCGATGACGAAGCACACAGATCAACGCACAAGTGTGGCCTCCCTTATGGGAACACCTGTATTCGACGCCCTCGGAGGCATCCTCGGACGCGTGCGCGAGTTCGCTGTCTCACCCTCTGCCAACTCTACTCACATACACAGGCTCGTCCTCAAACTCAACGCCCCTGATCTCAACGCCAAGGCCACTGAAGTCGCCATCGAAGATCTCCAACTTACTCCCAAAGGCGTGCAGCTCAACGCCAACGCCTCCCCTTACGCCCCGCCTGAAGAAGAGACCTATCTCCTGCTCGAGCGCGACCTCCTCGACCAGCAGATCATCGACGTCCACGGTCACAAGGTCGTCCGCGTCAACGACGTCGAACTCATCTGGGAGACTCCCACCACCGACGCTCCCAACGCGCCCCTGTCCCTCCGCATCGCCGAAGTCGAGGTTGGTCTTCGCGGAGCCGTCCGCCGCCTCCTCAAGGGCCTTCCTTCCACCACCGTTGACCGCCTCGCCTCCCGCTTCAGTCCCAGCGTTATTCCCTGGGAGTTCGTCGATCTAATCGAACGCGACCCGGCTCGTCGCGTCCGCCTCAAGATCGAGCAGGACCGCCTCTCCCAGATGCACCCCTCCGATATCGCCGACATCCTCGAAGAGCTCGCCCCAGCCGAACGCAACGCCCTCTTCATCAGCCTCAACGAAGAAGTCGCCGCCGAAGCCCTGGAAGAGGTCAAGCCGAAGATGCAGCAGGCCCTCATCGAGTCTCTCGACTCCGAGCAAGTCGCCGGCATCGTCGAAGAGATGGACCCCGGCGCCGCCGCCGATCTTCTCGCCGAACTCCCCGACGAGCGCTCCGAGGCCATCCTCGAAGAGATGGACCCCGAAGAGCGCCAGGAGGTCGAAGAGCTCCTCGAATTCTCCGGAGACTCCGCCGCTGGCCGCATGACTACCGAGTACATCGCTCTTCCGGCCACAGCCACCGTCGCGCAGGCTATCAAAGCCCTCCGCGACTTCGAGGGCGACATTGAGATCATCACCGACATCTACATCATCGACGAAGAGGAGAGAATCGTAACCCTCATCCCACTTGTCCAGCTTCTGCTCGCCACCCCGCACACCACTCTCTCCGACCTGCCGCGCGGCCACCTTGTTAGCTGCGACATCAACGCGAACGGCCGCAAGGTAGCCGAGCTTTTCGACAAGTACAACCTACGCTCACTTCCCGTCGTCGACCACCAGAGACATCTACTTGGTGTCGTCCACGCCGAACAAGTCATCGCGCTCCTCCGCGCCAGCCATTAGAAAATAAACCGAGGAACTCTGCCTCCGATGAAGATTCTGTACGCTGCAGGCCTGTCTCCCAACGAGTCATCTCTCTACCGACTATGGGCCCTCGAGCGCCTCGGCCACGAAGTTGTTTCCTTCAATGCCCACAACTACAACGCCTCTAACCCTCTTATCCAGAAGATCGTCTTTCGCCTCTCCGCTGGCCCCGCCGTCAACCGCCTCAACAGCGACATCCTCACCCTAGCCGAGCAGGAGAAGCCCGACATTCTCTGGGCCGACAAGCTCCTTTGGATACGTCCCCGTACCCTCGACCGCCTGCGCGCCCTGGGCATCGCGACCCTCAGCTACATGATCGACAACCCCTTCGGCCCTCGTCAGGATCCAGGCTGGCGCCTTTACATGAAGGACATTCCCCACTACGATCTCCACGTCGTCCAGCGCGACCGCAATATAGCCGACTACCGCAGCCACGGGGCCCGCGACGTCATCAAGATCCAGACCGCCTACGAGCCCACCATCCACTATCCTCCTCCCTCCGCCTGGTCCGACAAAGACCGCGACCGCGAAGTCTCCTTTATCGGCACACCCTACGACGACCGCGCCGACACCCTGACCAGGCTCTCTCAGACCGGAGAATTTCACGTATCGATCGCCGGCAATCATCGCCTATGGCAGCGAGCCCTCGCGGCCGATGTCTTCGACCGCCTCTACCGCGATGGCGAGCTTTACCAGAAGCGGTACCGCGAAGCCATCTGGCGCTCCAAAATCAATCTCAGCTTTCTCACCCGCTCCAACCAGGACGAGTTCGTCCACAAGAGCTTCGAAATCGCCGCCTGCGGAGGCTTCCTTCTAGCCGAGCGCTCCGAGGGCCACCTCCAGCGTTTCCGCGAAGACGAAGAAGCCGTCTTTTTCTCCTCCTTCGAAGAGTGCCTGCAAAAGATCCGCCGCTACCTCAACGACGAGCCCGCCCGCGCCCGTATAGCCGCCGCTGGCCAATCCCGCGCTCACCGCGACGGCTACCACAACGACCATCAGGTCAGCCTCATCCTTCAGCGAGCCACCGAAATCATCGCTCGCATGAAATCAAAGTAGACAACCCACAACATCTCCTCAAATCCACTTCATGGGTTAGCCTGATACTGGCGAGCTGACACGTTCTCCGACCATCCAAAAGGTACATGCAATGACGCTCTGGCGCACATGGAGAACGCGGCTCCTCATATTCTTTGCCATACTCGGCCCCGGCTTCATCACTGCCAACGTCGACAACGACGCCGGTGGCATCCTCACCTACTCCCAGGCCGGCGCTCAGTTCGGCTACTCCCTCCTCTGGACGATGATCCCCATCACTCTCGCGCTCATCGTCGTGCAGGAGATGTGCGCCCGCATGGGAGTCGTCACCGGCAAGGGCCTCAGCGACCTTATCCGCGAAGAGTTCGGTCTCCGCATGACCTTCGTCATGATGCTCCTCCTCGTCATCGTCAACTTCGGCAACGTCATCGCCGAGTTCTCGGGCATAGCAGGCAGCATGCAGCTCTTCCACGTCAGCAAATACATCAGCGTGCCCATCTGCGCAGCACTCGTTTGGGTGCTCGTCGTCAAAGGCGACTACAAAAGCGTCGAAAAGGTCTTCCTCGTCGCCAGCGTCTTCTACATCGCCTACATCATCGCAGGCGTCCTCAGCCGTCCTGACTGGCATCAGGCCCTCTCCGAGACCGTCAAGCTCCCTCCACGCCACGTCTGGCGCAACTCAGCCTATGTCTACATGGTCGTCGGCGTCATCGGCACCACCATCACGCCCTGGATGCAGTTCTACCTACAGTCCTCCATCGTCGAAAAGGGAATCGCCGTCCGCCAGTACAAAAACTCCCGCTGGGACGTCATTGTAGGCTCTATCTTCACCGACATCGTCGCCTGGTTCATCGTCGTTGCCTGCGCCGCCACCCTCTTCACCCACGGCATCCGCAATATCGTCGACGCCTCCGACGCCGCCGGAGCCATGAAGCCCCTGGCCGGCGACTACGCCTTCATCCTCTTCGCCGCGGGCCTCTTCAACGCCTCGCTCTTCGCCGCGTCCATCCTGCCCTTATCCACGGCCTATACGGTCTGCGAGGGCCTGGGCTTCGAAAGCGGCCTCGACAAATCCTTCAAGGAAGCAAAATTCTTTTACTGGTTCTACACCCTGCTCCTGGCCGCCGGAGCCGCAATCGTCCTTATCCCCAACTTCCCACTCGTCCGCTTCAGCATCTTGTCGCAGGTACTCAACGGAGTCCTCCTGCCCATCGTCCTGGTCTTCATGCTCAAGCTCATCAATAAGCACGAGCTCATGGGCAAATACACCAACTCCACCTGGTTCAACATCATCGCGTGGCTCACCGCGGCAATCGTCACAGTGCTCTCACTCATGTGGATGTGGAACCTCATCCACAGCTAAACCCTTCGCCGTCGCTGTTGTTTTTCTTGCTGGCCATCCCCGCATGGGATCTGCTGTTGCAGTTATTTTTGCCGTTGTCGTTGCCGCCCTACCACCACTACTTACACAAACGTCACCTCGACCGAAAGCGGCATTTTTGTCGCCACAGTGGAGAGATCCCTGTATTTGCCGTTGTCTATTCTTAAATCCGTCTGATCAGTGACGATCCGCGGTCGCTTCCGTTTCTGGGTGCTACAGCAGCTTCCCCTCAGACAAATCCCGAATCAACCCCAGATCTGCCGCCAGAAAATCATACCCAGGCAACGTTCCCAGCGGAGCCCACCGCATGTCATTGAATATCCGATTCTCCAGCTCGCCATCGAAATCATTTACCAGAAAGAACTGAAGATCGATAGCCCCACCATTCCTATACTTATGCCGCACCCGTGCCACCCGGCGCCCGATCGTAGCCGTAATCCCAAGCTCTTCATTCAACTCTCGAGCCAGAGCATCCTCCGAGCTCTCGCCCGGCTCAATCTTCCCACCCGGAAACTCCCATTTCAGGCTCATCGGCTGGTCCGGCTTGCGCTGACAGATCAGCACCTCGACGCCATCCTCCGTCGTGCCGCGAATGATTAAAGCCGCAACCACAAGCCGCAGGGGCCTGGGAACAGCAGCATCGATATGTCCGTCCAACTTACGAATGGATTCTCTCACCTGACTACAGTTTAGACGTGTCCCGCACCGTAAAGGCTCACCGAGCCAATTCAGGCAGGCCGTACCGACGCAGGATAGTAAACCGCCCATCCCTCCATCGCGCTCCGCTCCAGCAGCGCAGCCGTCGGATTCACCGGAAACGCCCTGCGCGCAATCGCCAGCATGGCCGCATCATGCACAGAATTCCCAAACACCGCATCCGGAGCCGTAATCCCCACGCGAGCCAGCGAAGTCACCTTGCC
>Ga0206905_10249_pt1 | contig 12179 bp, 9 predicted proteins | sample Alteio_BWOrgHeat_43_FD_152940 | JGI IMG/M metagenome (GOLD analysis project Ga0206905, IMG submission 152940) | Enriched cells from forest soil in Barre Woods Harvard Forest LTER site, Petersham, Massachusetts, United States -... | ecosystem: Environmental > Terrestrial > Soil > Temperate forest >...
CCGGATTGGGAACCAACGCGCTGATGCGCGAGTTTGACACGCTGCTGCCCCGCATTTACGAACTGAGCGAGTTCCTGGTGGACAAGCTGGGCGTGGAAGATGTGGGCGCGTATTTTCCGCACCGCGTGACATACCACGCCAGCTGCCACGGACTACGCGCGCTGCACCTGGGCGATCGGCCATTTCGACTGCTGAAGCATGTGCGCGGGCTGGATTTGGCAAACCTGGACAACCTGGACCGCTGTTGCGGATTCGGCGGCACCTTCAGCGTGAAGAACGCCGAAGTATCGAGCGCCATGCTGACGACGAAGCTGCAGGACGTGCTGGCTACAAGCGCGGAGTTTTGCACCGCGCTTGACAATAGCTGCCTGATGCACCTGGGCGGAGCGCTGCATCGCGAGTTTGCGCCGATGCGCACCATTCACATGGCGGAGATATTGGCGAGCACCGAAGAGGCGCTGACATGAGCGCAACCGGGCCGCGCTCTGTATCAGCGGATCATCCGGAGCTGGATCCGCGGCTAGCGCCGCCGTTTCCGGCCGCGGCGTTGCCGGTGTTGCGCAACGCACAGTTGCGTAAGAACGTGGCGCACGCCACCGACGTGATCCAGGGCAAGCGCAACCGGCTGGTTGCGGAGAAAGCGGATTGGACACAGCTGCGCGACGCGGCGTCGGCGCTGCGGGCGCACACGCTGGAGCACCTGGGCGAGTACCTCGCGCAGTTTGAAGAGCGCTGCACGGCTGCCGGGGGAGTGGTGCACTGGGCCGCCGACGGCGAAGAAGCGCGCGCGATCATCCTTGCAATTCTGCGCGAAGAGAAGGCCGCTGAGGTCATCAAGATCAAGACCATGACATCGGCGGAGATCCAGCTGAACCCGTATTTACGCGAGCATGGAATTGCCGCGCACGAGACGGATCTGGCCGAGATCATTCTGCAGCTTGGGGCCGGGGAGCCTTCGCACGTAGTAGTTCCGGCGCTGCACGTGAACCGCGCGCAGGTGCGGGAGATTTTTGCCCGCACCATGGGATTGCCGAAGCTGTCGGACGATCCGCAGGAACTGACCGCAGCCGCGCGCTCGTATCTGCGCAAGATGTTCATGACGGTGCCGACGGCGATCAGCGGCGCGAATTACCTGATTGCCGAGACCGGCGGTGTTGCCATTGTGGAGTCGGAAGGCAACGGGCGCATGTGCCTGACGCTGCCGCGCACCATGATTACGCTGGCCGGGATTGAAAAGGTGATTCCGCGCTTCCGCGATCTGGAAGTGATGCTGCAGGTGCTGGCGCGGTCGGCCACAGGCGAGCGCATGAACCCATACACGTCGCTGTGGACGGGGGTGACGCCGGGCGACGGGCCACAGCGGTTCCATGTGGTGCTGCTCGACAACGGCCGATCAGCCATGCTGCGGCGCGAAGTGGAACGGCAAACGCTGAAGTGCATTCGCTGCGGCGCCTGCATGAACACGTGTCCCGTGTATCGGCAGACCGGCGGGCACGCGTACGGGTCGGTGTATCCAGGGCCCATTGGCGCGATTCTGACGCCGCAATTGCAGAAGCTTGAGCACGCGCAGACACTGCCCTATGCGAGTTCGCTGTGCGGCGCGTGCTACGACGTTTGCCCGGTGAAGATCAACATTCCCGAAGTGCTGATCGATCTGCGCGCGCAGGTGACCGACAGGGAGCGCGCCAACGAGCGGCGGTTCTTCGATCCAATCTACGTGGGCATGCGCGTGGCGAATTGGGTCTTTGCGAGCGCGGCGCGGTTCAAGCTGGCGCAGCGCGCGGCGCGGATCGGACTGTGGGCGTTCACGCGCAAAGACGGATGGATCCACACGCTGCCGGGGACGGGCGGACGCTGGACCATGACGCGCGATCTGCGCGGCCTGCCGCAGCAGACGTTTCGCGAGTGGTGGCAAAAGGAGCGTGGGCGATGACGGCGGGATCGCGCCAGCTGGTGATGGACCGGATTCGGGCAGGACTCAGCGGGATCTCCGATGAGCGGTTGGCGGGGTATGCGGCCGTGCCGCGAACATACAGGCTGCGCGGGGCCTTGAATGCGGAGACAACGTTGGCCCTGATGGTGGAGCGGCTGCGCGAGTACGACGCCGAGGTGGTGGAGTGCGCGGAGTCTGCGCTGGTGTCGACCATTGCGGCGGAGATTGCGAAGAGCGGACGGCGCGTGCTGGTGGCGCCTGCGGGGTTGCCGGAAGCGTGGCTGGTGGATGGTGTGGAGTGGCGCGTGGATCGCGGGCTGCAACATGAGGAGATCGAGCAGGCTGAAGGCGTGGTGACGGCTTCGTTCTGCGGCGTGGCGGAGTCGGGGACGATTGTGCTGCATCATTCGCAGTCCGAGGGACGCCGCGTGCTGACGCTGCTGCCTGACTGGCATTTATGCGTGCTGCGCGCGAGCGACGTGGTGGAGACGCTGCCGGAGTACTTTGCTCTCTGCGCGCATCCGCCACAGTTGGCGACGTACATTTCGGGGCCTAGCGCAACGGCGGACATCGAGATGACGCGCATCAAGGGTGTGCATGGGCCGCGGTTTTTGACTGTCGTGTTGATACGCGACGAAACGCCCTAGCCGACGGCCTGCACGCTTCCCTTCCCGACCAGGTCTTCCACGCGCTCAACCCATCCCTTGTCAGCGGCCACGTTCATCGCTTCCGGTTCGAGGATCACCGCGTACTCGCCTCTGCGTTCCAGTTGCAGCATCACCTTGCCCGGGCCGGGTGAGGCATCGGCGGCGGACTTGAGCGCGGCGAAGATCTCCTCGGATGCGCGATCGAGGTTGATGCGAATGCGAATGCCGCCGGGCAGCTTCACCTTCACCTCATCGAGCGCCTGCACGCCGCTGATGGCGATCTTGGGCGCGGAGTCTTCCTCGCCCATGAGCATGCCGCGAATGAGCACGGGCGCTTCCATCTTGAGCTGCTCGCAAAGGCGTTCGTAGTCGCGCGCAAAGCAGATGACTTCGATCTTGCCGGTGGCATCTTCGATGATGCCCTGCGCGTACAGCTTGCCGTCGCGCTTGCTTTTGCGGGCGGCGCCGGTGCCGTGCAGAATGCCGGCGACCTGAAGCTCGTCGGAGGGATCGGCCTGGCGGCCCCACGCGCGCTCCGGCGGCTTGCGCTCCAGCGCCTCGGCCACGGTGATGACGCCGGTGAGGTTGCGAAGCTTCTCCGCATACTTGTCGAGCGGGTGGCCGGAGACGAAGAAGCCCAGGACCTCCTTCTCGTTGGCGAGCCGCTCGCTTTCTTCCCAATCCGCGATTTTGGGCAGGTCGTCACCGTTGCGATGGCCGTTGGCGGGGGTTTCATCGAAGATGCCGAAGAGGCCGACCTGGCCTTGCTCCAGGTCACGCTGGGCTTTCTGGGCGCGCTCCATGGCTTTGTCCACGGCGGCGTAGAGGGCCGCGCGCTTGCCGAGGGAATCCAGTGCGCCGGCCTTGATTAAAGACTCGAGCACGCGCTTGTTCATCACGCGGAGGTCAACTTTTTCACAGAACTGATACAGGCTGCTGAAGCGGCCGCCTACGTCTTCGCGGGCCTTCATGATGGACTCGATGGCGTTGCCGCCGACGTTCTTCACCGCGGCAAGGCCGAAGCGGATGGCGTCCCCGTGCGGCGTGAACTGCGCGCCGGAGACCTGCACATCGGGCGGCTCCACGTTGATGCCCATCTCCTTGCACTCGGCAATGTACTTCACCACGTTGTCGGGTTTCGAGACTTCAGACGTGAGCAGGCCGGCCATGAACTCGACCGGGTAGTGAGTCTTGAGATACGCAGTCTGATAGCTGACGAGGCCATAAGCGGCGGAGTGCGACTTGTTGAAGCCGTAGCCCGCGAACTTCTCCATCTGGTCGAAGATTTCGCCGGAGATTGCCTTCGGATGCCCGTTGGCCACGGCGCCGGAGATGAATCGATCGCGCTGCTTGGCCATCTCCTCGGGCTTCTTTTTGCCCATGGCGCGACGCAGCAGGTCGGCTTCGCCCAGCGAATAGCTGGCCAGCACGTTGGCAATCTGCATCACCTGTTCCTGGTAGACGATGACGCCGAGCGTCTCCTTCAGGATGCCTTCGAGCTCCGGGAGCATGTACTCCACCTTGCGGCGGCCCCACTTGCGCTCGATGAAGTCATCGGTCATGCCGCCCTGGATGGGGCCGGGCCGGAACAAGGCTGTGAGCGCGGTCAAGTCTTCGAGCTTGTCGGGCTTGTAGCGGCGCAGCATATCGCGCATGCCGTTCGACTCAAACTGGAAGACGCCCGACGTCAGCGCGGCGTGGAAGACCTTCTTGTAGGTCTGTTCGTCGTCCAGGGGGATGGTTTCGATATCGACCTTCTCGCCGCGGTTGCTCTCGATGAGCTTGAGACACTCGTCGATCACCGTCAGCGTGGTGAGCCCCAAAAAGTCCATCTTGAGCAGGCCCATCTTGTCGATCGCCACCATGTCGTAGGCGGTCACGATTTCGTCGTTCTTGGTCTTGGCGACGGGAACCAGCTCAGTGAGCGGGCGCGGCGCAATCACTACAGCCGACGCGTGCACGCCTGAGCCTCTCACCAGGCCCTCAAGCTTCTTGGCCGTGTCGATGAGCTCCCGCACCTGCGTCTCACTGTCATAGATTTTGCGCAGGTCGGGCACATCTTCGAGCGCCTTGTCGATGGTCATGCCCACGGTGGAGGGAATGAGCTTGGCGATGCGGTCCACGTCGCCATAGGGCATATCGAGGGCGCGGCCGCAGTCCTTAATGGCGGCCTTGGCGGCCATGGTGTTGAAGGTGATGATCTGCGCCACCTGCTCGCGGCCATACTTGCGCGTGACATAGTCAATCACTTCGCCGCGGCGATTCATGCAGAAGTCCACGTCGATATCGGGCATGGACACGCGCTCGGGATTGAGGAAGCGCTCGAACAGCAGCACGTTCTGCATGGGATCGATGTTGGTGATCTCCATGCAATACGCCACCAGCGAGCCCGCGCCCGATCCGCGGCCCGGCCCCACGGGAATGTCGTGGTCGCGCGCGTACTTGATGAAGTCCCACACGATGAGGAAGTAGCCCGCGTAGTTCATCTGGCGGATGATGCCGATCTCGTAGTTCAGGCGGGCTTCGTACTCGTGTACCGGCCGGCGTAACTGCCCGCGCGCGTCAAGGATGCGAACCGCAGTGTCGAGACGCTTCTTGAAGCCTTGGCGGCACACCTCTTCAAAATAAGTGTCGACGGTGTGGCCCGGCGGCACGGCAAACTCGGGGAACGGATTCTCCACCGGATGCAGCTTGAAGTTGCAGCGCTCGGCAATCTCCATGGTGCGAGCCAGCAGGCCGGGCGAATCCGGAAACAGACGCGCCATCTCGTCGCCGCTCTTCACAAAAAACTGGTCGGAGTCGAACTTGAAACGGTCCTTGTCGTGGATCTTGGCGCCCGTCTGCACGCACAGCATCACGTCGTGCGCGTGGGAGTCTTCACCGCACAGGTAGTGCGAGTCATTCGTTACGACCAGCGGAATGTCCAGCTCTTTTTCGAGCCGGAAGAGATCGTTCTGTATCTTGCGCTCGGCTTCAAGGCCCTGGTCCTGAATCTCGAGATAGAAGTTGCCGCGGCCGAAGATGTCCTGGTACTGCAGCGCGACGGCCTTGGCCTTTTCGTATGCGGTGGCAGCGTCGTACTTGCCCTGCTCATTGTTGAGCAGTTCGCATAGTTCGCCGGAGAGACAGCCGGAGGTGGCGATCAGTCCTTTCGCGTGCTGCGCGAGGTAGGCTTTGCTCACGCGGGGCTTGCGATAAAAGCCGTGCAGCGAAGCCTCCGATGTGATCCTGATCAGGTTGCGATAGCCCTCCTCGTTCTCGGCCAGCACCAGCAGGTGGTTGTAGTCGTCGCCCTGCGCCGGCGCGCGATGATCCTCGTTCTTGCACACGTATAGCTCGCAGCCCAGGATAGGCTTGATGCCCTTCTCCTTGGCCGCATTGAAAAAATGGACGGCACCGTAGATGTTGCCGTGGTCGGTCATGGCGACCGACTTCTGGCCCAGCGCGGCGACGCGATCAATGAGCTTGGTGACGTCGCATGCGCCGTCGAGGAGGGAGTATTCCGTGTGCAGATGAAGGTGAGTGAACTCAGGCATGTCTGGTTCAATTTTAGTCTTCGAATGGATGTTGCAGATTTAGGCGGATTTGAGGAAAACCGGTCCGAAACTGGACCGTTGCCCTTCCTTGAAAGCCCTCGCCGAACGGTCAGCCCTGCTTGACGTGACTACGGCTTAGCCGTACCATGGACCATGCGCTACGAATGGGATCAGGCGAAAGATGTCCTGAACCAGCGCAAGCACCGCCTGCGCCTCTCCCAGGCAATTCCCGCCTTGGAAGATCCGGAGCGCGAAACGTGGATCGACGATCGGTTCGATTACGACGAAGAGCGAATCATCACCGTCGGGCGAAACAAGCAGTTGCTTCTCGTCGTGGTTTCTGTCATCTCTCTGGAGAACGAAGATGAAATCATCCGCATCATCTCGGTCCGAAAAGCGACTCGGAAAGAAGCGAAGTGGTTTCGTTCGGATCGAGCATAATCCGGGCGATCCTCTGATCGGAACAGACAGCGATTGGGAGGCGTTAAAGGCGCTGACAGACGAAGAGATTCATGCGGCCGCGCTTTCCGATCCGGATGCTGCCCCGATTCCGATTCATGCCACAAAAGGGTTGACCCACGTCGTAAATACACGCCGCCTTCGCGCCAAACTCAACATGACGCAAGAGGACTTTGCCGCCACTTATCGCATACCTGTAGGAACGCTGCGCGATTGGGAGCAGGGCCGCAAGTTTCCCGATGCCCCCGCGCGCGCGTACCTTACCGTAATTGCGAAAAACCCCAAGGCAGTGGCTGAGTTTCTGGGAGAAGCTGCATAGAGCACTCGCGCGGCTCACAGTTCTTCCTAAATTCGGGTCTCCTCCAGCGCATTGCGGCGACCGCCCCAACAGCAACTCACCCACCCCGGTTGATGCAGAGCAAGGTGGTCCAGATCAAAATGAGCGAAACTTGAAGACCATTTGCATTCATGATGCTTTTCGGTCATTGTGCAAAGCACGGATTTCGGGCATCTTTGAGCCAGGGATCGTCCACCAGCGGGGATAGCCGGGCACGTGAAGACAAAATTACAGCTATTAAGAGCAGTACTGTTGCTTGCCGGGGGCATTGCGTCCTCCGCGATAATCTCTTTGGCCCAGGACTCCCCGACGTCATCCGAGGCAGCTGTCTCGGCCGCCATGCCCACGCAGGCCAGCGGTCCGCTGGCCGACGCCCAGGCTGCATTCGTGCAGGTCGCACAGCCGCTCTCGCCCGCAGTCCAGACCCTGCTCGGCTTCCAGCCCACCGACGCCAAGTTCGACGTCGACGCCCTGATGGACATCCTGCGCGACAAGCGCCACGAAGGCTGGGTCCTCGCCGCTTATCCCGATCCCAAGACCGCGCAGCCGCTCATCGGCGCCGGCTTCAGCCTCGACCTCCCTGCCCGAGAGCATCTCCAGCGCGATCCGCTCAACCCGCATTCGTTCCTCGAACCTTCATCGGCGGAGCTCTGGCAAGCCGCCGGACTCGCTCCGGAAAAGCTCCAACACGTGCTCGCCGAGTTCAATGACCGCCTGGCCACCTGGAACAAGAGGGGATTCCGCAAGCAGATCTGGAGCCTCGACCCGCAGATCACGAATGAAGACGCCGACGCCCTGCTGCGCATCGGCATCATCCAGGCCATCGACAACGCCAAGGCCTACTGCCGCCACTTCGACTCGCTCAGCGCCAGCCAGCAGATGGCCATGACGCAGCTGGTTTACCAGATGGGCGTCAACCTTGAAGAGTTCAGCACCTTCCTTAACCTGATCAACAACGGCACCGAGAGTCCGGCTGAAGCGGCCGCAGTGGCGAAGGCCGACGCCGCCTACTGGCGCAGCGTGCAAATGAGCCTTGTGCAGAGCCAGTGGGCGCGACTCTATCGCGCGCGCGCCACCGCCGTCATCGCCATGCTCGACCCGGCCTACTCCGCCAATCCCACCGGCGCGGAGCACAGCATCGGAGCCATTCTGCATCCGGCGCGCGTCCGCCGCGGCCACGCCACGGTTCGAAGCGCGACCCTCACCCGGCATCGCCCCTCCGCCGCCAAACGCCGCACCGCCCGCAACCGCAAGAACTAGCACGACCCGTCTCGACGCGGGCCCTCTCCGCGAGCCGGCCTTGTATACTGCGGCTCGCCATGTTCAAGTCCATCCTGCGGTCTGCAATTCTTCTCTTTGCCTTCCCCTGCCCGGCAATCCTCGCGCAGCAACAGGTTTTCGTTCACGCCTCCGGCCCCAATCTCGTGGACGCCGGCAACCGGCCCGTGATGCTCCGCGGCATCAACCTGGGCAACTGGTTCGAGCCGGAAGGCTACATGTTCCACTTCAAGGATGGTGCGCAGTCTCCTCATGAAATTGAGGATCTCGTCTTCGAGCTCATCGGCCCTGACAAGGCCGCGGCCTTCTGGCACGCCTGGCGCGAAACCTACATCACCGAGGCCGACCTCGATCGCCTCAAGCAGATGGGCTTCAACTCGGTCCGCGTTCCCATCCACTACAAGTTCTTCGACTCCGACAACGCCGAGGGCTTCCGACTCCTCGACCGACTCGTCCAGTGGGCCCGCAAAGACGGCATCTACGTCATCATCGACCTGCACTGCGCGCCCGGCGGCCAGACCGGCACCAACATCGACGACAGCAACGGCTATCCCTGGCTCTACCTCAGCACCGAGTCGCAGGCCCACACCATCGCCGTCTGGCGCCGCATCGCCGCCCACTACGCGAATGAGCCCATCGTCCTCGGCTACGACCTGCTCAACGAGCCCATCCCCAACTACCCCCAGATGCGCCGCTTCGACAAGGACCTAGAGCCGCTCTACCGCAAGATCAGCGCAGCCATCCGCCAGGTCGACACCCACCACGTCCTCATCCTCGGCGGTGCGCAATGGGACAGTGACTTCAGCGTCTTCGGCCCGCCTTTCGACTCCAACGTCATGTACACCTTCCACAAGTACTGGACCGCGCCCGACACGAGCGTCATCCGCGACTACCTCGACTTCCGTGACAAGTTCCACGTCCCCATCTGGCTCGGCGAGTCAGGCGAAAACAAGGACGAATGGATCGCCGCCTTCACCCAAACCCTGGAAGACAATCACGTGGGCTGGTGCTTCTGGCCCTACAAGAAGATGGACGCCACCTCCAGCGTGGTCACCTTTGACCGCCCCGCGCACTGGGACAGCGTCATCGCGCTCGCCGCCATGCCCGCCGGCACCAACAACGCCGAAAAGCGCATCGCCGCGCGCCCCTCGCCAGAAGACGCGCAGGCCATCTTCGACGACTTGCTCACGAAGGTTCGTTTCTCCAGTGAGAAGATCAACGACGGTTACGTGAAAGCTTTGGGGTTGAAGCCATGACACTGGGTGCCCCATGTCTCCCGGGTTTGGCGACATGGGATACCATCTCCCACCGTGGTCCGAATCGCGCCGTCTATACTCATCCCAAGCCTATGCACCCCAAGCCCGCGCCCAATCGAGTCCTCATCGCCTCATTGCTCGTCGTCATCCCCGCCCTGCTGTCAGGCCAGACCTCCCCGCAAGCTCCAGCCGCAAAAGCACCGCCCGCCGCTCCCCACAACATGACGCAAAAGCTATCCCCTGACGCCGTCCACCGCTCCGCCCTGGTCATCGACACACACGCCGACACGCCACAGCGCTTCGTCGACGAAAACTTCGACATGGCCGATCCCCTCAACGGCGGCAACCTCAATCTTGAATCCGCAAAAAAGGGCAACCTTGGCGCCGAGTTCATGTCGATCTGGGTCGAGCCGAATCTCTACAAAGGCCAGTACGCGCGCCGCACTCTTGTGCTCATTGACGCCGTCAAGCAGCAGGTGGCCAAACATCCTGACCAGATGATGTTCGTCGCCTCGCCCGCCGGCATCGAACTGGCTCATCGCGAGCACAAGCTGGCCATCCTTATGGGCATTGAAGGCGGCCACTCCATTGAAGATTCGCTGGCCCTGCTGCGCCAGTACTACGCACTCGGCGTGCGCTACATGACCCTCACCTGGTCCAACTCCACCGCATGGGCCGACAGCTCCGGCGACATCAACGACGAATCGATCCCCCATACCAAGGAAGGCCTCACCGAGTTCGGCAAAGACGTTGTCTACGAGATGAACCGCCTCGGCATGATGATCGACATCTCTCACGTCTCCGACCGCACCTTCTACCGCACGCTCGTCATCAGCCGCGCGCCCGTCATCGCCTCGCACTCCTCCGCCCGCGCCCTCAACGACGTCCCGCGCAACATGACCGACGACATGCTCCGCGCCGTGGCTCACGCCGGTGGCCCCGAGTCCAAAGGCGGCGTCGTCCAGGTCAACTACTACTCCGGCTTCCTTTCGTCCGCCTATCGCGACGCGCAGAAGGCTCAGAGGCCCGAAGTCGACAAAGCCGTCCAGGACCTCAAGGACAAGGCCAAGGCCGAAGGCAAGGAAGTCACCTACGAAGAGATCTCCAAAGTCCAGCGCCAGTTCGCCGACCGCATTCCGCGCCCGCCGCTGTCGCTGCTCATCGATCACATCGACCACATCGCCAAGGTGGCCGGCGTCGATCACGTAGGCCTGGGTTCCGACTTTGACGGCGTCGACGGCCAGCTCCCTGAAGGCATGGACTCCCCGGCCGACCTGCCCAAGATCACCGCCGCCCTGATGGAGCGCGGCTACTCCGCCGAAGACTGCCGCAAGATCCTCGGCGGCAACCTCATGCGGGTCTTCCGCGAAGTGGAGCAGGTAAGCAAAGAACTTCAGGCCGAAAGCCGCCCCCGCATCACCGACAAGCAGCCCTTCGACAAACCGCAGAAATAGTGATGAGTGATCGGTGAACAGAAGAAGGGATTTGCGTTTGTTCTTGCTCTTGCCCTTTGTATCCGCAGCACAAAGCTGGGTGCCCCATTCAAGCGACGTCTTTGTTTTTGTCGCTTGAGTGGGATACCACAACCGCATCCGGTCCTTCTCTCCCGCCGCACAAAGATAGGTAGTTGGGGATACCACGAGCCCGCGTTCACCGCCCCGCGCTATACGATGGATACCCATGAAAGCCGCCGCCCTGGCCCTAGCCCTCTGCAGCATCTCCCTAGCCGCCCAGCAAGACCCCATCCGTCTCGACCCCCAAAACACGCACTACTTCCAGTACAACAAAAAAACCATCGCCCTCATCACCAGCGGTGAACACTACGGCTCCGTCATCAATCCCGACTTCAACTTCCACAAGTACCTCGACACCCTCCAGGCCGACGGCCTCAACTACACGCGCCTCTTCCCCGGCAGCTACGTTGAAGTCCCCGCCCAATCCTTCGGCATCAAGCGCAACACCATCGCGCCTCCCGGCGACCGCCTCCTTCTCCCCTGGGCGCGCAGCACCGAGCCCGGCTACGCCGGCGGCGGCAATAAATTCGATCTCACCCAGTGGGACCAGCAGTACTTCGAGCGCCTCCACGACTTCCTCTCGGAAGCCCAGCGCCACAACGTCATCGTCGAGCTCTCGCTCTTCTCCTCGCAGTACGGCGACGCGCAGTGGAAGGTCAGCCCCTTCAACGCCGCCAACAACGTCAATCACACCACTGAAGCCCTCGACCTCAAGCACGTCAACACGCTTGAAAACGGCAACGTCCTCGCCCTCCAGGAGCGCTACGTGCGCAAGCTCGTCCACGAGGTCAACAGCTTCCCCAACGTCTTCTTCGAGCTGCAAAACGAGCCCTGGTCCGATCATCCCCAGCTCGAAGACGTGATCAATCCCTATCTCTTCACCGGCCGCGATCAATATCCCAACTCCGTCGAAGTGGCTGACAGTGACTCCATCGCCTGGCAGTCGCGCGTAGCCCAGTGGATCACCAGCGAAGAAGCGCCACTCCCGCACCACCATCTCATCGCGCAGGGCTACACCAACTTCCGCCTCTCCGTTCGAAGGCTCATCGACGGCGTCAGCATCGTCAACTTCCACTACGCCTATCCTGAGGCGGTCACGCTGAACTACGGCCTCGACAAAGCCATCGCGTACGACGAAACCGGCTTCCTCGGCCGCGGCGACGATGCCTATCGCCGCCAGGCCTGGAACTTCATGCTCGCCGGCGGCAGCACCTTCGAC
>Ga0206905_10276_pt1 | contig 12168 bp, 6 predicted proteins | sample Alteio_BWOrgHeat_43_FD_152940 | JGI IMG/M metagenome (GOLD analysis project Ga0206905, IMG submission 152940) | Enriched cells from forest soil in Barre Woods Harvard Forest LTER site, Petersham, Massachusetts, United States -... | ecosystem: Environmental > Terrestrial > Soil > Temperate forest >...
TGGCGCAGGTGCTGGGGTCGGCACCGGTCCCGTGGCATTTAGAGTTGCATAAAATGACCAGTGAAACATTCCTGTTGAGGGAGCGACTGAAAATAAAATCGGCATACTTCCGTAGGAAAGTTGAAAGTAGGCTGCGCTTCCGCTGGTATTATCTACTTTAAATCCGAGATTATTATCACTTGAAAAATAGGCGAGCCAATATATTCCTGGATTGAGAGCAACTTGCGAAATGACGGGAGCAGTGTTCCAACCGAGAGCGGGAGTTATTTCATCTGTTTCAGCGACCTTTGTTCCCGGACCCCCTGCCGCACCAGAAGAATCGTAAATTCCAAGTCGAAGTTTTCCAGCCGCTGCAGTTACATAGAATGAAAGACTTTCGATAGTTGCGGGTTGTGCGAGAGAAGTCTGTTGAGCAATAAGCAAGTTGCCGTTTCCGCCATCATCGGTGGAAACAACATTTGGTTCGCCAATATTTATATTTGATGGACTAGGGGCTGGACTTGGCACTGGAGATGGTACTGGAACTGGACTTGGAGATGGTACTGGAACTGGAGCAGCGAGTGTTGTGAAAGTGCGATCGGTAGAAGTTTTCTTGATTCCGGTTGCGGTCACTGAAATGACTCTATAGTGATAAAGTTTAGCAGCGCCAAGACCGGACAAACTGACTGTGTGACTTGTGACTAGGGTCGAATTGACGTTGGTAACCAGTCCATAACTTGTCGAAGCTCCATATTGAACCTGTGAAGATGATGTTAAATTCGAATTCCAATTTATAGTGGCACTGCTGGAGGTCAGTGACGATGTGGAAATGTTTGAAAATGAGATAGTTGTTGCCGCATGAACATTTGGAAGGGCTATTTGCCACGCCAAAAAAAGTGTTAAAAGTTGATTCATTATAGGCCCCCCTAGAAATTCTCTTTTAAAGACAAAAATGATCCTACGGAGACTAAAAGACTGCAATTCCGTGCCCAAGAAATTTACACTTAACTATTCGATAACAGTGTGGCGAAATTTCTAAAAAATGCTGATGTCCATACAGCCGGTTAAAAGTTCGACAGATTTTTTGGCTCAAATGTCGCCCAAATCATGCTTGAGTTTTCTTTTGGTGTGGAGAAACTGTTTCGATCTCAACTTTGAGCGGATCATAGAGAAATTTTTTTGGATTAAGTTTCTAAATCTGTCGACGCTCGAAACGCATCAGCACGAGATAGGCGCAAGGCACCACGAAAAGTGTAAGGATAGTCGAGAGTAAAACTCCACCAATGATTGCAATAGCCATTGGGATTCTTGTTTCAGCTCCCGGCCCGAGCGCAAGAGCGCCTGGAATAGCACCAACAATTGTCGCAACGGACGTCATAAGAATGGGACGAAGTCGCACAGGGCAAGCTCTCAGCACGGCCTCCAGGGGAGACTTGCCTTCGCGGCGAAGCTGGTTGGTGAAGTCGACAAGCAAAATCGAATTCTTTTTCACGATTCCCATCAGAAGAATGAGTCCAATCACACTGTACATATTTATAGACTGGTGGGTGATCCAAAGAGCGAGAAAAGCTCCTGAGATACTAAAGGGGAGTGCGAGAAGAACCATGACGGGATGTAGAAAACTATTGAACTGAGAGGCGAGTACCATATAAGAGACAAAAATACCCAAGATAAGTGCAATAAAAAGACTTCGAAAAGATTCTTGTAGACCCTTGGAGTTACCGCCGAAATCAATATGGTAACCATCGGGCAAAACCTTTTTTGCTTCCTCTCGAACGAGAGCCATGGCTTCACTCTGAGAATGTCCAGCCGTCATGTTCCCGTTGATCGTAATGGCTCGTTCACGATTTCGTCTCATGATCATCTGCAAAGAGGGTGTCTGTTCGAGTTTCACCACATCAGCAATTGAAATCAACTCGCCGCGGTTGTTACGGACCTTAAGAAGATTCAGTTGTTCTGCTTTGACTCGTTCGGCGTCTTCGAGTCGCACTCGTATATCATAGCGGTGGCCCCCGAAAGAATATCTCGTCGCTGCGTTGAGAACGGCTCCTCCGATAAGTGTGTTGACGGTCGTGGCGACGTCGTTGAGGGCGAGTCCTTTCTCGGCTAGTTTTGTTCGAATGGGAACAAGTTTCACTTCGGGCATGTTGGCTTGATAGTCCGTGTTGAGGTCGGTCACAATATTTGTCGCTTCGAGATCAGCAATCATCGTGTCTGAGAGTTCGCCAAGCTTTCCCCAGTCAGGACCTTCAATTGTGAATTCCACTGGGTAGCCTCGGCTGGCAGCAAAACCTCGTAAAGACAAATCCTGCACGCTAATTTTTGCGCCCTTCACTCGTGTTTTGACTTCATCGCGAACCTTGTCTGCAATCTGTGCTTGTGAAAGTTTTCTTTGGTCTCGATCCACCAGAGTGACAAAGGACTGACCTTCGTTGACGGCGTCTCCACCAAAACCGCCCACAAAACTCGTGTAGCCATTAACTTCTGGAATTTCAGAAAGATATTTTTCTAATTCTTTAAACTTTATATCCGTCACGTTTAACGAAGAGCCGACAGGGAGCTTGACCCTCAAAAGAAACAGTGACTGATCTTGAGCGGGTTGCAATTCAGAAGGAATGAAGCGAATCACAAACATGCTCGCCGCAAAGGCCACTAGCGATAATAAAAGAATTTTTTTTCTGTGATTGACGATGTTTCCAAGAACTCTGGCGTACCATTTCTCAAGAGAAATCATTCCTTTGTCCACCCAGGCCGTCGGGCCCCAACGAACATTATCGACGGTCAAATATCTCGAGCATCGCATAGGGGTCAACGTTAAGGCTTCAAGTAGTGACAAAAGAACGGCGATCGTAACAGTGACGCCATACTGATAAAAATAACGACCAATCACGCCATCCATAAAAACGACTGGAAGAAAAATAGCGACAACGGCAATCGTCGCGGCCATTGCTGCGAAGGTGATTTCTTTGGAACCTTTGATTGCCGCCGACATTTTGTCTTCGCCGAGCTCCCGATGGCGCACAATATTTTCGAGCATCATAATAGCATCGTCGACCACGATGCCGATCGCGAGGCTAAGACCTAAAAGAGTAAATGTGTTGAGAGTGAAACCAAAAAAGTAAATTGCAGTGAAGGCACCCACGATCGAAGTTGGTATTGCCATGAGTACGTTGAGTGTGGAAGTCCAGGAACCTAAAAATAAATAACAGACGAGTGAAGTCAGAATAGCTGAAAAAATAAGGACCATGCAGAGTTCGTTAACAGAATCACGAATAAATTTTGTGTTATCGACCCTCAAGGTAAGGGTGTAGCCTTTGGGTAAGGTGGGGATGACTTCTTCAACCTTCTTTTTTATATCGTCAGCAACCTGCACGGCATTGGAGCCATGTTGTTTGAGAATTCCTAAACCAATATTGAAGTTCCCGTTGTAACGAGAGTATTTTCGAACGTCGGCAAGTCCCTCTTCCACGCGAGCAATGTCTCGGAGCTCAAGCGCTCTAAAGTTGGGTCCACCTCCGCGAGCGTTGACAATTATTTTACCGAACTCTGCTGGCGTGTGTGCTTCTCCCATAAGGCGGACGTTGTATTCCTTTTTATCGTTTTCAATTCGTCCCGCTGGAATTTCGATATGTTCAGACTGAATCGATTTAATAACATCGGCCGCGGTCAATTGATATTTGTTGAGCTTTGGCAGTGACAACCACACCCGCAAGTTGGCATCGACGTAACCGCCCAGACCGATGTCACCCACTCCGGGAACTGTGGCGAACTGATCGTAGAGGGTATCTCGAGCAAAGATCATTAACTGATTTCTCGTGATGGTCGAATCTCCAGTGACCGTGACCCAGACAATGGGTTGGTCCTCCGGGTTGCTCTTTCGGATCGAGATCGGCATTAGATCGGCAGGTAGCATCTGTTGAATTTGGGCCATGCGAGACTGAATCTCTTGAACGGCGGCATCGATATCGTGACTCATTTCAAACTCGACACTGATCGAAGCGGAACTCTGTCTCGCGGTTGAATTGACGTTTCGGATGCCTTGTATTCCCATGATGGCATCTTCAATGAGATCGACGACCTGACTTTCCATCACTTCAGGAGAGGCACCGTTCAGAGTAGCTGAAACGCTCACGACCGGAAAGTTAACATCTGGCAGTTGACTCATCCCAAGTTTGTTGAAAGAGATAGCGCCGAAAATAATGAGGCCTGCCATCAACATCCAGGCAAAGACGGGTCTTCGAATTGAAATCTCAGAGAGAGTCATGTTCTAACCATCAGTCGGGCCGTTCAAGTTTAGTGAAAAGACTGTAGGCACAGGGAACCACAAAAAGCGTAAGAAAAGTTGAAACGATAACTCCGCCAATAATTGCAACAGCCATCGGTACGCGGGTTTCGGCTCCGGGGCCAAGGGCAAGAGCTGCGGGAACTGCGCCCGCGACAGTCGCGACAGAAGTCATCAAGATGGGGCGAAGTCGAACGGGACATGCTTCAAGTAAAGCTTTGGTTGGGTCACTTCCTTCACTTCGTCTCTGATTGGTGAAGTCCACAAGAAGAATCGAATTCTTTTTCACAATTCCCATCAGTAAAATAAGCCCAATCATGCTGAAGAGATTGAAAGATTGATTGGCAAAATAAAGTGCAATCAAAGCACCCGAAAGACTAAACGGAAGTGCCAGCAGGACCGTAAATGGATGAACAAAGCTGTTGAACTGGGAAGCAAGGACCATATATGAAACCGCAATTCCAAGGATGAGAGCGAAGATCAAACTGCTAAAAGACTCGCTGAAAGTTTCAGCACTTCCCGTGAAAGCGAGGTGATAGCCGGGAGGTAAGCTGTCCGTTCCAATTTTTTTGATTGCGTCCAGCGCTTTTTGTTGAGACTGACCCTGACGAACGTTGGCGAAAATAGGAATCGCCCGTTCTCGGTTGAGTCTTGAGATAATTTGAAGAGCAGGATGGGTTTCAACTTTAACAAGACGATTCAATGGCACGAGTTCGCCACTCGTACCTCTGTTTGTTCGCACTAAGATTTTATCAATTTCAGAAGGTTGATCATGCTGATCATTTTTTGATCTGACGCGAATGTCATAGCGGTGACCATCTTTTGGGTATTGTGTGCTTGAAGTAAATATTTGTCCTCCCACCAAAGTACTGACTTCAGTGCCGAGGGTCGCGATTGAGACTCCGTGTTGAGCCGACGAATCCCGGTCTGGAAAAATTTGAATCTCTGGCATTCCTTCTTGGTAATCGGTATTGAGATCGCTCACAAGACCTGTTGCTTCAACTTTGGTCATGACATCTTTGGTGAGATCGACAAGTTTATTCCAGACCGGTCCTTGAATCGTGAACTCGAGAGGGTAACCTCTTGAAGCGCTGAATCCAGAAAGAGAAAGATCTTGAGCATAGACTTGATCTTTCGCGAGGAGCTTCTTTAAGCCTTCTCGAGTCCGCTCCATAATTTGTCGCTGATTAAGTTTTCGAGTCTTTGGATCTTTGAGAGTTATATAGATTTGACCGAGATTCACAATATCCTGACCTTGGTAATTTCCAATGGTTGTGTAGTAGGTCGAAACCTCAGGTTGGTGGGCCAAATAATTTTCTGCAATTTTAAATTCTTCGTCGGTGGCCGGCATCGATGTTCCAACCGGGGTTTTGATTGTCACCAGGAAGAGGGATTGGTCTTGCTCTGGTATCAATTCTTTTCTCAAAAGAACCACCAATTGGAGAGAACCAACAAAGACAAGGATAGAAAGCAAAAGAACCCATCCACGGTAGTGAAGAATTTTTTCTAAGATATTGCGATAACCGTTAGCCAGACCCGCCATGAATGAGTCCATGGTTCGCATGAGCCATCCGGCATTGCCTCCGTGAGTTGTGTGCAGGAATTGAGAGGTTCGCATAGGAGTGAGAGTCAGGGCCTCGAGCAAAGAAAGAAACACGGCGACTGTCACCGTGATGCCATATTGATAAAAGAATTTTCCAATAATTCCTTTCATAAAGATAACCGGAACAAATATAGCTGCGATGGCGATCGTTGCAGCGATTGCCGCAAAGGTGATTTCTTCAGATCCTTTGATCGAAGCGGTGACACGATCTTCGCCCATTTCAGAATGGCGCACGATATTTTCAAGCATCATGATGGCATCATCGACGACGATACCAATCGCGAGACTGAGTCCGAGCAAAGTAAAGGTGTTGAGGGTGAAACCAAAAAAGTAAAGAGCAATAAACGCCCCAACGATGGAGGTGGGAATCGCAAGAAGAACGTTGATTGTGGAGGACCATGAACCGAGAAAGAGATAGCAAACGATCGATGTTAAAATCGCAGAAAGTAAAAGAGTAAAATTGAGTTCGGAAACAGACTCACGAATGTATTGGGTGGTATCGAGCTGCACACCCACAGACAAACCTTTAGGCAAAGAAGATTTAATTTTTTCAACTTTCTCCCGAACGGCTTGTGCAACAGCGACGGCATTGGTTCCCCTCTGCTTCACAATGCCAAGGCCGACTGCGACATTTCCATTGTATCGAGAGAGCGCGCGGAGGTCGGCCGTGCCTTCTTCGACTTTTGCGAGCTGACCAAGTTGCAGAGGACGATAGTTGGGACCTCCTCCTCTCGTGTTGATACGAATCTTTGAAAACTCTCTGGGGGTTAGGGCTTCGCCCAAGAGCCTCACATTGAATTCATTTTTAGAATTTTCAATTCGTCCCGCGGGCTCTTCGATTTGTTCGCTCGTGATGGAGGTGATAATGTCCGAGGCCGTCAGCGAAAAGTGATAGAGTTCTCGTTGATCTATCCAAACCCTAAGGTTGGGGTCGACATAACCGCCAAAGAGGATACTCCCCACTCCGTTGATCGTTGAAAATTGATCCTTCAGCGAGTTTCTCGCATAGATCATTTGTTCTGAGAGCGGCATTTTTCCGTCACTGGTGAGCATGACCCACAGGATGGGTTGATCTTCGGGATTGGTTTTTGTGATGGCTGGAGGATCAAGTTTACTGGGAAGTTGTTTCTGCACTTGGGAGATTCGGGTTTGCACCTCTTGAAGTGCCACATCGACATTTCGACTCAACTCAAATTCAACAGTGATGTTGGCGGATCCTTGCGTGGAACTTGAAGACACACTTCGAATTCCCTCGATGCCCATAATCGTGTCTTCGACACGGTCGACGACGTCGCTTTCCATAACCTCAGGGGCCGCATTGTCGAGCGTGAGCGCAATGTTGACGACCGGAAAATCAACGTCCGGTAATTGACTGATTCCCATTCGAGTGAACGAGATCGCTCCGAAGCAGATAAGTCCGACCATAAGCATCCATGCAAAAACGGGTCGGCGAATGGAGAGGGCTGATAAGCTCATTAGTTGTTACCTCGTTTTGTATCAACCCGAGTGCTGCTAATAAAAATTTCTTTTCTTTGGGCTGCCGCGGCTTCAAGCTTGGTGTGATCTAATTTCATCACAAATTTTTGATGAGCCGAAGCTCGTTCGGCATCTTGCCAGGTTGTAATGGCTTGCAACACATCCAAATTTGTCACCAAGCCGTTTCGATAATCTTGAAGTTCAGCTTCATAGTTTCTTTTGCTGAGATCTACGGTTTCGTCTAGTTTTTGAACCTGAGTTTTATCGGCGGCAAAGTTGTCATAGAACTGACGAACTTCTTGTTCGGCGCTTCTGCGAACCTGAGAAAGCTGTAGCTCATACTGTCTTTCAACCGAAGTCGCTTGGCGAACTTGAGATTGAATCACTCCACCTTCAAAAATCGGCATACTTAACACGAGCTGCACGTCCCAGTTGACGTTTTGTTGAGCCTGGGTTCCAGGCTTCACGGGATAGTAATCTCCAATCAAATCAATGGATGGAAGATGTTGTCCGAAAGCAATCGAAATGCCTTCGTCATAAATGTGAACACTCTCGGCTGCTGTTTTGATATCCGGACGGTCTTCAATTTTTGCCAAATAATAAGGGAGAGGTTTAGAGTCGTCAGACATGTCTCCCGTGTCCTGCAAAATTAGATCTCGATCTAGCCCGGTCAAGAAAGCCAATATTTCTTTTGCATTTTCCAATTGCCCTCGAGTGTTCATCAGCTGAGCTTCGAGCGAAGAAATGTTTGCTTTTTGGGTGAGAACTTCGCTCAAGCGTGATCGGCCAATTCTTAAAAAATTCTGTAGTTCTTTGAGGCGCTTGTTGTTAACGTCGATTTCGTTGAGATAGTTGTTTTTGTCCGATTCCAGAGCCAAGACATTGTAGTAGGCGGTCGTGGTATCATAAAAAAGTTGTCTGGCGGCATCTTGCAGTGCAAACTTTTGCATTCCCACCTGAGCATCTTTTTGTCGAATGGTTGCGAATTCTCTCAAACCTCTGAAGAGAGGTTGGTCCGCGCTGAGCTTGACTGTGTTTTGGTCGGCCGGAGAAGTGGCGCTGAGTTCTGCCGGAGAAGGTTGATGAAGATAGGTTGCCGTTCCCGAGATGGTCGGAAAGAGTCCGCCAATAGCCTGGGTCTTGCCTTCTTTGGTCTGAACCAAAAGCTCGTCTTGAACTCCGACTTTTTCACTTCGTTTCAGTGCTGCCTGAAAACATTCTTCAAGAGTTTTTGCGGGTTTGTTTTTCGCCGCAAAGGCGATGGATCCAGCGATCGACAGGCCAATGATGACTATTTTTCTCACTTGCGGTCTTCTCCTATGGCGAAGAGTTTTTCGATTTGATCTAGACCTTTTTCGAGGGCTAGATGTTCAGCTCGAGTCATTTGTTCGATTCGGCGACTCATATTGACTTGGGCCAACTGACGAATTTTTAAATAGAACTGATTTCCAGTGATGGTGAGGTTGAGGGGAATTTGCCGCCGGTCCTTGCTCCTCGGGTCTCGAACAACAAAACCTTTTTCAACCAGGGCGTCGACCATTTTCGAAGTGGCGGGCTGGCTAACACCGAGATGTTTGGCCATTTCGCCGATGAGATTTCGCCCTCTAAAGATACTTCCTAAAATCCTGAACTGAGGAACAGATACGTCACGAGGTGACGAAGCTCGCATTTGAAGGCGAATTTTAGCCATCGAAGGTGGAATCACCTCAAGAACCCGTTTTGCTAATTTCATTTCACGTGTGCCCATATATATAACTTAAATATTATATGAGTAAGTTATGTAATTGTCCAAAAGACTTCGTTAGGAGACCAGTGGCGTCGCGAGTGTCTCAGGACGAGACATTGAGAGTGAATTGTCTCAAAAAAGACATATTCTTGTATCGATTTAACGCGTCATGTCTTATAATGAAAGTTCGGCTGATAAGTTCCGATAAGGCATTGGGGGAAAATATGTCAAATCGAATGGGTCGTACGCCTTGGGCAGCTATGGGGTTTATACTTTTGCTCTCTCTAGTCATTCAATTTCAAAATTGTGACGGACCGGCAGGACCGAGTCGACTGGGTGATACTTCGAGTTCGAGCTCCAGTATCTTCAACCTCAACTTTCAAAATGCTATGTACAACGTTGCTGTCGGGACAGCTTCATTCACGGTTTCAGGAAGTTGCTCAGTCGTAGGTGCTTCTTCGGAGAGTATATCTTGGGCACTCAATGGAGGAGCAAATTCAGCTCCAGTTTTAAGCGGAACTGCCAGTGCCTGTGCGAACGGCACCTTTAGTTTCACGGTGACCTTGGGAGCCTACGCTTCTCAATCGGGCACCTATACTCTAAGCTCGACGTTGATTGGCTATGACGCAAACGGAATTTCACTTGGCAGTTCACAACCGACTTCAGTTGTTGTCACAATCTCAGCAGTGGTGACGAATCCTGGTGGTCCAACCGGTCCAACGAATCCTCCTCCTGTTTGCATGCCTACCGGAACGATCTGTCAGTACAACGGGGGAGCAAATACTTGTGGCACCTGTTGTCATGCGGCCAATACCGTTCAAGGTTCCTGTGCAGGCTGTGCGGGGGGGCTGGTGTTACGGCAACTGTAATATCTGGTGCAGTGATAACTGACGGAAGACTGTCTCAGTATTCTTTTGGGAGGTCGACAGTCCAACCTGTCGGCCAAATTCTTACCGGGTGGGCAGGATTTTTTCTCCACTCCTGAAGTTCACTTTTCCAATTTGGCCAACTTGGATCAATAAAAAGATCTTCTCTAAATTTTTTTGGAATTGTCAGAAGGGCGAGTGCAAGGACTAACACAGCCACCTTCGACATTCGGCTTCCATCTTTAAGAGGCCAGTGAACATTCAAAAACAAAATAAAAAGAAAAATGAGATCGGGAAGATAAAAATAGCGAATCCCATAGAGAGGATGAAGCAGAGAGTTTTTATCTCCGTTGATGGTGTTGACAATAAGAGCAGAAACGAGAAGAAGAGAGAGTCCCAATGTCAGGGCTTTGAATTTTTCTAACTTTCTCAAGAAAATAAAAACAACCGCCAAACTCAAAATGGCGCTGAGGACTCCAGTGATCCGATTGTGAGTTGCTTTTATAGAGATAAGAAGTTGGTAAAAGAGATCCGCGCAATAAGTACCAAAAATCGACACGATGATTGTTCGGTTTAGAAAAATCTCAAAAAAAGAGCCAAGGCTTAAACCAGTCATTCGACCATGAACTCCCAGTTCGGGTAACATGGCCGTTTTTAGGATGTAGAAAATCTGAATCAAAGTACAGGAAGTGAGAACAAGAGCCTGAATCAACACTGTTTTACTTTTGTGTTTGTAAGCCTTTAATAAGAAAAGCGGAGTGAGAAAACAGGAGAGGACACCACTGAGTCCCGAAAGCGCAAGACAGATTCCATAGTTGACGTTTTTCATCGGAGACAAAGTGTTTTCGTCTTCCAGTAAAATGAGAAACACCGCTGCAGACAGGTAGCTCATGCTGTTGATGGAATTGAGCCACAGCTCGGATGTGTTTCCGGCAAACATCATGAGAAGAATTCCGAGAACTTTTTTATTGATAGTGTTAAAATGCGATGAGGTGCTAAATGCGATAACGGCAACGGGGACAAGCTGGGCCAAGAAAGCGCAAAGTGTTGTGAACAAAGGGGCCGAGTCGAGAAGGTTCAAGCGTGCCGCTATGAGGGACGTGATGTTGGCAAAAAAATTGAGATAGCCAAAACGTGGAGCGAGAAGCAGCTCAGTCCAACCGAGTCGCAGGGACTCTGAAAAAAAAATCGTGCCTTCTTCGCCCCAGAATCTAGGGTGCAAAAACAGTTCGGGACTTCTTGCAAAAATCAAAATTGCGGCAGCGATAACGAGGTACAAGGGGAGCAACTCCTAGAAGAAGTAATCTTATTGACTCGACCGTAACTTTCAACAAAACTGCGCCCCATGACAACAAAAATGATAATTTTTTTGGTCCTGCTTCTTCCTATTTTTACCATTGCCGCGCCTAAGCCAGATCATCTTATGATTATGGTCTTTGATCAAATGCGTCCCGACTATATTGATCGCTACAACCTCAAGAATTTCAAACGACTTCGATCGATGTCGATGAATTATCCAAAGGCCTATGTCGGTCATCTAGGTTCGCTGACAATCGTCAGTCATCTGGTGATTCCGTCGGGACTGCAACCCAAGGATTTGCCATGGCAAGATGACGTCGCCTGGGATAAAAATGGAATTTTTGGAAAGAAAAATGTGAACGTCAACACGCTCACTTTGGCGCCTGAAAAACTTCTATCGGCGATTCAGAGTTTGCACCAAGAAGAGCTTCTTCCTGCGATTGTGAAAAAAAATCTCCATCGCGATGTTTTTACGGTCGGTGAAAAATCTTATGCGGCCTATGCCATGGGCACAACCACTTCAAAGTCCATCGTGACCATGAAAAAAGACAAAACCGTTTGCATCCCGAGCGGTGTGAACGTCCCGAAATATATCTTGTCCAACGATCGCTATAGGGTGGACTGCGCTGATTCTTATGGAACCGAGCATAGCTTTTATCCTCTCGATGGAAGTCACTTTTATCCAGGTCATGACAAAAAACACTTGGGCGGGGATATTTGGACAGCCGATATTGCTCTCGATATTATGAGACACGAAGACTGGGGCGCTTTATTTTTAACTTTTGGGGCCATCGATAAGTTTGGTCACATGCTGGGCACTCCCGATCGTGATCTACCGATCGATTTTAAAACTCCGGCGGCGTTTTCTGAGATTTTAAATATTGCCAACACTCAACTTGGTCGAATTCTCGATGAACTCAAAGATAAGAATTTGTTA
>Ga0206905_10277_pt1 | contig 12109 bp, 8 predicted proteins | sample Alteio_BWOrgHeat_43_FD_152940 | JGI IMG/M metagenome (GOLD analysis project Ga0206905, IMG submission 152940) | Enriched cells from forest soil in Barre Woods Harvard Forest LTER site, Petersham, Massachusetts, United States -... | ecosystem: Environmental > Terrestrial > Soil > Temperate forest >...
CAGGCGCGGAATCTGATGCTGGCCGCCGCCTGCGCGGCCGTGGAAAAGCGCCCGCTCTACGCGAAACGAAAGCCCGAGCAGGCGATGCGTTTCCTCGATCACGCGAAATTTGGAATGCCGCAAAGAGGCAGTTACATTCTGACGATCATTTCGCCCGTAAGCCCGAAGATTTCCGCGGGAAAAGATCTCCTCGGGGAAGAAATCGCCGACGAACCATTTGAGCGGAAGACGATGCGAACGCTGGCGGAGGCCGTGCAGGCCCTGGAGGCGGCATCGCGCGAGGTGGCCTCGACTGGGGAACTGGAACCAATGAAGCTGGCCGTGCAGCGCGGAGTGAGCGCCAATCTGTGCGAGGCGATCATCGGGCTGCACGAAGGCAGCGGCGAGAAGGGTGTCGAGTTCGCGTTTTCGTGGGCTCCTCTGCGAGACGTGCCGGAGAGCGTTCCCCGGTTCGCCTCGGTGACGCCGGACTTCATCTCCATCATTCGAGAGACCGCTCGTCTCTTCCGCGAAACGGAAACGGCGGGAGGCATCGAAGTGCTCGGTGTGGTCAACCGTTTGGCGCGCCAAGGTGAAGACCATGGACGCGTCACGATTGTCGGATCAGCGGATGGCGTCCCACGGAGCGTCACGACTGTTCTTTCCGGAGCCGATCATTCCCTGGCTGTTCGGTCGTACGAAGAGCGCATCCCCCTCTCCTGCGTAGGCGAACTGACGCGAGACGGGAGGTCCTGGGTATTACGAAACCCGCGCGAGATCGAGATCCTGGCTGATGATGACTCCCTCGCTCAATGAATCCATCGTAGAGGGCGCCGCCCTGGAATGGTTCAGGGACCTTCGTTATGCTATCGGGCGCGGGCCGGCTTTTGCGCCCGGTGAGGCGGCGCAAGAGCGGGATTCGTTTAGAGCGGTGACGCTGGAAGGGCGCTTGCGCGAGGCGATCCGAAAGTTAAATCCGGAGATTCCGGAAGAAGCGAGAGAGGAGGCTTGGCGGAAGGTGCTGCGGGTGGGAACGCCGTCGCTCAGCCAAACGAACCGGGCCTTTCATCGGATGCTGCGCGATGGCGTGCCGGTGGAATATGCGCGGGCGGATGGGAGCATCGCGGGCGATCATGTGCGGTTGGTGGATTTCGACGACGTGCGCGCGAACGATTGGCTGGCGGTGAATCAGTTTACGGTGATCGAGGGGCAGAAGCACCGCCGGTCGGATATCGTAGTGTTTGTCAATGGGCTGCCGCTGGGGTTGATCGAACTGAAGAATGCCACGGATGAGAATGCGACGATCTGGAGCGCCTACGCGCAGGTGCAGACCTACAAGGCGGAGATCCCCTCGCTGCTGCACTACAACGCAGCGCTGGTCTTGAGTGATGGCTTGCGGGCGCGCATCGGTTCGCTGACGGCAAATCAGGAGTGGTTCAAGGTCTGGCGCACGATTGACGGCGAAGGCGACGCGCCAAAGACGGCGTTGGAGTTGGAGGTGCTGGTGCGCGGGGTATTCGAGCGACGACGGTTTCTCGATTTGCTCCAGCATTTCATTGTCTTTGAGGAAGACCCGGATTCGGGCGCAGTGAACAAGATCATCGCGGGTTATCATCAGTTTCACGCGGTCAACGCGGCGGTGGAGGAGACGGTGAGGGCCAGCGGCATGGGCGAGAGCGGCGTGGTGCGCGAGGAACCGGGCGGGTATTGGTCGGGCCGGATGCATGGCGGCAAACCGGGCGACCGGCGCGCGGGCGTGGTGTGGCACACGCAGGGCAGCGGGAAGAGTTTTTCGATGCTCTTTTACGCGGGGCGGATCATCCGCGATCCGGCGATGCAGAATCCGACGCTCGTCGTGCTGACTGATCGCAACGATCTCGACGACCAGCTCTTTGGCCAGTTCCAACGCTGCCACGACATCCTCGGCCAGACACCTTTGCAGGCCGCCAATCGCGATCACTTGCGCGAATTGCTCGCGGTGGCGAGTGGCGGGGTAGTCTTCACTACGATCCAGAAGTTTCTGCCGGAGAAGGGCGAGAAGATGCCGAGCCTGAGCGAACGGCGGAACATCGTCGTCATTGCAGACGAAGCGCATCGCAGCCAGTACGACCTCATCGATGGCCTCGCCCGGCACATGCGCGACGCGCTGCCGCAGGCGTCTTTCATCGGCTTCACGGGCACGCCCATCGAGAAGACGGACGCGAACACGCGGGCAGTCTTTGGCGATTACATCAGCATCTACGACATTCAGCGGGCTGTGGCCGACAAGGCCACTGTGCCGATCTATTACGAAAGCCGCATTTCCAAGCTAAGCTTGAACGCCGCCGCGCTGCCGAAGCTCGACACGGAGTTTGAGGAAATTACCGAAGGCGAGGAACTGACGAAAAAGGAGAAGCTGAAAACCAAGTGGGCCGCGCTGGAGGCGCTGGTGGGCGATCCGAAGCGTATCGCGCTGATCGCCGCCGATTTGGTAGCGCATTTCGAGAAACGCGTGGAGGCGATGGACGGTAAGGCGATGATCGTCTGCATGAGCCGCCGCATTTGTGTGGATCTTTACGCGGCGCTCATCGCCCTGCGGCCCGACTGGGCCAGCGCGAAAGACGACGATATCGAAGCGGAGAAGGGCAATGACTGCGTGGTGAAGGTGGTGATGACCGGCAGCGCCGACGACGGGCCAGCCTGGCAGCCGCACATCCGCAACAAGGACAAGCGCCGCAAGCTGGCGAACCGATTCAAGGACAGCCGCGACCCGTTTCGCATCGTGATCGTGCGCGACATGTGGCTGACCGGCTTCGATGCGCCGTGCCTGCACACCATGTATGCCGACAAGCCGATGCAGGGGCACGGTCTCATGCAGGCCATCGCCCGCGTGAACCGCGTGTTTCGCGACAAGCCCGGCGGGCTGGTGGTGGATTATCTGGGGCTCGCCGATCAACTCAAACGCGCACTCGCCACTTATACGGAAAGCGGCGGCCAGGGCGATCCGACCTACGACACCGCGCAGGCCATCGCGGTGATGCTGGAGAAGCACGGCGCGGCTTCCGACATGCTGCATGGCTTCCACTGGAAGGCATGGATCACGGGCAAACCGACCGAACGTCTCGCTCTCATACCCGCGGGACAGGAGCACATTCTCGAACAGGAGGATGGCAAGAAGCGCTTCGTCCAGTTGATCACGGAACTTTCCCGCGCATTCGCCCTTTGCTCGGCCAGCGATGAAGCCACGGAGATTCGCGATGACATTTCCTTCTTCCAGGCGATCCAGGCCGCGCTCAACAAGCAGAACATCGGCAGCCGCAAGACGCCCGATCAATTGGACGCCGCGGTGCGCCAGCTCGTATCCAAAGCGATCACGACCGAAGGGCAGGTCATCGATGTTTTTACTGCCGCCGGACTTCCGAAGCCGGATATCAGCATTTTGTCCGACCAATTTCTCGCCGAGGTGCGAGGACTGAAGCACAGAAACGTCGCGGCGGAATTGCTGGAGAAGCTGCTCAAGGATGAACTCAAGGCGCGCTCGAAGCGCAATCTCGTGCAGTCGCAACTCTTCAGCGAGAAGCTGAAGAAGACGCTGAACGCCTACCACAATCGCGCGATTGCCACGCAAGAAGTTATCGAGGAACTGATCAAGCTGGCGAAGGAGATGGACGCGGCCACAAAGCGCGGCGTGGACCTCGGGCTGACCGACGATGAGGTCGCTTTTTATGATGCGCTCTCAGCGAACGACAGCGCGGTAAAGGCCATGGGCGACGACAAACTGAAGGTCATCGCTGCGGAGTTGATCACGAAGGTGCGCCAGAGCGTGACGATCGATTGGACGTTGCGCGAAAGCGCCCGGGCGAAGATCAAGGTGATGGTGAAGCGCATCCTCAACAAATACGGGTATCCGCCAGATTTACAGGAGGAAGCGGTGAAGACCGTGCTGGCGCAGGCGGAATTGCTGTGCGCGGAGTGGGTGTGAATGGCTGGACCGTGGGGACGGTCGGCAACTTGCACTTCGCATGGAGGGGATTCGAGGCTTTGCGATTCGAGTCCGCGAGAAGTCAGCGGCGCCGTGGTGACAAAAGTCTATGGTGCAATGGAGACAATCCCCGGGGCCTGTAAAAGCACGTCCCGCCGACACCCCGCCCACACGAAGTGCAAGTTGCCGACCGTCCCCACGGTCGCCCTTCGGGCTGCTATCACGGGCTATGTCGCTCCGCTCCATTCGCCAGTTAGGCCATTCCCAAGTGCAACTTGGAAAAGAGAGAAAATGCCGTTGCAATGGATCGTAGAAAACCTTTGCATGGGCCCATGGACCTACGTTTCCAATCTTCTCCGAGGAAACACGGCGAAGTGGAAAAGTGTAAAAAGCGATAACTGCCCCCTGGGCGGCTCTCCAATATGGCAAGGACAATGTGGCTAATCAACAAAACCCAACGGGTCCTTCAAATCCTAAAAAAGACGATTACATGAAAGCGGCAGATTTCCCCTATGATCCCAAATAAAAGACAGATGCGATGGAAAAAGAATCAGGTGTTCAGTCTTAAACTGAGAAACGGTAGCTTTGTGCTTATCCAGATGTTGCCTGAGCGGGGGCGCATTGCGGTCTTTAATATATTTCGAGACGAGGATCGCTGGGATGATGTAACGCTTATGCCGTCGGACGTTTTATTCTATTGCATTATTGTGAGGAGCATTCTAGTGAGAAGCGTTACTAATACAGCGACTCACGTTAGCGGAATTGAGGGGCTCGCATTGCCAGAAAGCGGGATTTCTATTGGTCTTGGTTTTAGGCAGTTGACGTTTTGGGCGGGCACGGATGACGAGCGGACTTTTTTGATGCTGGGTCAAGGCCTTAATTCCGTCCGACATATAGATAGAAAAGGGGGTAAGGTAAGCGAGCGCTATTCGCCGATTCCTCCTGGTAAGTATAAGAATTACGTAGGATTGGACCTCACAAATTTACGGGACTACCCAGAGTTCAATGAAAGACTTTATCTTTGCTGTTTAAAGAGGAAAAATTTTGACCCCCTCAAAGAACTCGCGTTTAATAGGCCGCTGGGTATTGAGTGTAAGGTCTATGTCGATATAATTTCAGGGAAAACTCGAATCAGCAGTTTCGGCTACTAGAGGAAAGCCGAGCAGGGGTCGCTCCTGAATGGCGCGAAGAAAAGCGTGATTCGGGAACGCATTCTGTGAACTCGCGTTTGAAGAAAGGCGGGATATTAGAGGTATCAGTTGCGCCGCCCGCCTCCGCCCCGGCGCTGTCTCGCGGACTCGGCTCTTCGACTGCGGTCGGGTCGTAAAACTCCCCTACCCTCCGCTCAGGATGACAGAAGAGCGTTTTTGACGAAGTGCGCTCAATTTTTTCACGCACTCGACGAGACGAATTGCCGTCCAATATGCTCCTCATCTTAGCGCCATTCAGGACTGACACCTACTCGATTTTTCAGCCTCCGATCGTGGGCTTGTTGATTTGCTGCTCGCCTGCTCATGGTCATTTGAGATTCCGACAGAGAGAAAGACGACTCAGCATCTCAGGAAGGGTAAGCCGCCTCGTCGAGACAAGCGGGTTCATTCCTCTTTCCCCGCGAAGCTCTACTCGACGGAAACTGGCGTCACGGCCTTGGTAAAACGATCGCCCGAGACCGGCGCGCACAGGATGATCTCATTGATGGTAAAGTAGGTCAGCTCGCGCTCTTTGTCGGTGGGCTCCCCAGGGTCGCCTCGCATGTTGCCGGAGACGAACCGCGGCAGCCACTGAATGGAAAAAAATTCCAGACAAGCCCGGAGTGAGGAGAATCCCCAGGAGCCGTTGTTGGGATCGAAAAACTGAAACGGCGGCGTTCGATTCGAGGTGCGCGGCTGCGCATAGAAACCCACGGAGTGCCCGCTCTGCCGGCCATCGCTTTTGTATTTGTAATGGATGGAAGCGTAGCGCCCTCCGCCGCCTTTTTGGCCTCCCATCAAGTTTTGTTCCAGTTCGGCTACGATGGCGGCCGCGCTGGCCTCGCCTCCGGTATGCGCCAGCCGGACCATGTAGGAGACCGTTTCTCTCGGCGCGTAGAGCGTATTGGTGTTTCCCATGGGCGGAACAAGGTTGTTGATGTCCGTGTAGCCGCCTGTTTTTTCGGTCGGTCGGGAAAGGGTGTTGTTATTGAATGTCTCCTTGAGGTCCTGCGAGATAAATTTCGTGGCGCCATCCCGCTTGACGAAGGTTTCCACCAGATTTGAACCTGTGATCCAGTTCATGATGTCGCGATCGTCAAGGTTGGTCCCGAGCAGGCATGCGCACCAGCGCGCCGCCAGCACCTTGCAGAAGGCGCCTTCTTGTTTGAACTTAGCGTCGGCGTCCGGCAGTTTTTTGGCGTTCCCGGCGTCCTTCGAATCTTTATTTTTTGGCATATTCTTCGTCCTGTTGGGATTTGCTTCCAGATGAATTCTGTGCCGGTCGCAATGGGCAATCGAGCGACCCCCGTCAATACGCGGGAGGCAAAAAGATTGTTATTTGTTTAAACAAAAACAAACAAGGAGCTTCTTCTTAACGGCCGGCGCACAGTGGGATCATGTCCATGGAACGCGCCTGGAAGCCTAAATCTTTCAAACCCCATCGAAAATTTGCGCGGCGCCGACGCCTTTCAGCACGTTCAAACTGCCAATGAACCTCTCTGTAATTGCACGATTTTCCTGGCAATCAAAGGTGGGCGGACGGCTCGGAGAGCCATCCCTACCGTCCGAGCTTTCAAATGACGCTGGTTCCTGTTCAACATGCAATCCCGCAAAAGCCGATCCACAACCCGACGCGCCTGTCTCCCTGTCTCCCTGTCTCCCTCCGCTTCCCCTCACCGCACTCCTTCCACGCCCAATGCCTTGGCGCGCGCGCGCAAATCAGCCTCGATCTCCAAATCCTTCTTGGCATTCGCCTCATCTCCCATTTTCCGATACACGAATCCCCGTCCGCGATAGGCTGCCGCCAGCTTCGGATCGAGCATGATCGCCTTGTTAAAATCGGCCAGCGCCAGATCCAGCTTGTTCAGGGCAAAATAGACTTTGCCCCGATTAAAATAGAATGACGCGTCCTTTGGATCGAGTTCGATGGCCTTGTTCAGGTCCGCAAGAGCCTCTTCCTGCTTGCCGAGATCGGTGTAAAGTCCGCCGCGTCCATTGTAAGGCTGCGCATACTTCGGATCGGCCGTGATCGCCGCGCTATAATCCGCGATGGCTTTGTCATTCTCGCCGGCGTCGGCGTAGGCATTTCCCCGGTCGTTGTAAGCTTGCACAAGGTTGTGATTGATCTTGAGGGCCATGGTGTAGTCCGCAATTGCTTCCTTCCGCTTTCCCATGGCATTGTGAACATTCGCGCGATTGTAGTAGGGAACCGCATTCCTGGGGTCGAGTTCGATGGCTTTGTCGAAGTCGGCCAGCGCCAGTTCATTGCGGCCCGCGTCCGCGAGGGCGTTTCCGCGATTGACATACAGGGACTCAAAAAGCGGATCCAGAGCGATGGCCGCATTGAAGTCCGCAATCGCCTCATTCGCTTTGCCCTGCCCCACATAAATGCTGCCACGGCCATTCAAGGCCATCACGCTTTTGGGATCGGCCTTGATCGCCTGATTGTAGTCCGCCAGCGCGCGCTCCGTTTGATTCATCGCGGAATAGGCGTCGCCCCGCAGGGACCATGCCCTCGACGTTTCGGGCGAAGTCGCGATCGCGGCGGTGCATTTCTCGATGGTCAGTTGGTAATCGCGCGCTCTGTAAGCTCTCCCCGCTTCCGACACGAGTTCAAAGGCGGCGTCCTGCTGCGTAGTCCGGGGCGCGGTGGGCGCGTCTGCCGAAAACGCATTTTGTGCTCCTCCGGCGCACAGCGAGAGGAACAACGCCGCCCATAGAGAGAATGCAGAATATCTCATGCAGTGTGGGTAACAGTTTGCCGTTAAGCGTGCAAGCCCGCGACAGCCGAAGAAGCCGGCTCCAAAATGTCGCCATCGTGCGCTATTTTGGCACAACGAGCGAGGCGATTCCTCTGTAAACCGGGGGACGAAAGTAATGGTACAAATTATGCTTATTATTTTATCGAATAATATAGCTATCATGGCCGAATCTTTCCCATTTCCATTCCCGTTCGGCTCGGCTATCCCTTGGAGAAGAGGTTTGAGCAGCGGCGGAAATTGCCCGCCGCAGTGCGGTCGGGAAATGGCGCAGGGGCGAATAAAGGGCAGATGCATCCGTCCAACCTTTAAAGACTGGAACAAATAAAATGCTCTATCTAAACAGCCAGCCCAAATTGCACAGCGCGGAAATGAGACGCGCTCTAAACGCAGCGGACGGGTACCTCTTCTTCAATCTTTTCGACGACGCCTGGCAGGAGCTCGAGGCGATTCCCGCAGCCGAGCAGAACGATTCCGCCGTCCTGCTGGCGCGCACTCGCGTGCTCCTTCATAAGCGCGAGTGGTCCGCCGCGGAAACTCTTTCCGGCAACGGCGTTCGGCTCCATCCCGAGGAAGCGGAATTCCCGGTCCAGCGCGCGTTCGCGCTGCATCAGTTGCAAAAAGCCGAGGAAGCGGCGCAGGCCCTGCTTGCAGCTCCAGAATGGATTCTTCGCACCGGAATTCTCCACTACAATCTCGCCTGCTACGAAGCGCGCCTCGGCGATCTCGCGATCGCTCGCGAGTGCATCGATGCGGCCATTCAGATGAACTCGGAGATCAAGAAAAACGCGCGCAGAGATCCGGATCTTCAGGCGCTCTGGAATTGAGCGGAGCGCGGCTCATCGAAGGCGGCTCAGGATTTTCAGCGCGCGACAGGGTTCTCTCTCCGGCGGCAAGACAGCGATGCCGCCCGATCAGCATCCCCGGCGGCAGCATGCTATCCCAATCGGGAAGGGACTCGGGCTCATGAGCTTGATCCCATCCGATCACCGCGGAAACAGCTTCACGTTTCTTCGGCTGATGCTTGCGCTCATGGTGGTTTTTGGGCACTCCTATGTTCTCGGCGGATTCGGCGAAGAGCCGCTGGCGCGCTGGAGCGGCAGCGCAATCAGCGGTCGCGAACTTGCGGTGCAGGGCTTCTTTATCCTGAGCGGTTATCTGCTGGCAAATTCACTATTCAGGCAGCCATCGCTCTCGCGTTTCGCCGTGCGCCGCGCTTTCCGGATTCTGCCGGCCTACTGGATCGCGTTGCTCATCACCTGCTTCGCAGTGGCGCCAGCGCTGTTCGCCACGCTTTATCCTGGCAGGCTGAGCTATTCCGAGAGTCTGACCATCGGCGACTACAACGCGCTGGGATATCTCGGCAAAAACGCGCTGCTGTGGCAGGGACAGAAATGGATCCTCCCGCTGTTCCTGAACAATGGTTCTCCCGGCGTCGTCAACGGTTCGCTCTGGAGCCTTTTCTACGAAGCGCTCTGCTACGTCCTGCTGGCTGGAGGAGCCTTCCTGGGATGGGTGCAACGCCGATGGGTCGTCCTTTCCGCATTCGCCCTTCTCTACGCCCCCTGCCTCGTTCATGCCATTGTTCGAATTCCCTCGCTGCCAAAGGGGCCGGTGGCATACGAGATTTTCAACATGGCGTTCCACCCGGCGGGACCGTGCGTGATGCTGGCATTTGTCGCGGGAGTGGCCGCGCGTTTATTGTCTAATGGAGGCCCGGTCTGGAATGCCCGCTGGTTCGTAATCGCGACCGCAGCCTTTGCCATCTCGCTCCCCATCGGCGCGGCGCGCATCATGTGGCCCATCGCGCTGCCGTTCCTGCTGCTCGCTCTCGGAGAACGATTGCCGTTTCGAAAGCTCGAAGCCGTGGGCGATTTCTCTTACGGCATCTATATTTACTCGTTCCTCATTCAACAGAGTCTCTTCGCATTCGGATGGCATCACCGGGGATTCTGGATTTTCTTCGGCGTTTCCCTGGGCCTGAGCGTAGCCGCCGGCGCCACCAGTTGGTTTCTCATCGAGAAGGCCGCGATCCGTATGGGACAGCGCATCGCAGCGCGGTTTGCAGCTCCGGCGAATACCGCGCCTGATCCATCCATCGCCATTGTCCCGACAACATAGGGCGCCGCAGGCGCCCCGGCCTTGATATCAGAAGCCGCCGGTATTCCCCGAAACCGTATTGGGCCATCACCCCCCCTTCAAAAGATCGTGATTGGCGATCCAGCAGACGAAATAAGGCTCCTTCGCATTCTTCCGTTTCATGAGAAGGAGAAATGGAGGCCTGAGAATCATGACGTGGTCAGGAGGCGGCTCTGCGGAACATGCGAAGGAAGTCATCGCTTCGCTATGGAGCGTAACTCCCTTTTCATTCATTTTGAATTCGATGGATTGAAGTGCACTGAGGAGTCGCCAGTGGAGATTTTCCACAACCGCCCGCCCTTCCAGTTCCGGAAACGAAGCGGCCTGTGAGAATGTGACGCAGGGCGCCACCATCACATCCCTGCCGCCCGCGGACGGCGGGGACGCCTGAAGCTGCTTGAGAACGCCGTGAACAGTATCGCTCAGGGTCGCCGCCGGAGATGTCTTCGCCAGCACCAGCATGTCCTCGGCGTTCGTCGTTTTTAGTTCGATCACGAAATCGTCCGCGTTCCGGTATTGATGGATCAGTGTCTGACTCCGCAAATCTCCGGCATCCTCATTACTTGCCAGAAATCCGAAACAAGGGACTTTCCGCTCGGCGAGCGGGACTGCTCCCAACCGGCCGAATGGCTTTGGAAAACTCAGCGCTTTGTCCAGCCTCGCGTAACAAACAAGCTGACCAGTGCCCGGTTGGAGACCGTCCAATAATCGGGATTCCGGCGCGTTCATCTTCCGAACGCCCGCCTTGATCTTCTGAACGATTCCGTCGTCAACGTCGCCAGATGCCACGAAGATGGAGGCCTCGTCCACACTGCGGCGATCAAAACTCCGGCGATTCAGCGGAGCCGTCACAGGTGACGCCGGCCGAAGTTCGATGGGATGTCCAAAGCGGTTGCACGCCTCATTCCACGCGAGTTGAAACGTGCCGCACCACAGCAAGTTTGCGGAGCCAGAGATCGGGACATCGAGGACGGGCACGATTTTCGCGCCATGCCGCCCGGCAAGCGAAGCATCCCGGCTATCGGGGTCAATCGTCGTGCCAATAGGCCAGCTCACGCTGGTCAACGCCACAAACGCAATCAGCAATAAGACGTTGCGCAGTCCGGATTGCATGACTGCTTCTTCTAACCGGCGGCCGCCATCTCTCAAGCTCCAACATGCACGGTTATCTGGTCGTGTATCCTTTATTTCAGGACGCCCACTCACGCCATTGCCGCCAAGAGCGCGGCGCCGCGCTTTTCAAGCGCCCGGTTTCTCATCCAGATCGATGGTCAGATTGGGCGAATCATGATAACCATCATGCCACGCGTAGTAGTCGATCAAGGTCAGAACTTTGTTCATTCCAGACTCCTCCAGAAACGGAAAGCGTGCCCGAACATACTTCGCGACACGATCGTTCCCGAGCCGGTGGCCCCCTCCCGCCTCAGATAGGTCGCTCATCAATCTCGCCAGCGCCTTAAATTCGATCACGTAGGCTTCGGCAGTCTCCACGCTGATGTCGGGATGCGCCGAGCGAATCCTGGGAACGTCGGACATTCTGAGTGCCTCACCCCACTCGGCCCATGCCAGGTAGGCGTCATTCTTGGAGGCAGCCATATTTCGTTTGGTATTGTCTCCGATTCAGCGCCGCGACGGATGGGAAGAATAGGAATAATGGGAGGAATGCGAGGATGAGCGGGCATCCTGTGTCTTAACGATGCGCCGGCGCCCAGTGTGTGCGCACATACTCCTCCACGGCCTCCTGCCAGGGCCGCGGAGCCAACCCAGTCGCATCGCGCAATTTCCGGGTGCTCATGGCGGTATACACCGGCCGCTGGGCGATGAACGCCTTGAGATCCGCCATCTTCTGCGGCGCGACGGTGCGGGCCTTCAAAGGCACGCCGGCGGCCACCGCGCAATCCAGCGCATACTGCCCATACTCCTGCCACGTGCAGAAGCCCGAGTTGCACAGATGAATGACACCCTTTGCGGCCTTCGCTTCCAGAAGCGGCCTGAGAAGGCGCGATGCATCGAGCGTGTAGGTAGGCACAGCAACTTTGTCGGCAATAGCGGCCACGCTCTCCTGCTCCAGCGCACGCTGG
>Ga0206905_10140_pt2 | contig 11988 bp, 8 predicted proteins | sample Alteio_BWOrgHeat_43_FD_152940 | JGI IMG/M metagenome (GOLD analysis project Ga0206905, IMG submission 152940) | Enriched cells from forest soil in Barre Woods Harvard Forest LTER site, Petersham, Massachusetts, United States -... | ecosystem: Environmental > Terrestrial > Soil > Temperate forest >...
GAACCTCAGCTTGCAAGAGCAGGTGAACCCTAATCTGGTAGTTGAAATGACCTATATAGGCAATCATGGCCACGATCTTCCGTTCATAGTTGAAATCAAAACTCAATCCATGAGTCGCCCGCAATTTAGCGCTGGCCTGCAGCGAATTGTAGTTCGAGAGGGCATTGTTCGTACTTCCGAAGATGTTCCCGAACTGCGGATATGGCCGCAAACCGCTTGTGTTATTGGTTGCGGCTGCCTCAGCCAATCTGTTTTCTGGCACTTGATTGATATCAACTATGAACGGAAGATCGTGGCCATGATTGCCTATATAGGTCATTTCAACTACCAGATTAGGGTTCACCTGCTCTTGCAAGCTGAGGTTCCACTGATAGCTGCCACCTACAGGGGTGTGATATTGGTTGTAGATAACGTTTGTGCCATTGAAAGCGGCTGGATCGGTACTGGCAGGGATGAATGGTAGATTCGATCCGTCGCCGCCCAGAAGTGCGACAGGTGCAATCTTGGTGTTGTCGGTGATGCTACCTCTTGTGCCGAGAGCTCCGCCCATAGCTGGTCCAGCAGAATTCCCACCATAGGTATCCAGGCTCCAGTTGTAGGCATAGAGACCAAACCCGCCTCGTAATGTGGCGTCTGGACGCATGAGCCACGCAAAGCCCACGCGAGGCAGAACCGTGGTGTATACGGGTGACTGGAGAGTCGAGCGGCCATTTGCCTTAGTAGTACCAAACCACATGGCACCGAGAGTACCCGTCGCGGGATTCTGCACCGTGGGATCGAAGGCCGCCATGTTGCCCTTGACCTCGCCCCAGCCGGACTGGATCTGATAACGCAAGCCAAGATTCAACGTGAAGTTCGGTGTCAGCTTCCAATCATCCTGCGCGAACAACTGAGGCAGACGCATACGACCACCATATTCCGGTGTAATCGCCGCGTTCCAGTTGTTCATCTGTCCCAAGAGGAAGTCGGCGTAAGCGAGACCAGTAGTGCTGTCACCCTGTGTCGACGCGGTGTAGACACCAGTGAAGCCCATTGTGCCGCCGTTAACATTACCCCAAGCCGTGGAGTTATCGCGGAAGAACAGGAACTCGCCTCCAAAATGGAGAATATGCCTACCGCGAACCAAAGTAACTACATCTGAAGGATCGTAAACATGTTCCTTGTAAACCGCGTTGATGGCTGATGTCAGCTGATAATAGCCGTTGATGTTGATCTGGGGGAAGTTGTCCGCTTTGGCATACTGCCAGCCGAGTTTGGACGGAAAGCCTTGATTGAGCGTTGCGGGAACGAAGAAATTTAACTGATTGGTGTAACCGAGGCGCAATTCGTTAATTACATTGGGGCTGATTGTCCATACATCGGTGACCTGCGCGTTATATCGACTGACATCCTGAGACTGGCAATTGATAGGACAGAAGCCCTGTCCGTTGTTATACGCCGGATTATCGCTCTGCTGAACGGTCATCGTCAGTCGGTTATTTCCTCTAATGTCGTAGTCCGCACGGCCAAAGAATTTTGTGAACGGGTTCGCATTGGGAACGTTATAGATAAAGTTGTTTTGAGTGACTCCGTTGCTCGCGAGTGTTCCGGCCGTGTTGGCTGTCGGATAAAACGGCTGAAGGTTGGCAGCTAAAGGATCGAACCTGAAGGTGGGAATCTTGTTTCCGTTCCCGTATTCGTCAGCGAAAGAAGTACGGTGCACAACGCCATTGACGACCGTCGTGGTGGCGGGGTCATAAAGCGTGGGCTGGCCAGTGAAGTCTCCACCGAGCATCGCCGCAGTAGGAACCGTAGTCGTTGTTGGTGTAGACGCCCCAGGGTTGACCGTCTTGTCATAGTTGAAGAAGAAGAAGAGCTTTCTCTTCAGGATGGGTCCTCCAATCGAAAACCCAAAATTGTTGTAACGAAGACGAGAGATCGCCTGGGCTCTGGTTTGCTGTGCGAAGGCATAGTTTGCCGCATTGAGCGCGTCGTTCTGAAAATATTCGTACACATCGCCGTGGAACCTATCCGTACCGCCTTTGCTGATCTGATTGAACATGAGGCCGCCGACTCCATACTGCGCAGAGAAGGCCGACGTGCCGACTTTTACTTCCTGAATCGTATCCAGAACCAGTACGTCGGCGTTTGCGCTCGAAGGCAGCGTAACTGAGGCGCCGTCGGCCAGAACCGTGCTGTACGGTAGATTTCCATTTATTGAAGCTACCTGACCAGGGTCATTTGCTCCCTGTGAACCTCCAGCCATCGGAGCGCCAGAGGCTCCGGGCAACAAAATAACGAAGTTCTGCTAGTCTTGTCCGACCTGAGGCAGCTGCGACAATTGCCTGGCATCAAGCGTAGTGGATTGCTCAGCATTCTCCGTTGAAAGCAGAGGAACGTCGGTATTCACGATAACCTGTTCCGTCACCGCACCAACCGTCAACTGAGCATTGACCGTTATATTTTCGACATTGACAGTAATGGCTGACCGAATTAGCGTCTGAAAACCTGGCTTTGAAAATGTGATCTCGTAGATTCCAGTGACGATGGAAGCCGTGTCGAATAAGCCATCCTGGTTCGTGGTTAAGATCTTGGTGACGCCGGTATTTTTATTGACGACTGTTACGGTGACGTCAGGGAGTATGGCCCCACTAACATCCGTGACAACACCACGGATATCGCCGGCATTCATGCTCTGAGCGGCCCCAAGTTTTGTAAGGCTCATTCCGACTACAACGGCTAACGCTATTGTCAGCCAACTCACTCTCAATCTGTTGTTGAAGCTCATATCGCCTCCTAAATAACTGCAAATGGCATAGCCTCTATTGCGGGCGTTAGATCGTGGGACGAAGCTGGAATTGAAGACAAACGTTTGTTTTAATTCTCCAAAAAAGTGTTCAACAACCAGACAAGCGATTAGCAGCAAGTTCGGCTTTTGAACTTAGTTTTGCTTCCCGATCAAGACAAACGTTTGTCTCGATCGACCTAGTTCTACTCCTGTTCGGAGTCGGAAGAAATATAGAAAGAATGAATTAGACATGTCAAGGGTTTATTTGAGCTTGTCTTATTTGTAAGGCGTCATTCGTCACAAAAAGAGGTTGCCCATTAAGGAGCGCGTTTAGATTCAGCGTCTCAAGGCTTTTGCCGAAACGACGCGGATAGGGAAGGTATTGCAAATTCTGGTTCAGTCACGGGAAGATGCGGCGCTTGTAAAGAGCCGTGAGCCAGAGCGCTCGCCCACAGTCGCTTGCGTAGATTAACGTCCGCGAATCCGCTGTCCACGTGGGCTCTATATCGTTGCAGGCCGCATGAGTTAACCTGCGCTCTTTGCCAGTGTCCAGACTGTGAAGCCAGAGGTTCCAGTTGCCGCTGGATAATTGACTGTAAGCCAGCCAGTGACCATCTGGCGAACCGGAAGGAAATCTGGACTCATTGATGCCGAGAGATCGAATGTTTCCAGAGTGGTCCGTAATGAATAATTGCGGCGGTCCATCTGATACGGCCGAGAAGACGAGCGTTCCCGTGGGAAGAAAAGCCATCTCGAAAACATTCAGATTGGTGGGAGTCAATGGCGCGTCGATGTTCTTTGGCTGATTTAAAGCATGCAACAGATTCGGGCCCGGCCATGGTCTTCGCGGAGAAACGCAAGCCATTGACCATCTGCGGACACTGCAGGTGACTCAGCTTCTTGAATGCCGTCCTTATCCATATCGATAGGCATAACAGTAGACATGCTGCCAGCTCGTTCTACCAAATTCTCTTTGCCGGCAGATGCTACCGTTAGATAGTCATCAGGGCCGGGACTGCTGAAGTGGATAGCATCGAGACGGTCCGCAGCGGAATGATATCCATCATGCATTAAGGCAATAAAAAGGATGGTGTCGCCTGCAACAACTGGCTGGGCTGCCTTATATACATCCTTTGGCGTATAAATTCTCCATTGAGAGTCGCTGAGAAGTCCTCGCTGGTGGCGCACATTAAATGCAATGTTCAATGTCATTGCTATACCGAGCGCAGCTATCCAAGAAAGACTGAGCTTTATACTTCCCCGTGGTCCTTGCTTTCTCAAAAGCCGATAGCTAAATAAGCAAAGCAGAATTAGCACATACAGTCGTGGCACTTTTATCAGTGCGCTCCAGCCCGCTCCGCCGTCGTTCGAGCCTCCTACAATGCCTGCCGCGAAATACAGAAATAAAAGAACCGCAACCGAAACCTGGCTTTCCTGCCGCTCAAGTACGTCCCATATCAAGCAGACAGGCAAGATGAGTAATACGAAAAGATAGGAAGCTGGCGATGTTGAAATGGCGAGTATGGCGAGGAGAACCGCAGCCCATTCGAGGCGCTCCCTCGTAGGACAATGCTCTTTTGGCCTAACGAGCAGCAAAGCGGGGGCTATCACCGCCATCTGTATTAAAGGATGAAAAAATGCGAATAGCCATGGAATGTTTATCGCAGGGTGCGGATTCAATTGTGGCTCGTAAAGGAACAATCGATGTAGGAGCGAAGAAAGAGATGCGGCGCTGAGATTATATGGATCGAGTCCTTCGCCATGGAGCGCCGCAGGCAATACCTGAGTTAGATAAGTGCGATTCAATTGCCAACCAAATACAAAGAGAGATACAAGGACAGTACTAGCCCCTCCTATGATTGTGCCTACGATGGCCTTCAGATCTTTCTTTCGAATGAAATAGACCAGAAATAATATTGGGAAGATTTTTAGACCCGATGCTAGTCCTATAAGGACTCCGGCGAGAAATTCCTGCTGACGAATGTACAACCAGCACGCGAGAGTCAATAAAAATAATAAGAGTATGTAATATTGCCCCAATAGGAAATTAACTTGTAGTGGCGCACTCAATGCCGCCACCAGAGCAATTCGTCGCCACGGAAGATGTGTTAAGGCTCTAAGAATGACGATGGTTACAATGAGTAAACCAATATTGATGACTAGCCAATAGTGCTTGGCCGAGAGGGCAGGTTTCGAGGTCAGTGGCCAGACAACAAGCGCGGAGAAGGGTGTAGTTGGCACCATAGCCACAATTCTTTGATCTATGCCGAAGTGATCTTTCTGACGTTGTAGCCAAATCCATTCATAAACGCGGGATGTATCGTAATGTTCGCGCGCGAGCCGCGCTGTCAGATAATAGTCTTGGAAATCGGTATTCAGGGTGCGCCATGCGCGAGGTAGAGTGCGCACGCCAAGATAGGTAACTAATAACACGAGCAGCATCCACTCGCCGATACAGAGACATCGACGGAGTTGGGGATTGTTCCCGGTTCGAGATGGGATTAAATTTTCCAGAGGTTTCAGCTCCGCGCACACGGATGCGATGACCGATACGTTCTATGAGAAAACACTACTGACGATAGTTCAACGAACAAACACAGCGCTGGCAGATGGCGTTACTCGCGACGTCCAGGGTGCTCCGGAAGTTGAGCGCGGCTTCACTATTAATAGCTTCGTGCAAAGTGAGATGGCTCGTATTGCTGACGGCGGCATGAAAGAAGCACGGTCGAATACTGCCATCTACGTCAATAACGGCAGAGACCCAGGGAGCGTTGCACTGCGGCGATTTTGGTGGAAGGTTGTAAAGGTATTCTCTAAAACGATCAGCAATCCTTCGCAACTTCGCACTATTCTCCACGATGAAACCCGCATTTATCTCCTCCTGGTAGGTCGTTATCAGATTTTCAATCTCGTCTTCGAGTGTGCATAGCTCATACTCGGTAAGTGCAATTTCGCTTTGACGGTTTTTGGTCCAGCCTCCCTCTCGATTAAAAGCTTCTGAAGAGAGGTCGGCAGGAAGAAAAGAGATGCTATTGAGTTGAAGATATTTTGCAGCCCTAACCGTGGCTCGTAGATGAGCGCAATTCAACTTCTGAACGGTGGTTCGGCAACAAATTTGCATTTCGGGCCGATGACTGCGAACTGCGTCGATGCCTTTTTGGATAGACGCGAAGAGCCCAGGGACACGGCGAATTTGATCGTGTATATCTGCCGGGCCGTCGATCGAGATGATGATGTCATCGATCCACGTTGCAACGGTCTGAGCCTTTTGAAGGAGGAGGCGTCCAGTTGTGAGAAGAGTAATTCGAATACTTAGTTCGCGGAAAAATTGACAGATCGTATCCAGTTCAGAGTTCATGAGGGGTTCACCGCCAGTGAGAACCACCTGCTTTACGCCAAGTGTCCGGATAGATTGGCGATGCCGATCGAGATCTGAAGCGTGTAGCGCAAGTCCATCTTTACGTTTCCAGATATCGCACATCACGCACCTACAGTTGCAGCGGTCGTGTATACCGAGCAACAGGATAGGGAGGTTCGAGATGCGCGAATGATCCCGATAAGCGGGGGGAGCAGATTGGATGTTATATAGGACCGAGATAGCGCACCTGCCTTCCGCTAACAAGCAAACTGCCGTGACCTAAGATATTTTCTGCCTCCGCGACGAGCGCCTGTACTTTGACGAGGAGCCATCGGCTAGTGCCTGCCACCTCAAGAAGCTGCATGTCTTTTCGACAATCTTGCGATAGCCGATTGTATATAGCAGGCGAGGCCAGCTCGACTTTACCCGACCGTATAACCAGCTCTATGTCGTTGAAAGCCAATTCTGACAGAGTCGCGGCAGGGCTTTTGTTTCGGCCATTAACAGCAATAATGTCGGCTACGCCGGATTCTATTATTTGCCCTGCTCCATATTCCAGATGAAGCATATCTGCTGCGTTTGAAGTGACCATTTTATAGATTTTGTGTTCGTCGAGTCCGATTTCCTTACGCACATAGCGAATTTCATCGAGCAGATCTCCCATCGCGGTGATGGGAGAATCGCTGCCAAGCGCAATCCTCTGAAATGAGAGGAACTGATCATGGGAGAGGGTCTGAGAGAATAAAAAGAGGTTTGATGTTGGACAGGCAACGAGCGAAGCACCACGTTGATTGATAAGTGCGATTGTCTTTGGTGTCAGCGCAAGCCCGTGAACCACAACAGTACGTTCGTCCAGCAGATGCATGCGGTCAAGCTCCCAGATCTCCTCGAAACTTGCGGCATCAATACCTTCGGACGCGTGGATGATAAATGGAAGTTCATGAGGTGTATTGCGAAATCTATTCTGCACCTCAGGTTCGAATGCGAGCGAGTGAGCCCATCCAAACTGAGAGACTATCTTTATTGGAAATTCTGATAACTCGAAATCGGGATGCAGAGGATTGTGATGGCAAACCGTTGTTACGCCACATAACAGATTTCGTATCGCTCCCCACCATACATGGAGGGCCTTTGGAATACGTTTGTGTTGTTCGATGACGGTTGCATGAATGCGGTGAATCTCGCGAGCCCATTCTGCAGAATTCTGATATGGGCAATCTCTGGCGTTGCGCCCGAGATTCGGAAAGAGTCCAAACTCGAGATGATCGTGAGCATTGATCAGACCAGGGAGAATTACAGAGCCGGAAAGATCGAGCGTTGATCCAGAAGAACTATTGTCCTCTCCGATGGATGCAATGTGTCGCCCTTCAATTTTAAGAGCACCTTCCGTCCAGGTATCGGGACCACGAGCTATGGGTGCGTGGGTCAACTGTAATGTATCAGTCTTTTGAAAAGGAGAACAACGAGGATAGCTCGATATTCGTTTCTTCAACTTTAAGATGTAAATTGCAGGAACTCCAGCTAGATTCTCGTAATCAGCAAGCTTATCTGCTAATTCGAAGAGAACTTTTTCCGGCAGATCAAATGCCGGTTCTACTACGGCTTGGACATCAAATCCGTGCCCCTGAAAGACGGAGATAATTTCCTCTAGAGCTCTAGGTTGAACTGGTATCTCAATCTCGTCGTCACCAACACTAAAACTACGCTTCCAGTTACGTTCGGTCGATGTTGTGGGATGCATGTCCGAGATGAAAAGAAGACCGCCCGGCCTAATAATTCGGGCACATTCCAGAGCAAACATTTGCAGATCGCTCAAATAGCTAATAACAAATGAAGACAAGATAAAGTCTTTTGACGAACTCTCTATTGAAAGCTTTGAAGAAAGATCTTGGTAAAAGAGAGTGGTATTGTTGACCCTTTTCCGAGCTTGCCTAAGCATAGCGGAAGAGCTGTCTATTCCAGTAAGAGAGACGGGACCGCATCTTTCAAGAATGCTGAGCCAACGGCCAGTTCCGCAGCCGACATCGAGGACATCATACCCTTCTAGCTGCGGAAGTAATGATGCAACCTCACGTGCTTCAAGCGACAACAGTGGATTTCCCTGTGAATCATATACTTCTGCCCACAGATCGAAAGCGGAGCTACCTGCTTCGTGTAAATGTACAGCCGCGTTGGCTTGCTGGCTCATAGACTCTCTCGCTTGGGCTTGCGCAAAGCAATGAACTGGTTTGCCATTTGCAGCTCAAAAGGAAAACTATATATATGCAATGTGTAACGCCAGGCGCTTAGTATTTTCAGAAGCAGTCGGCTCCATTGAGGAGCGTTTATATCCTGCACCGTCGGCCAGCGGGAGCCGACGACGATCTCGAAGTTGTCGATGAGTTTCTTGGTCTTACGCTTTAACCATGGCGCTTTCGTATCAATGCGCAAGGTAAAGTTCAGCCATTCTTTGGCGGCCCAACCTGCGGGCGAGTCAGGAAACGCAATCTGAGAATCTACCTTGCCATACATTTCTCCACCCGCAGCGTGAGGTTGGGGTGTGGGAGTATAGTGCTGAATGATGATCTCCGCATCAGGATTGATTCGCTTTATCTGACGGATGAATCGGAGTGTTTCTTTTGTATCGCGATCTGGATTAGTAGGATTGCCAATTACAAAAGAGAATTCGGGAATGATATCGAATTGTCGGGTGCGCCGGGCTATCTCAAGTGTTTGTTGTGTTGTGATGCCCTTTTGCATCTCTTTCAGAACCCAGTCGGATCCGGATTCGGCACCAAAGAAGATCATTGTGCATCCGGCTCGTTTGATCGCCTCGAAGGTGTCGTCACTATATCGAGACATGATGTCAACGCGGGCCTCGCACCACCAGCGGAGCTGAAGAGATACCATTCTGTCGCAGAGGTCACGAGTATGATCTTCACGAAGAAAGAAGTTCATGTCGTAGAACTGAACTGAATCTATACCGTAGTTTTTGATGAGATGCGTCAGAATAGCAACTGTGCGTTCTGGTGATTCCATCTTCTCTTTGTTGCCATATGCTGCGTGAACGCCGCAAAAACTACAATTGAAGGGACAGCCGATACTTGCATGATGAACCGCAGTCCGCTTACCAAAGAAGGATGGACGCAGATACTTTTCTACCGGCAGTCGATGAAACGGCGACCATGGGAACTCATCGGGACCTTTCATAGGCCTTTCCTCATTGGCTTTGTGCAAGCCAAATAAGTCTTTATAGGAAAGACCTTTTATTGTATCGAGACTTCGATTCCCTCGAAGTGCATCGATGAGTTCCAGTAAAGTGTCTTCTCCCTGTCCGCGAACGACATAATCAACATAACGAGCGTTGAGAGCGGCGTCTGGATAGATTGATGGGAAATAACCTCCCCAACAGATCGGAACATGCGGGCGAAGGCGACGAATCTCGCGGGAGGTCTCCATCGCTGCAACCATCTGCGGGCCGGGCATCGCTGAGACACCAAGTAATTCGACTTCGTGCCGATCGATCAGTTGGAGGATAGTGGCGGCGGGATCGCCATCGAGGTTTCCATCGACGATGTCATATTCCTCCTTTCCTTCGAGGACGGCAGCGAGCGACAACACAGCGAGTGGCAGTCGACGGTTCCGAGGCCTAGTCGCGCGAGGATGGTAGAGGATGATCATTTTTCCCCCTGCGCTGCGTGGATAATTGGCACCATCAGTTGCAGGGCTGTCATTTGGATACCTTCTTGAAGCAAAGAAGGATGTGGTCGCCTGTCAGACGAAAACCAGGAAGTGGAGCAATGATTTTTTCCAGATGACAAAGCACACGAAACAAGCCACGGTGTCGGCGAGCCCACTTTTCACAATATGAGGGTGGGACTGCCACTCCGACTCCGATACATGAACAAAGGGTGAAATGCGGCGCGAAGTATCTACGAATCTGCTGAAGACTGGGATAGTAGACGGGTAGTTTTAGGTCACCAAATGTTGCCACCGTATAACCGTTCCAGCGCCGCAGAGCTTTTTGCCATCGACCCCGACAGAGGTAGTAGATGACCTCTATCAAACAGAAACGGCTCGAGAAACAGAAGAGAAGATGCCCTCCTTCCTTCACGAGGTCGGTGAGAGCTACTGCGACTGCACCAAGGTCCTCAATGCAATTCAACCCAGAGAAATTTGAGAAGGCACCATCAAACATCGATTCCGGATTTAGCTCTTTGATTCGCTCAGTCGGCAAATGGCAGAAGACGACCGGTAACGATGATGATTGGTCGCGAAGGCGTTGTTCAGCGATCGCAATCATTTGTTCCGAAGCGTCGCATGCGAACAAAGAAACGCCTTTATTACTAAGGAAGATTGCGTCTTCGCCTGTCCCACAGTTGAGTTCAAGAATATTGTTGTCGGGTTGGAATGTCCTTGTAAGTACATTCCACACTGCATCGCGTTGAGCGCGACCGATAAGAGAGTCAGTAAATATCTGATCGTATTCCGTGGCCATCTGATCAAAAACGGCACCTGCATTCGAAACAACATGAGATCGAAGCGGAAGAGTTGTTGTATTCATAGCTATGCTTCTACCTCGGCTTCGGTTTTGATCAGTTTGCTGCGGGAGGCGCGGATGTTTGCATTGAGCTGATTCAACAGAGCTGGATCCAGTGCTCCTGACTCGATGAGGCGGGAGCGTTGAACCTCGTCACGAAGAAGTTTATCTGCGTGAGCGTAGTAGGCCCGCGAGTGCCTCCCCGCAATTTTGATATCGCGGTCCGAGCTCTGAGACCAGGGCTTGAGTTGCACTAGCTTGTCTTGGGTCTGTTGATAGTAAGGGGTCCCTTTAATCGGATAAGAGACAGTAGTGAAAAAAATATCCGGTTTCGATGTGCTTACGTGGCGGATAGTGGCCTCTATATCCTCGATTTCCTCTCCTTCATAACCCCACATCAAGAACATCCCACTTTGGATATTTCGCTGTCTGCTCATCTCGATTGCACGTTGAACCTGCTCAAGCTTGACACCGCGTTCCATCGAATCGAGCAAACGTTGCGATCCACTTTCCGATCCGATCCATACGCGAAAACAGCCCAATTCCGCGAGCAAATCATAGATCTCATCGTTGAGTCGGTCTGCACGCGAGATGCACTCAAATGGAATATGAAGCCTTCGCCGACGCATCTCGGAAGCATATTTCCGAATCCATTCATGGTTGATCGTAAATACATCATCCGATATCCAGACCATATCGGGCGTGTACTCTGCGATGAGCCATTCCACCTCGTCGACAACCTTTAAAGGATCGCGGCGCCTATGCGATTGACCGTATACCTGATGACTGCACCAGCGGCATTTATAAGGGCATCCCCGAGCGGTAATAAAATTTACCGATCCCTGTTTGTGATGCGTTCGCCAAGTTTCGATGTAACGATGCATGTCGATTGCATGCCGCGCCGGCCATGGCTGCGCATCAAGATCCGGGATCTGCATACGTGAAGGATTTTGGTGAAATCTTTGCGATTCATCAAGGTAAGCTATGCCAGCGATTTTCGATTTCCATCCTGTTTCAAGAATATCTGGATGAGTCCGCAACGCCGTTAGCAATTCCTCCATCGTCGCTTCGCCTTCTCCGAAAACTACGATTTCAGCGCCCGATTCTAGATATTCCTGTGCATATGCTCCTGGCTCTGGCCCGCCTACAACCACTCGCCAACCTGCTTCACGGGCCACCTTCATGATTTCGACTACATTGGTGCGCGTCATGAGATTTGCGTAAATGCCCAGCACGGATGGTGTCTCGGTTCGCAGGTGCTGAAATAGATCTTCGCGCTGGGCAAATGTTGTATCGAAGACGTCAACGTCAAAACCTTGCTTCCGAAGGTGCGAACAGATGTAG